>TARA_R110002050_G_scaffold109799_2_pt1 | contig 19239 bp, 18 predicted proteins | sample TARA_R110002050 | Tara Oceans TARA_R110002050 (sample SAMEA4396988) | marine metagenome | biome: Polar Biome; feature: [DCM] deep chlorophyll maximum layer (ENVO:01000326); material: water (ENVO:00002006), including particulate matter (ENVO:01000060) such as... | depth 25 m
TAGTTTTTCATTATTGAAAAATGTTTAAGTGTTAATAAAAAATGTATTGCCTAGGTGCGGTAAATGTATAACACTTTATTAACTCTTGCAAATGCTATTTTGTTTTTAACATATATAGCTTTCTATATATCAGTGATTTGAAATGTTTTAAATTGGCAGGAAGTTAGTAACCATTAGGTCTAATCCTTGTTTCATCAATTCTAAATCACCCTAAACTTTATATCGATTAGTATTAGATTGCCAAATTAAAAAGCCCAACCCAATGATTAGAATTCCCCAAAATAATACTTCTTTGTACTCGGCAATATCCAAGGTTAAAATCACGCTTTTCAAGCTCATAAAAGCCAAACCCATGACAAGCATCACATACCAAAAAAGCTTTGCAACTCCTTCAATATCCACTTTCTTTTTTTCTGACGTAGGCATGGTATTGTAACCCGCTATGAGGTTGTATAGCTTTCCATAATGGATGAGGGCTCCGAGCGAAATAAAAAACAATCCTATTATCATCTTAATTTTATTTTTAGGTTAGGGCTAAGGTACAATAAATTAGGATAAATCGGGACGTGACTCAGGGCAAACGCATTGAAAAACTTATCAATAAGCAACCTGGGGAAATAGTCTTAAAACATTAATATTCAATCAACTAATTCTTGTGTACTATTTAAATTAATTGTATATTACATTGATATTCAATTAATTAAACGTATTTATCATGACAAGTAATTTATCCGATGTATTTTCAAATGTAAGTGACCCTAGACGTCCTTTAAGACGTCTTCATAAACTTAACGACATCCTTCTTATCTCAGTATTAGCCATCATTTGTGGTGCAGAAACCTGGAATAACATTGAAGAATATGCTCACGCAAAGAAGGCGTTCTTGACAAAGTTTCTAGAGCTTCCTAATGGAATCCCTTCCCATGACACTTTTAACCGCGTTTTTGGAATAATCAACCCAGAAGAATTTGAACAAAGCTTTATGGAGTGGGTAGCTAGTATAGTTACCATTAAAAATGGAGAGCTGGTAAGTATAGATGGGAAAACAATAAGGGGAGCAAAATCAAAAGGTAAAAAATCACCTTTTCATGTGGTTAGCGCTTGGGCTCATGAAAATAATATGGTATTAGGTCAGTTGATGACCGATGAGAAATCCAATGAAATAACAGCTATTCCACAATTAATCGAGTTACTGGAATTGAATCATACCGTAATAACCATAGATGCTATGGGGTGTCAGCAAAATATAGCGTCCAAAATAATAGAGAATGAGGCGAATTATATATTAGCGGTAAAAAACAATCAAAAGAATTTGTTTGAGGATATTGAGTTCAGTTTTAATCGAACAACATCCAAGAAAATAGATGTATCTCAAACCCTAGACGGAGATCACGGACGAATTGAGACTAGAACATGTTCGGTAATAAGCGATTTGGGTGATATTGAAAATAAACAAAAGTGGAAAAACCTATCATCAATTATAAAGATTGGGTCTACTAGAGAATTTAAAAATAGTGAACGCTCTACAGAAACTTCCATTAGGTACTATATATCAAGTGTAAAAGATAATTCAACGTATTTTCAACATGCCATACGCTCGCATTGGGCAATTGAAAAAAACTCCATTGGACTTTGGATGTTGTCTTTGGCGAGGATGCTTCAAGAAAAAGAGTAGGAAATGCAGCCAGAAACTTCTCAACCTTATTGAAAATAGCTTTAAACCTCCTCAAAAATGAAAAATCAACCAAGGTTGGGGTGAAAGGAAAGCGACTTAAAGCAGGATGGGATGAAGATTACCTCACTAAAGTCTTAAATTTATAATGCGTTTGCCCTGCCCATACTTTTGAATGTGAGCCTTTTATTGTAACTTAGTCAATTCTTAAATAACCTAAAGAATTGAAAATCATAATCTTAAAAAGCCTGGGTAAAATTATTTTTGCCATTTCAGTGCTACAATTTGCCGTAGGGGTGAGTTTAGCTCAGTCTTACGTGCCGTTTCCAACAGAAAATGCGCATTGGTTGGGTATTCAATATATTCATGAAACCTTTTATAGTGAATATGAAATGATAGACGCTTTCCCAAATCCAGCACAAATCACTGTTTTTATAAATGTTCCAGGAAATTTGAGTACCATTTATACCTTAACCATTTATAATGCTTTAGGTAAGGTGGTTTTGGTAAAGCCGGATTTTACTAGTAATGAAGCTATTTCCATAATAAACTTTCAAAACGGAGTGTATTATTACCGATTGCAGAATCAATCGGGGTTAATTTATTATTCGGGGCGGTTTTTGAAAATGTAAAAAAAATGCACATCTTGTCTTTGCAATCTTGCGATAAGGATAAGCGCTTCGTAATTTCATTTGGACAGCCTGAACTTTTGTGAAATTTGCGCTAAATCAATTTCCTATCTATACATACCTCACTCAAATTCATATATTTGATTCCATGAATTGGATTACCGAAACAAAGCGATTGGCATTACGAGAAATGAATGACCGGGACGCTGAAAGTGCCTATTTACTCAACCTAGATTCGGAAGTATATACGGGAGACGTTGCTTTTAAATCCATGGAAGAAGCTGCTGGTTTTTTACGGGATTATGATGATTACCAGCGAAATGGGTTTGGTAGATGGGCGGTGGTGAGTAAAGAAAACACTCGGTTTTTAGGGTGGTGTGGACTCAAACTTCACCCGGAAGGTTTTGTGGATTTAGGTTTTCGATTTTTTAAAAAAGAATGGAACAAAGGTTATGCTACCGAAGCATCGATGGCTTGTTTACGCTACGGATTTGAGGAATTGAATCTGCCTGAAATTATTGGACGTGTCGCTGCTCCAAACGTGGCATCCATAGCGGTGCTCAAAAAAGTAGGCATGGAATATTGGAAACAAGCGGAATGCAAAGGCATCAAAAACTCAGAAATTTACCGAATTTCAGGAACCAATTTCAGTCCTGAATCGTGAAATAAGCGTTTCATACCGTGGTAAATCTATTCGACTTACCCCAATTCTGCTTTTAAGAAATCATCCACATTAGAAAATTCAAATTCGGGATATTCCGCCAAAAACTTAGCGGTAATCAATCCGCCTATGAGCGGTCTTTTTGCGGGTGGATTTAACTCAGCCGTACTTATGGGTTCCAACGTAACTTGATGACCAGGAATAGCCTTTAAAACCATTTGAGCCAACTGCATTCTATTCACAAAATCGGTTGAAGCAATATTGTAAATACCCGATTTATTATCGCGTAGTAGGAGGTAAGCCGCCCTTGCAATATCGGCCGCATTTACTGGAGTAGCGTATTGGTCGTAGGGTAATTTAAGGCTGTGAGCTTCTTTTGTTTGAGCAAGATTTATTAAGCGAGAAACAAAGTTTTTGTCGCGTTTTTCGTTTCCGTAAACATTTGTAATTCGCAACGACAAACTGTTTTTAATTTGGTTTAAAACCAAGGTTTCGGCCTCTAATTTATGTCTAGCATATACATTCAGCGGTTTTTCTTGAGCCTCTTCGGTGTAAGGTCCAGAGGTTCCGTCAAACACATAATCCGTACCGATATATAAGTATTTGGCGTTCACCTTTTCGGCAATTTTCAAGGTGTTAATTGCCGATACAACTGTTTTTTGATAACTTTCATCTTGGTTTTCTTCGCAATAATCCACCCAAGTAAGCGCGCCACAATTAATGATAATGTCGGGGTTAAAACCGATGACATCAAAATTGGTATCTAAATTTAAATCTAGCGTATTAAAAGGAACGGTATTCTCGGTTTCAAATGAAAAATGAGTACCTATAACCTCCAAGTCTTTCTTGGTTTTGAAGTATTTAAGCATGTTACCTCCAACGAGCCCTGAAGCGCCAAAAATCAAAATTTTCATAACGTAAGTTTATCAACCAAAAGTAGGTTTTAACGGTCAATGTTCTATTGTCTATTTTCTCTTTTATAAACCAAAAACTAGATTATTTTTGAGGGAATAAACCTAATGAATCAAATATGAAAAAGTTTCTTGTTTTTCTGGGCATTTTTATGCTGTTAATAATTGCAATTATTGTTGCTATTCCTTTGATGTTCAAAGCCGAACTTCAAAAAATGGCGATGGACGAAGCCAATAAATCCGTAAACGCAAAAATCGAATTAGGGGATTTTGACTTGAGTTTAATTCCAAATTTTCCGCGTTTAACTGTAGAAATCTCTGATTTGAGTGTTACCGGAATTAACCAATTTGAAGGAGTTACCCTTTTTGGCGCTAAAACCATTACCACCACTTTAGACGTTATGAAATTGTATAACGGAGATATTGAAATTGGTGAAGTTGGAGTAGATGGCGTAGATGTCAATGTGATTGTACTCAAAGACGGTACTGCCAATTATGACATTGCTATTGAAGCTGACAATGCAACTGTTGAGGAGGTGGACGAAGCTCCGGAAGAGATGTCTGAAGGAGAAGAATCATCTGATTTCAAAATGAAATTGCAACGCTATTATATTCATAATTTCAACTTGACCTATGACGACCAGCAAGGGGATATGTTTTTTGAGCTAAAAAACATGAACCATGATGGGAAAGGCGACTTTACGTTGGCTCAGTTTATTTTAGAGACAAAAACCACCGTTGAATCCATGAGTTTTAAAATGGAAGGCGATGAATTATTGAAGAAAGCTTCCTTGAATTCTGAAATTAATATGGCTATGGATATGGACCAAATGCGTTTCCAATTTGATACCACTTATATTCAGCTTAATGCATTGGTTTTAAACGTAGATGGATGGTTGGCTATGCCAAACGATTCGATTGATATGGATATTGCCATGTCGTCTAGAAACAACTCGTTTAAAGAATTATTTTCTCTTATTCCTAATGCGTATATAGCCGATTATGCGGATGTGAAGGTAAAAGGAAGCATGTCATTTGGCGCTGCTTTTAAAGGAATTTATTACGAAGATATGATGCCCGCATTCGAGATTAATTTGGGTGTAAAGAACGGAGAAGTTAAATATCCTGATTTGCCTGCTACTGCTGAAAATATTGGAATAGACTTGGCTATTAATTCTCCTGGTAGTGATTTAGGAAATATGGTGGTGGACTTGAAAAAAGCCCATTTAGAATTAGCCGACAACTTCTTTGATATGTCTATGCGGATTAAAAAATCCATTACGAATCCCACCATGACGGGTAATTTCAAAATGGATTTTGATTTGGCTACTTTACCTACTATGATGCCGGTGGAAGAAGGTGAAGAGTATAAAGGAAAATTAAAAACAGACCTGAACTTTAAGGCAGATGTAAACAGTTTAGATAACGAGCAATACGATAAAATTGAAGCGGATGGTTTATTTGAAGCTTGGGACATTGAGTATGATGATGGAACAGGCGGTATTCCAATGAATATTAGTCATATCGCGATGAAATTTGATATGAACAAGGTGGATTTAACCGCTTTTGACGCCACGGTGGGCAAATCGGATGTGCATGCCATTGGAACGTTAGAAAACTTTATTCCTTGGTACATGACTGAAGCCACTTTAAAAGGCGGATTAGAATTTAGCTCCACTTATTTTGATGTAGATGAGTGGATGACGGATGAACCAGAAACTGAAGTGGCTGCTACCGAAGTGCCTGAGTCTACCGATGAGGTAACTCCAGATTCTGCGGTGGCTGAGACCTATGAAATTCCAACTAATATTGATTTTGTAATGAATTCCAAAATGAAATTGATTGGATATGATAGCATGAAAATTGAAGATTTGGTAGGAACCATTATCATTAGAAACGGACAGGTTATTTTTCAAAATGTAGCCGTAAATATGTTTGAAGGAAATGCCACTATGGATGGTGTTTTTGACCCAACAACGGCACCTCAAAAACCTACTTATGTGTTTGATATGGGAATTCATAATTGGGGAATTAATCCGGTGGCAATTACGTTTAATACCATAGACAAATTAGCTCCGATTCTTAAAACCACATCGGGCACCTTTAGTACGGATATGCATATTGATGGTTCTTTGGATGCGAATTTGGACCCCATTTTAGAGGAACTTTCTTTTGATGGAATTTCTACTACCAAAAATGTAGAAATTCATTCTAAAAGCTTGGAGAAATTGAATGGAATTACCAAAACAACGGATTACAATCCGATGAAAGCGGAAGATCTTACCTTCAAATATAGATGTGTGAACGGGGTATTGGAAATTGAACCATTTGAAGTGAAAGTGGGGAGTCAAAAAGCCAAAATATCTGGAACAACCAATTTAAATCAAGATATTAATTACCTAATTGACACCAAAATTAAGACTTCAGAAATGGGAGCTGGTGCAGATGCAGTTATTGGCCAATTGAATGGATTATTGGCTAGCAATGGAGTAAAAGCCGAAGTGCCAGATGTAATTCCGGTAATGATTTCCGTAACAGGAAAAATGGATGACCCTGTGTTTAAACCCGTGTTTGGCAAAGGCGAAGCATCTAAAGGGGCCAAAGAGCAAGTAAAAGAAATAGTGAAGGAGCAGATAAAAGAGGTTAAAGAGGATGTAAAAAAGCAGGCCCAAGCCGAAGCTGATAAAATTATGGCCGATGCGCGTAAGCAACAAGAAGACTTAATGAATGAAGCTCGTAAACAGGCAGCTGAACTCAATAAGGAAGCGAAAAAATTGGGTGTACAATTAAAGGCAGAAGCTGATAAGCAAGGCAAAGATTTAATTAGTCAAGCCACGAATCCTTTAACAAAAATAGCTGCAGAAAAAGGCGCAGTAGAATTGAATAAGCAAGCCGACAAAAAAGCAAAACAATTGGAAGCCGAGGCCGATAAACAAGGTAAAGCCGCTTTAGCTAAAGCGCAACAACAATCGGATAAGATTATGGCTGAGGCCAAGAAAAAAGCGGACGCAAAAATTCAAGGACTTTAAAAGAGACGTTCGTAACAAAATAGGAGAGCAGCAGGAAAGAAATTAGAAAAAATTCAAACATTGCTGAAAAGAAATTTATTATTGCAAGTAAAATATTATTGAAAAACACACAGATGAAAAAAATTATTTTAACAGTAGCCACAATCATGGCATTAGGAAGTTGTTCAAGCACGAAAAATGCTACCACTAGTTCATTAACAAATATGGCCGCGAGTCAATTGTTGTCTTCGTTAACAAAAAATTCAAGCATGGATGATATCACCAAGCTTTTTGGATTATTAGATTTAAATAAAGATAATTCCATTTCAAAAGATGAAGCAGTGGGTGATGTAGCCAGTAATTTTGATTTTCTAGACTCCGACAAAAGTGGCGGGTTAGGATTAGCTGAATTAGGTGGACTATTGGGATTACTTAAATAGGCAAAATCTAGAAAGAGTCCAGTAAAATAGAAGATTCTGAAAGCCTTAAGCATTTTATGTTTAAGGCTTTTTTTATGAGTCAATTACCCTTTTTTTAGGAGAAAAAAAATATCTTTCTTTTATGACTAACACCATGGAATTAATCCGAAAAGAGCTATTACTTTTGCAAAAAAAATAATTGCTTTAAGAATGGAAATAGAAGGGCTTTATACATACGCAATTTTGGTGTTTACCTCGTATTTTACGTTGATAAATCCCATCGGTTCCATGCCTGTATTTTTGGGTATGACCTCCACCTTAGACCAATCACAACGTAAAGCAACCGCCAGAAAAGCGGTAATTGTTGCGTTTTTCACCTTATTGGTATTCGCCTTTTCTGGGCAATTGATGTTTTCATTTTTCGGAATATCCGTAAATAGTTTTAGAATAGTGGGCGGGATAATTTTCTTTATCATGGGCCAAGACATGTTGCATGCGCGATTGGGTAAAATGAAATTTAATGACGAAGCCGAAATACACTCCTATGTAAGTGATATTTCTATTACACCATTGGCCATCCCTATGATTGCTGGTCCGGGTGCGATAACCAACTCTATCGTTTTGATGGATGATGCAAATACACTTGAAAAAAAGGCAGTTTTAATCGCTATTATGATATTAATAATGGGTCTGACCTATTTGATTTTTGTGAGCGCTACCAAGATTTCAGAGGTATTGGGTGATACGGGTAACCGGGTGTTGATGAAACTAATGGGACTTATTGTTATGGTTATTGCGGTAGAGTTCTTTTTTAGTGGACTCACGCCAATTCTTCAAGGTATTTTTAAGATATAACATTTTTTAATACAATTATTGAGACAAATTGAGCTTTTGTTTGATTTATTAATATCCCTTTCCTATATTGTCAGCTGAAAAATACGGTAGATTTAAGGGATTAAATTCCTAATTGTTAATTAGTTCAACATATTTTCTATACGCATTTCGGATACAGTTTTTAATATAAAAAGAAGAAATAATAGCAGTTATGGGAAGACCTCCAACGAAACCGAAGAAACTTAGGGATGGATATTACATTGAAGTAAGAAACAGAGGAGCAAATTCGGGAATTAAACTCGTTCGTGATACTGAGGAACAAATGAACCATGCTATTGAAGAATATAGCCGCTCGAAAGATGTAGTTGTTTTAGGTCAAAGCGTTAATGGTAAGTTTTTGAAGGATTCTAAAAAACAAAAAAAGAAGAAGTTATAAGACCTCTAGAAGCTACATGCTAGCAATAAAATTATTAAAGCCCCATGTTTTGGTTAACATGGGGCTTTTTTGTTTTAATAAGTTAGTTGCCTTTAAAATCGGTAGGCAACCCCCGCATTTATTCCATATAAAAGATATTTGCTGTTTAGCCCAGCCGATGGATTGTACATAGAATTTAAATTCATTTTTAATTGAGGTCTGAGGTTAAGTTGCCAATTATCAGAAATAGCATAGCCTATTTCTGTACGAAACAAGAAATTGTATTGTACACTATTAAATAATCCCCTCGTTGTAGAAGCCAATGCAATAGGGTCGCCATATTTAATGTATTGACCACTGGCCCCCGCAAGGAAGCCCACAGAAGCTCCGGAGCTCACCTGAAATGTAAACTGATGCAAATAGAAGGAATACGTGGCTAATACTGGGATTTCAATCCATGTTACGGTTTGCTGGGCACTCCATTCGTGCTGAACCGAATCTATTTGATTATGGCGTTGTAATTTAAGCAGGGTGTCCTGACGTTCGGGATAATTGTACCAACCTCCGAGCCACCATGTACTATCTTTTATAGAAACCACGGTGCGTGTATATTCAAAATAGGGGGTGGTAGTTGTTTGAATTTCCGACCATTGTTGTTGTTCGTTGGTAAGATTTAAATCTACACCTATTTGTACTCCCCAATGCTTACTCATGTCGTAAGTAAAGCTGATTTCCATATTCTTTTGAGAAGCTTTATTCACTATTCCGCTGGGTGAGTTATTCAATGGCTGACTCCAAAGGTAACCAGCCATGATACGCAGCGTATATGGGCTATATAACGGTTTATGAGGTTCAAATTCTCGAATAAGTGGGGTGGCATCGGTGTAGGAAAGGGGTAAGTTCAATAAATCATTGGTTTCCATTTCATGAATTTGAGCTGCATGGAATTCGTTATTTAAATCAGATTTAGAATTTAATTTTTTGAAATCCTTATTTTGAATGGATGGATAGGATGAAGTGGACCCAAGGGAATTTTCTTTTTTATGGGATGCCTTAAATCCGGTTGCTACTACAGTTTTGGTGGATGTGGTTGCATCGGAATCGCTAGAATGATTCGTTGTAGCATGATTTTTATTATCCGTCAAATCAGCATTCTCAGCATCATTGGTTTTTTGATTACGCGCTACATTTGTTGAAGTATTTCCAGAAATAGGATTAACCGTTTGGGATGAAACCGATTTGTTGCTGGAAGAATTACTTATCCGTAAAGACGAGTGGTTTGTTGCATGCAATGCATTCAAAATAGGTGTAGAAGCGGTACTTTTAGTTTTGGTGTTTGATGATTTAAGTGCTATAGGAAGGTTGGTTTTGATATCTTCCTGTCCTAGAGTTGAGGCCTCAGCGGGCTCTGATTTTGATTCTTTCCTATTTGTTGCATTTTTTAGTTTTGAATTATAATGGACAGTTTCATTCGTTTTAATCTTTGAATTATCGGTAACCAAAACCATTGATTCTGTGGGTGTTTGAATATTTTTAATAGTGGATTTCTCGGTAGTTTGGTTATTATTTACGGCCAATTCATCGGGAGTAGAATCCGATATCATTAGCGAAGAAATACCTATTACGGTAGCCGAAGCCAATACCATAAAGGCTTTGCCTGCATACCATGGGGTAGCGGTTACGGCTAGTTGGGGTTGAACACCTTCCCAAAAAGAAGGTTCAAATAAATGCTCTTGGCCGCTAAAAGCTTCCTTAAACATTTTGTCTAAGTTTTCGTCACCTCTACTCATATGGCGATTGCTTTATTAGTGTTTAATGATTTGGTAACTGCTACCTTTAAATTTTTTCGTGCTTCGGCAAGAAGCCATTTGGAAGTGCCCAATGGAATTTCAACCATTTCGGCAATTTCCTTGTGGGTATAGCCATCTATTACAAACAGATTAAAAACCTCTTTTTGAGCCAACGGCAAACTATGAATGAGGTGCTTAATGTGGTCCACATCTATTTGTTCCATTATTTCATTGTAAGAATAATGGTCAAATTCTTTACTACCCGAATCCAATGAAGTGGGTACAAAAACCTCCTTTGTTTTACGTTGACTTTTATACGCATTGATGATGGTATTTATCATGATTCTTTTAATCCATCGATCCCAAGGCACCTCTGCTTTGTATTTGTTCAGGTTTTGGGTTATTTTCAAAAAGGCTTGATTCAAAACCGGAGCAGCCTCCTCTTTATTTCGGTAATAACGCGCACAAACCGACATAAGGTCAGAAAAACAAAGCTTATACAATTCGTAGTATGCTTTTTCTTCGCCCTGTACACAGCGTTGCAATAGGTCTTTTTTTACCGTCATAAAAAAAACCAGAGCAAGTCACATTGGGTGACTTACTCTGGTTGAAAGGGATTTATTTGATGAATTTGTAAACCGCTTTTTCTCCCTTATTTTGGATGGAAAGTAGATAAACCCCCGCTAGATAGTTGGAGGTATTTAATTGAATTATTCCTGTTGCTGTAACCGTGGAGGTAGTTATTAATTTCCCGGTTAAATCGGTTACTTCAATCACCGCTCTACCAGAAAGTTCGTTTCCTAAATCGATAGTCAATTGGTTGATTACCGGATTTGGATATACCTGTACCGCTACAAATTGAGGTGCTATTATTCCGGTAGCAATACTGGTTTCTACCGTATTAGTATTTACCGCAACTCTTATTTTGTCGGTTCCTTTTTGCGTATCCGTAAGCGTTACAGTCAAAGAACTAGTCGTTTTTCCAGCTACTTCGGGATAAATAATATAAGTCCCTAATGCTAGATTAGACACATTAAATGTACCGGTATTGTCACTGTAAGCGTATGCCACAGGTAATCCATCGGTATCGGTAATCATCACATTGATATCAGATATTGGGTCTCCAACCTTATTTGCTCCTTGGCTCACCAGCCCACCAATAAAACCTGATCCACCATTATTTGATCCGGGCACTAAATTCACGTCCACGTTAGCAAGGTTAGATTGGTTTAAAACTACATTGGTCGCATTGCTCCATAAAACCACCCCTCCATAATTAGTTACTGCATGGTAACTAGGTAAATAGGTGGTGTAATTTACCGATGCTGGACTCAACGCTGCTTTTACCAAATAGGTTCCGTAGGCTACACTACTGAAATAATAAACACCGAATGAATCAATAATCGCAGTATCAATGGCTGTTAAAGTTCCCGCTGCAGAATCGTATCCAATCAAAAAGACAACTCCGTCATCAGCGGCAGCGGTTCCGTAAGTAATAATTCCAGAAATATTACCATGCGTAGGTGGGTTGCTAATAATGACAGTAATAGTGGTAAAAGCGCTATCCACACATTGGCTTGGAATTACGCGAGCCACAGACACGTTGTAGGTGCCAGAACTGGCATAGGTATGCGTTGGGATAGCGGCAGTAGATGAATTTCCATCGCCAAAATCCCAAATATACGTAGCCGTAGCACTTGGGAAATTAGGAGTGAATGTGTAAACAGGCCCATTGTTATTTACCGAAAAACTTGCGTCACACGTCATACCACCACCGGTAGTTACTTGTATAGTTACGCACGATGAATCTGAGCAACCGGTATTGGAGTTAGAAACGGTTAAACATGCACTATAAGAGCCAGCAGAGGTAAAAGAATGCATCGCTGTTTGGGTAGTATAAGAAGTTCCATCAATAACCCAAGCATACGTTAAACCGGCAGTGGGATTGTTAGGGATAAAATAGTAAACACCAGCGCTATCGGAATACGAAAATGAGGCATTACAGGTTGCGCCCAATCCAGATACAATTACGGTGTCGTATTGTAAGTCGGAGCACATTAAAATTGAGTCGCCCACACTAAAGCCAACCACATAAGTGCCGTTAGTAGTATAGGTATGCGTTGCCACCGAAGTGGACGAATAAGTGCCGTCACCAAAGTCGTAAAAAAAGATGGCATTTGAAGCTGGGGTGGTGTTTGCCGTAAAAGTGTAGGTAGGGGATGTACCCGTGGTTACAAAGGTGGCATCACATTGTGCGTTCATTATTTGCGCAGAAAAAAGCCCAAAAAGGAGAAATAATAATTGGTGAAAATGTTTCATAAGTCTGTTGTTTGATAGAATCTGTGTGGCGGAATTTCAGTTTAATTTAACGAAGAAATACGGTGTTAACACGATTCATAATTACTGTTTAAAATTGAATAAATACTATTTGAAGTTAACTCTTATTAGTATAGACAACCTCAAACCACCCATTGGTTGGTAAACGACTAAAAAAATGGGTAATAAGTTGGCTAAGCCTTGATTTTATTGACCTTATTGCTGTGATTTTTTTCTTGTCATTAGGTTAATAATTAAATGAGCCATAAAATGAGGGGCTTTCGCTAATTCCATTAATTTAGTTTTTTACTACCAAACAAGTTTATTATGCGAAATGTGAAGTACCTTTTATTGTTTGTGCTCATTATATCAGGGGCGTATGTATTGTCTAGTTTCGTTGGCGATGTGGTATCAAACGAGGTGGAAATCACTAAAATGGAGTCGGGCGAAAAATCGGATTCGCATACATGGCAGCCTAAAAAGGTGGAAGTAAATCACCATTTTGCACCTAATAATTGTACTTCGTGTCATTATCAATTGGAACATATCCGAGCAGAGGAATCGGGTATGATGCAAGAAATTTTGGAAATTGCCGATAAAGCAGGAGCGCCCGGAAACGACTGTATTGTTTGTCATGGTGGAAACCCGGATGGCACACGAGAAAATACCGCGCATGAAGGCGTTGCCACGTATTTTAAAACAAACCCTGGACCTAAAAATTTCTATCCCGAACCGGGAAGTCCGTGGATAAATGAGCACACGTGCGGCTTATGCCATAAAGAACAAGTAATGACTCAGTTTACCTCACTAATGTTTACCGAAGCAGGAAAAATTCAAGGCACCCTTTGGGGATTTGGCGGTTTAAATGGCTATCAGCATGATGTGGGTAATTATGCGGTAGAGGAAGTAAATGTACACGAGCGTTTGGGTACCGAAATTTTTAAGGATTACATGGTAGAATTGGGCGATTTGGAACCACAAGTGTATCCTAGTAAAATGACCCAATTACCAGCCGCTCCCACAGCCGATGAGGTGATGGAAAATCCGCAATTAGCTGTTTATACCTATTTGCGTCAAGAATGTCAGCGTTGCCATACGGGGAATAAAGGCCGCCAAAAAAGAGGTGATTTCCGAGGAATAGGTTGTAGCTCCTGTCACATTCCGTACGGAAATGAAGGGATATATGAAGGAAACGACCCAATGATTAAGGGAAAAGGGAAACTCTTGGTGCATTCCATCCAAGGTACGCGCGAGGCGAAAGTCACCGTGCATGAAAAGCAATATTCGGGGGTGCCAGTAGAAACGTGTACCACCTGTCACGATAGGGGAAAGCGTATTGGAACTTCGTATCAAGGATTAATGGAAACAGCTTATTCATCTCCTTTTATGGGCGATGGTGATAGCCAGCCCAAATTGCATTCAAAGAATTACTTACACCTCAAATCGGATGTGCATTTGCGCAAAGGAATGTTGTGCCAGGATTGCCATACCAGCAATGATGTGCATAGCGATGGAACGCTATCGGGAGCCACTTTAGCACCGGTAGAAATAGAATGTCAAGACTGTCATGGCACACCAACCAAAAACCCGTGGGAGTTACCTATTGGCTACGGAGACGAGGTGAAGGGACTTCAAAATTTGCCAAAAGCGGGGCGAGGAGTGACTAAAGATTTGGCCGATTATTTAAAACACGGAACCGAGTATGACCCCATGGACGGTTACTTGATAACTGCGCGTGGTAATCCGCTTCCTAATGTAGTGAAATCGGGCGATACCATTATTTTACATTCCGCTACCGGAAAGGATTTGAGTATTAAACCACTCAGGTATTTAACTGAGCACAAAATGCTCAGTTTAGAAGCCGAAGTGGCCATGGTTTCAGTAAGTAAGCATACCGAACAATTGGAGTGTTACACCTGTCATGCCACGTGGGCACCACAATGCTACGGATGTCATGTAAAGATTGATTACACGCAGTCTATGGTGAATGGAAGATTACAATGCGCCAAACGCCCCGATTGGGTAGCCATGGGTTCGGCTCATGATGAGCATGGACTTACAGCCGATGCGCGAGGCGAATTAGAAGACTATTTAATAGATGGAAAGGTGACCGAAACGCGTAGTTATTTACGTTGGGAAAATCCGCCTTTGGTTCGTAATGGGGAAAACCGAATTTCGCCTGCCATTCCGGGTTGTCAAACCACGGTAACCGTGGTAGGAAAAAATGGTGAAATGCTGTTGGAAAATCAAATTTTCAAAATTCCTAATGTAGAAGGAGCCGGAGAAGAAGGGCAGTTGGGATTAGATATTTCACCGGTGCAGCCGCATACCATTCAAGCCGAATCTAGGGCTTGCGAAAGTTGCCATACCAATCCGCAAAGTATGGGATACGGAATTGAAGGAGGAACGATTTACGAAGATCCAAGCAAAGATTTTGATGTAGAAATTGGCTCCGGAGTAGGAAGTCCGCTAGCCCAAAATACCCAAACACAAGTCAATGCCATTCCTAATTTAAAAATGGATTGGAGCCGATTTGTGACCGAAGACGGAAAGCAATTGCAAACTGTCGGTCACCATTTTAAAAATTCGAGACCGCTCAACAACGAAGAGCGCCAAAAACTAGACCGCAGAGGGGTATGTTTATCGTGTCATAAAACCATTCCAAATGGCAGTATGGCCGTAGATTTACTACACCACGTAAAAGAAATGAGCGGCACCAAAATCAACACCGAAGACCACAATGACCTGCTGTCCAAAATGCTATATCTATCCGCTTGGGTGCAGGTGCTATTTGGGTTGGTGCTAGTAGCGATGGTGGTTTTCATTTGGCGGAAATGGCGATTAAGGAAGGGGAGAGAGGAGTAAACTCACCTCTTAATTAACACGTTACCGAGGATAGTGTTGGTTAGTTTTATGAGTGAATTTTGGAATACTAATTAACAAGATTCAATATTTCTAGGGTTTTGTACCAATAGTAAAACCCTGATTTATCTGGCTGTTTTTTAAGTTTGTTCAGAAAGTTCCAATCCTGATTTTCAATCGTCCATTCATTTATGTTTTGTGCTTGAAAATATTCGATGGGAGATAAATTTTTATGCAATATTTTTGCGGATAGATAGGCAATTCGTGCAGCCGCATGAATTGCATCGTCAATCCTGAAGTTCCCGTTCATGAGAAAACCTGTACCAAAAGCTCGTATACCTTTTTGAAGTTCTGCAAATTTTAGCTTTTCATCAGCCGTTCCTTTTCCTTTTTTAGCAAGAATTGCACATGTATTTATGGTGTCTCGCAAAACTTCATTTGTCGTTAATATAGCGGTTTCAGTTTTGCGATATTCAATTTCTTTTAAAGCAAAGGCTTCAAAGCTTTGGGCAACAATTTCAATTTGGCTTATTTTTTCAAATAGTTTGCTTAAATCAAATAATTGTTTGCAAATTTCCATGGCGAATGATTGCTGCTCTATTCCTTTAAAATAGGGAATCCCAATAGTATTTGGTGCAAAAGCAGTGAGCTTGTCACCGGTAATAGCATCAATAGTAGGTACACTAATTTTTGTTTCATTATCTGTTTCAATCCACTTGGTTTGGACCGTTTTGTTCGTTAATTCTGGGTAAATAGAATCTTCAATTAGCACATCTAACAAGATGGTGCCTAGGTATTTCCCTTTTGTTGCAGAATCAAATGAAAAAGAATAATGAGCCTTGGGGACACCTATCTTGTAGCTACGATGTTTGTCCAGTTCAAATGATTTAAAATTTGAGTTTTCTATGACCTTTTTCAAAATTGATTCAAGGGTTTCTCGGTCCATATTGCAAATGATGTCAATATCAATAGAAAACCTGTTTCCTTGTTCTAATAAAAGAACTAGACTAGTGCCGCCCTTGAATATAAATTCTAAGCCATTCGCTTTAATTCGCTCCAGTAAGTGCAGCGCATAAATCATTTTTTCTAAAATAGCTTTATCTATTTTCTTTTGGGTTTCTTGATTTTTAAATGAATTTAGCCACTCATCTGTAAAGCAATGTTCTTTTATCATTCGGTTAGGTGTTTAACTAAATGTGATAAATTATTGGTTATAAACTGATTGATTTCTTTTTCTCTATCTCTGCGGCTAGCATAACTAAATAATTTAGTGTAATTAATTATGTAGTTTTTTAAAGAATTTTCAAACACGTGCATCAGCTCAGCACCTTGATAGAAATAAAAAAGTTTATTTTCGGTGTATAGGTCTACCAATATTTTTTCAAGTGTGGGAATGTAGAACGTCATTCTTTTTTCAATCCTTTTTGAAATTGGTGATCTAGTTATGAGCTTTTTTATAATTACGGGTTTTTGACTCTCTGCAATATAATAGTCTATGGTTTTTTCATCTGGATTTAGGTAAAAGTCATACCCAAAGGAATCTTTCAACTCATAATAAAGCGATTCAACCAAATCTTTTTCAATTTCAATAATGATTAGCCTTTTTCCTGATTGGTGTTGTGCAAATTCATTTATCCAATTAGTGTCCCAAATACAGTGTTTTACATCCTTAAATTTGGTTGTAATTATCTTTGCAAGTTTTAAAATATCTTCAGAAATTTCAGGTTCGAATTTTGGTTTTTTTGAAATAGCGTAATAGCCTCTTTGTATAGATTTAATAATGTTCTTTTGGGTAAGGTCATGAATTCGCCAGCCAAGAGTACCAACTTTCAGCTCTGGCTCTAAAATGCGAAAGAAGGCAAATAACTCTTCTCTAGAGAATGCATTTCGGTTTTTAAATTCCGACAGAAGTCTATTTTCTATGATTTTGGACATTGTAAATCTAATTTACGCCAAAGATAGGTTTTATTGGCGAATATTAGAAATCAAAAATATGCCAGTAAATAGAATAATTGGTAAAAATTAGAATGTTAAAAAGGGTTTGTTTGGAAAAGAAATATTCAATCATTTTTTCTTCTTTTTACCTGCTTTAGCCATTGGATTATACGCAAGACATAAGTCAAGCCAGTAAGACAAATCTTGGTCGGAATCAAACCCTTCTGGAGTAACAAAAATGTATCCTTTCATCGGTCTGCCCGTAAAATCCATCGGTAAACAAGTGTCTTTATCAATTTGATTAGGGTATTCATCTTCTCCTATTCGTCCCATTAACAGACTACCACCATATTTTTTATCAATGTGAATTCCACAAAGCATTTTATCATCTACCTTAAAACATAGGCCTCCCATCATTTTTAATTCCGTAAATGGGGTTTGTTTTTCATGGAGCGCCTGTCTAATTCGGTCTCCTAAATATTCGTCATAAGCCATTACTGCGTTGTTTTAATTAATGCTATGGGTGCAAGTTAACTATTTTCGGTATAGCTATTCATCTCAAACACGATTGGGGTATGTTGTATGATTGGTTATTAAGTGTAGCTTCCCCAAATTTAAAAGAAATTAATTGACCCTATTTACCGGAATATCAACGCGCTTTTTATCCCAAAATGTTGGATAACCAGAAGTTGAAATACGCTTTTTCTCAATCATTAGTTTTCCGGACCTATTGGAAATGACGAATCTAATTTCATAAGGTTGATGAATGGGGCTTATTGCTAACCAAATTAAACCAGACACTTCAAAGTCATTTTGAGAGCCGATTATCAACTTTTGAAGGTATGTGGTTTTCACCCGCACAAAATTCCCTACTTTACCGGATTCTTTGTCGTATTCTTCTTTGGTCTTTGGGTTTTCAATCAACTCACTATTCAATAAAAGGCTATCTGTATCTTCAATAGAGAAGAGTAGTCGTTGATGAAATCCTTCCGAATGAGGTGAAACGAAGTAATATCCAGAGTCTAGCGCAATCTCAAAAGTTAAGGAGGCTTCCCCATTTTTTTCTTGATCAATGCCAAGGGTGATTTCAAAATGTCTACCCTCATCGGTTTGTTGGTATTGAGGTGATACACAAGTGGTAAGACTAAATATTACTAGAACTGCTAGAATTGACTTTTTTATCATGAGAAAGTGAAAGTTATGCAAAAAAAAATAGTTTTTGCACTACTGAAAATAGAAGTGATATTTTGAATATGAGATATTTGTAGTGCTTGCTAAATTACTCATTCGGCCATCTAAAATAGCCATTTGTTCTGGAAGAACTATCCTATTTCTTTTCGAACTTCCATACTCTTTAATCTCTGGTTTATCCAATTTTTTGAGTATCCTTTTTTAAGATAGGTTTCCATGGCTCTGTCAAAAGCTTTTTCTGGGTCTTCTGTTTCCTCAATCCGTTCGTAGCCGACTTTTGCTAACCAAATTTTAAAGGGCTCAGCTTTGGGTGAAGGTATAGATTGGATTATTCTCAGAAGTCCTTCCGTATCAGTACAATCAGTCATGTGTTTTTTCCCGTCAGAGGATTTTAATTTCAGTTGTACGATAATTTCGTACAACTGAGTAAAACCTTCTTTTGATAACTTTCTTTTCAAATCACTCCAATATCTAAGAGGATTATTGCTGCCTGTCAAAGTCTCAATAATATCAATAACAGAGAAATACCATTTTTCAATATCGTTATCTCAATGGACTCTTATTTTTTTAGATTCAAATAATTTTATAGAAGTCTC
>TARA_R110002050_G_scaffold103799_1_pt1 | contig 19225 bp, 21 predicted proteins | sample TARA_R110002050 | Tara Oceans TARA_R110002050 (sample SAMEA4396988) | marine metagenome | biome: Polar Biome; feature: [DCM] deep chlorophyll maximum layer (ENVO:01000326); material: water (ENVO:00002006), including particulate matter (ENVO:01000060) such as... | depth 25 m
CTCTCCAGATAATATAAAAAAGGACATTACTAAAGGAGTAAAAGAAATTAGATCCGGAAAAAGCTTGGGTCAAAAAAGAATAGACCAGCTAACAAACGTCAAGGCCATCTTTAATCAATCAAAATTGGCAATAAAGGCCAATGAAATCGATAAACTACTTGACACCGCCCAAACAGCTACACTGGATAAATCACGTTTAGATATATATTAATTTGCGGTTAAAGGACTTAATGAAGCAGGTACCATTCAAAAGTATAACTGTACCATTCTAATTTGTAAACTGCAATTGGTTCGCTTACTTCAAATCATTGATACTGCATAAATTACACTTTACTTCCCAATCAAATTGTTTTTAGTTCAACCAAAATTTGATTAACTTAAAGTACTAAAATGAATTTAATAGGCTATGAAATTCCTGATCAAACTTTTCTTGGTTTCCTTTATTGGCATGGTCGCCATGTTTGGGGCCTTAGGCAGCGACAACCAATGGCCCGGACTTATTGTAGCCTTTTCTGTGTGGGGTTGGTTTATTTATTCTCTCTCCAAACCAAAAGAAACGGCTACTGATAGAAAAATCAGAGCACAGGAGCGAAAGATTGAGGAATTGCTACGGAAACTGGAACAAAGAGGTTAAAGAGCTCCCATTAGATGGGTCCAGTTGATCTTTTCAATATGCTTATCATTTCAAGAAATTTTTCCGAGGACTTAAAATCCTTTCAGAACATTAAAGCTCAATTTTCAATCCCTCCAATTCCAACTCCTTAATATGCATCCCGGCTTCAATCAATTTCTCTGACTCTATGGACTGCAGGGCTTTTTGAATCAGTTCGATGAGTTTTTTTCCTTTATCCAATCTTTCAAAGGGAAAGGGATCCAGATTTTGATCTATTAATTGATTGATCTTTCGGTCTATTTGAGTTTCCCTGTTTTTCAGCTGTAATACAATTACCGATATATCTTTCATTGTCTATTTGGTTAACATATTTGGGTTAATAATTTAAACAAATACTTGATGCACCTTGCTCTATTTTAAAATATTTTTATCCTTTTTTTCCAATAGCAAATTTCTTTAGGGAAGCAGTTTTTAGTGTGCCATGTTATATTATGACCTTAAAAGCTTAAAATTAGCCCTTGATAACAGACTTAGACTTACTATACTTCCTGAAATGATAAAAGAAAAAAGCCCCGTAGGGCTCATTTCTAAGATTTGGCCTTGCTGGTCTTACCATTTTTAGGTCCAACAACCTTTTTGCTGATATAGGCCGTATGGGTTTTGCCATATTGATCCGGTTCTTTCAGTGAGGCGACTTCAAATACCAGGTATTCTTTACCATCGTAGTCGACCATGTGGTCATTTAGGATTTCCTCCAGGGTTTCTTTGGAGATGGATACCCGGATAATGTTTAGATCTTTTACCTGGCTTCCTTTGCCGATGTAGGTTTTTTCAAATTGTGACATGACTTTTACTGTTTAAGATTTTAAATTTGATTATGCCTAAGAATATGGGGGCTGCCAGGGACACCCAAGCCAAGGGTCGGGCAAAAAAATTGTGGAAGGCTTCCTCTGGAAAGCCCTATTTTTTTGATCGGGCGAAGCGCACCCTTGGCGGGTGTACCGCTGCCCTCATCTTTGCATGGATCATAATTCACAATCGAGAACAGGATAGGCTATGGCATTAGGAGAACTGAAATTTAAAAGGAAATGGGGTAAGGGTCGAATTGGTACATGGTATTAGAGGTATGAAAACTGAGAGTAAACCATGGGTTGTATGGTGAAGGCAAAATAGTATGTTTTACTTAAAGTTGTTGAAGAAGAAGTGACAATTAGCAAGGCCTAACCTGCCTAATGAAGATTAGTTGATTAAATAGTGGGTTTTGAAAGGACCAAGCTGAAAAGAGTAATCTGGTTATTGCATTTTCCGAAGTGTATATCGGCTTAGGGATGACTCGTCCTGAAAATGGTTGACACTTATGTTATACAAAATACAAATATAATTTTTGTTTCCATTTATTTTTAATTTCTGGAAAGATTTATTCCATATTACATTACCACGATGAAGCGCAGGAAAGCTCTGCTGAGGAGCAACTTGCCAAGGAATAACCGTTTGGTCCAATAGCGTTTCTAACTAGTGGCCGGATCTCATTAGTTTTGGCCGTGCTTTTCCAGTAATATTTTTTCCCTATAACGAGTTTGGCATCATGCTGGTTACTTGCGTTTGTCCCCTTATGGTTTTCAACCATTATTCCTTCAAGATACCATTCACTTTCTCTGCAATGGCAATTTTTTTTGTGGTGAGGCAGGTTTGGTCATATTGATCCACTCCTAGGCATCTTCAAGCAACGGTGTGGGTTCTTAGTTATAATATTCTATTCTGTAATCTGAATGATGCACAAGTGAATATGGTAAGATGTTTTTATAGTACCTTTAAAAAGGTTGGTGAGTTATGAAAACACCTCATTTATCTATACCTCCGGACTTCCAGCCAATCTATATTGGGTATGTATTTTTTGACTTTATCATTTTCATTAGGATTGATACCTGCTGACTTAAGGCCTTTGATCAGGATATCGAGTTCTTTTTTCAGTGCAGCAGTATCCAAGGAAGTAAACTGTGCCAGTGATTCCTTGACATCTTCGAGAAGCTTTAATACAGAAAAGCATTAATTTCGTCCCGTTTTTGATTCATGTAGCGGTAGATTCCGAAGTCAGGTCTGCATGATCTAATTGGAAAATTTCTGTTGAGGTTTCTTTGAGTTTCTGGTTCTGCTCAGTCATAGGTATATGCTGTCTTTATTTGACTGATCTCTTCCAAGAATCTCGATTAAAAATCAATCTCTGACAATTAGCTGATGGAAATCAATAGAATCTAAAATCTTGAAGTTAAATAGACAGTAACAGAAGGCAAAATATAAAAAAAGATGGGTATCAGTCCATCTTATATAAAGCTAGTTTTTATAAAGTACAATCCTGAAACCCTTTTCTTATTTGGATTTGATATCATCTTCTGAGTTGAATATAAATTCAACATCCTTTTCAATTAATTTCCTCACATCGATCATTGGTAGTACAAGATGGTTAAATTCACCATCTTCTGTTTTGCAATGCAAGATACCTCTGGAGGTACCTACCACCAAAACGGCCAAATGTTCTACAAAAGGCTTAGGGAGGATGATTTTTCCACCATCTTCCTTTAATAATTTATTCCAAGAATTCTCCTCAATTTGAAAAATTGCAGCAACCTCAAGAATCAAAAATGTTGCTTCCTTCTGAGTAAAATTTACTTTAAAAGTACAGCCCACTAATCTCTTGTCTTTTTCAAAATTATAACTCAACCCCAAATTCAATTTGATAGGTGATTTGGGTTTATAGGCCTCAGGGATTGATGCATATTGCTTGGTTGCGATTTTTGCCAGTGCGAAATGTATATTATCCATGATCTTCTAAACTGAATTTCGAATATTCTCCAAGTGGTTCTGCTACCATTGAAAGTGGATAAGATTTATTAAAAACCTCGTATTTTTTTGCAGCAACTCCAATATGTACTACCCCTTTTTGTTTTAAAGACATTGAACTTCCCTGAAAATGCATATTTTCATAATTAATTGGCTTTAATCTTGGGTATCTCTTTATCCTCAAAACAGAATGAAAAGAGGCTTCATTTATTGCCTTTAGTTCAAAAAAAGGCTCGATTCTTTGTTCATTTTTTTTGATGGCTTCACGTATATAATATTCTTTAGATCTGTTAATTTCTTTTTCTTCAAGAACATTGACTTGAACCAATTGTATCCCCAATGCATTCTCAAATTTCTCTATGGTAGCCAAAGTCAGGTTTTCCCTTCCTTTCATTACTTTACTGATTTGCTGTGGAGATACTCCAGTCATTTCACCAAGGGCAGTTTGACTAATCCTTTTTTCAGCCATATATATAGCCAATTGGGTAGCAATCAATCCGGATTTATTAGACTCGGTACGAGCCTTTAATCTTTCTACTGCTTCCTTTTTCCACTCCGAATCTTTTTTGGAGTTTTTAAGGATATTTTGAATGTGTGTGTTGAGTGTCATGGGTTTAGGTTTTAACCTTCAAGTTTTTCGATTAGATCTGAATCTACATCAGGATCCTGGTAAAGATAGAAATAGACTTTTTTAAGCTTTTCCAGCTCAATATCAAGTCCTTCTGAATCCTGCATCTTTTTGGTAAGCTTTATACCACCTCCGGCAATAAAATAAATTTGATTTTCAAGTCGGATAGCATAAAATCTGAGCCAGCTTTTTTCGCGTATTCCATAAGCTTTAAATTCAAATTTGTCTGAAGTTAATTTAATCTCTTTATGAAGGGGTGTAAAAATATCTTCTAAACTTCTCCCTCCCGAACCATTGGCTAACTTCAAAATCTCTTCCTCGAATTTCGAAGCTTCTTCTATTGTGCGATTTACAGCTTGTTCCATTGAAACATTTTTACTGGGATCACTATTAATGACATTGTTCCAAAAACCTGTTTGAAGCTTTTTCTCGTTTCTTTTAAAGTATTTTATCAGGTATTTTCTGTCCGTCCATTGATTAAGTAATCTACGAAATTCATTGACACCTTGATACTCCTGTTCATCATAGACTACGGAGTAAAGTACCATCTCAAGTATTTCAAAGGTATCGATTAACTTCACAATTACAACTTATAGGTTTAAAAAAATGTTCACAAACATACCAATTTTTAACAAATACTCCACTTTATGTTGAATAAAAGTTCACTGTTAAAATTGCGTTGTTTTATCTTTTTGATTTTTTCTATTATCTGATCTTCTGCATCAAAAATTGTACGTCTTCTAACCCTTTGCTTCTTTTCAAGCTCTTAAATTTTGGATTGAATAGTCAATTGGCTCTGAAGATTGAGCAGCCTGACACATTAGCTCCTTGATCCGCAGTTTGATTCTATTAGCTCCATCTCGGCCATATATAAAAAGTGAGAACAGGCCTAATTCATCTATCCCGAAACCGGATCTAGAATTCTAGGGTGATTGTTTCCAGGTTTATTGACCTCATTGGATATTTTGTATGCCTCCATGGAATCGGCTGGATAAGCGTTCAATAATTTTAGCAGATCCTTGGGGTTTTGATCGGGATCCAACCATAATTTTTCTTCTTCCCTCGTCAAAATCACAGGCATTCTGTCATGGATTTTTTCCATCAGCTTATTCGGAGCGGTGGTGATAATGGAGTAGGAATTATACATTTCACCTTCAGGATCCTTCCAACTTGACCAAAGTCCGGCGAAAAAAAAGACCTCTCTTTCAGGAAGGTAGATCCGGAATGGCTGCTTTTCCTTGCCTTCTCTTTTCCATTCAAAAAAACTGTCAGCCAGGACCAAGCATCTTTTATTGTTCACCACAAGGGGTTTAAAAGAGGGTTTTTCCAGTAAGGTCTCCGAGCGGGCATTGATCATTTTGTACCCCACTTTTTTGTCTTTTGCCCAATGCGGCACCAAACCGAAATGAAAGACATCTATTTCATCAGGCTTATCCGAAGTTACAACCGGAGCAAATTGGGAAGGAGCAATATTAAAGGAAGGCTTCCAGTTTTTAGCCTTTTCGGATAATCCCAATTTCAATTGCTCTTCAACCTTTTTCAGGTCTTGTTTTACGGAATATCTGCCACACATGGTTTCCCTTTTAATGGTGAGCATTCAATTTACAAATAAAATGGATCGGCTCTTACTTTACCTTCCTGTATTTGGCTTAGGGATAGCAATGGAAATCCTTTTTGAGCGGGAAGCAGGGAAAAAAAGATTGGAGTGGAAGCGAAGCGGTAGCCCGACCCAAAGGGTAAGCCCCAAGTATAAAAACTGTTTTTTTTTCTTTCCAATGGTTATGCATCTTAATAAAAGATAATGAAGGTGAAGAAATTTATCTGGTTACCGAGGAAACTTCAGCTGGAAATGACCTGAAGCTTTTCAAAAAAATTCCTGCAATTTGTGGTATTCTAGGTATTCCCGTGATTACCCTTCCCGAACTTTTAGAGAAGTAACCAGAGGTAGATTTCGGGTTTAGGTAAATAGTTTAGAAAAAACGAACTACAGTCTAACTGGCATGGTCAGAACAAAATAACCAAAAGAGTCTTCTTGGATATTCAGACTGATTCTATCTATAAATCCTGTTTCAAGTCAGGCCGTTGATATTAAGTGAGCATAATACGTTAATTTTCCGTTCCTTATTATTCCTGAAAGAGGAGGCGACTGGCATTCAGAGTTACTAGCTTTAAAAAACCAAAATACTTGTGTAAAAAAGTAAATCGTAAATCTTGAAAATACCCAATTGGGTATTTTCAAGATTTACGATTTACTGGCTCACTTTCCAGGCTTATGCTTATGAGGTTTCAGTGATGGTGTATTTCCTGGGGTATCTTTATTATCCCGCTGACGCCTGTCTGGCTTTCCTGTGGATATTGCCGTTCTTTTTGGCCCAGGTTTAATTGCTTTTATTGTATCCATTATTTTTTGGTTTTTTGTTAAACTTATTTTTCTATTAGAGTAAAGTTAATAAAATTTGAGACGTTAATTACATAGAAAGCCTTTTAAATATATAATTACAGTTTAAAATATAAATTTTCCGCAATTAATACTGATTCAATTTTATCCTCGGGAATTATATTCCGCTAGAACGTTATATTTTATACTTCTTTCAGGTCCTTTCCTTATGTATGAAGGTCAACATGCTCCGGAATATCCAGTATTTTAAGTAGATTACGATTGTCCATTGGGGTTGCAAAAAAATAAAAGGGTATTATTACAGAACAGTTGATATGGCAATAAACAATCTCTTAATTAAAAGAATATCAAGAAGTAAATTAGACTGAATGAACCCTAAAAATTGATTTATTAGGAGTTTTAGAATTTAAATGAATGCATCTAACCAAATGAGACCTTATATTTACAAAGGTTTTACTAGGTAATTGGAATTATTTAATAAAATGTACGGAAGTAAATTCACCAACTCTTCACATTATTTATCACATTTCTTTTATATATTTACCATCAAAATATTTAATAGAAAGGAAAATAGGTTATAATTAATATTTACTTATGAAAAGAACAGAAGATGAATTCATAGAAAATTTTATTGAACAAATGAGATTTTTGAAAAAATCTTGCGACGAGTACGATAAAGGAGATGAATCAGAAGTTAAAAGGATTTCAGTTTGTCTTAGAAATTTATTAAAAGACAAGAATAGAGACATTTCTGCTCTTTCCCATTTAAAAATGAAGGAATCACTTAAATTCCGAGACTCCTCAACTAAAAATGGCGGAATGAGTAATTATATATTTGACCGTTTAGAGAACAGTATTGTTTTGGTAATGGATATATACATGGGGTTGGTAATTAAAAAAGTTACAAGTACTGAAGAAGTACCTAAATATAAATTCGAACCACTATTTTTTCAACCTGATTGGCAACAAAATGTACTCCTCAATTTCAATAATTGGTATGAACAAGTTATTTACAAAGATCCAGTAGGTTCTAGCCTAACAAGAGAAAGACTTATTCTTTCTATTGCTGAACAAGATGGTGGAAATCATTTTGATTTAAAAGTAAATAATAAATACTATCAGTTTAAACAAAATGATTCACTTCAACTATATGTTAACGGACAAATTGTAGAATTTGAAAACAATCCTGCTTTTACATCATTACGTCAAATAGCACATGAATTTTGCGAAACGATATACGAAAGTGAATTAGCTAAATATTTATAGTAAAAAGATTAATCTGAATTGAAATTTACTCTTTTTCAGAATTTAAGAATAATAGTATCCGGCAGATTAAAAGAAGTACCGTATTAATAAAGCTTAGTTTCTGTGGTACAGTCTCGAAAGCACTGTCTGAAAAAAAACTTTGGCGGATCGGATAAGGGAAAACTCCGAAACCACAGTTCAACTTTATTTTATATCGTCCCATGGCCTTATCTAGTCGACTGGTTTTGATCGTACTTTTACTACTAAGATTTTAACAAGGAGCTTTCTTATTATCATCTTAAATATTTCCTATCCCGTTACCCCACTTATAAAGGTTTCTACAAATCCTAAAATCTTGGTTGTCACCCTTTCAGCTACCGAGGCCCGTTCTTTTAGTGCAGGTCTTTTATTCAAAAGTCCGATTACATCATCTCTCAATGGTTTTTTCTCTGTAAAAAGGTATTTCCCAATTACCTCTTCAAGCTTTTCATTGTCAAGACTCTCCTCTTCACTTAATTTCTTCAGGGCTTCCTTTCGTTCCTCGTTCCAATAATTTTCAAATTCTTCCGGTAAATCATCTGAATCAGAAATATGAGGTAAATTCTCTTGAATAAATTTCTCTATAAGTTCTCGCTTGCTTCTTAGTTTTGCATCACCTGCCACGATTTCAATCAAGGCTTTTTTCTGCTTCTCATGTTCTTCCGGCGTTGCATCCTTCAATTTTGCAAGCAACTTGAGGATGTAAGCAACATTGATTTCATCACGATGGATTAATTCTAATTCAAAATCAATGTCTTCTAAAATGCTAACCTTCTCTTTTTGATTGTGTGATTTGGCCTTATCGTACAAATCAAGGTATTTGCTTTTGTAATCTTCAAAGGCCTGCTCATTCATAGACAAATCAGCAAACTCAAACTCTGTAAATGTGGTTAATACATTTTTCAGACGCATTAATTCCCGAAAAGCCTGAATAAAGGCCAATTCCTCTTCTTCGTTGGCTAAATCATTAACGCTATCTACTGTTGGCGCGATTTGCAATAATGCATTGAATGCCTGATTGAATTTGGCTACATACTCTTCATACGGCTGCATGATGATTTCATCTTTGGCATTCTTATTTGAAAACAGGGTAATCGCTTCATCTGTCGCCTCTTTAAGGTTTCTAAAACAAACGATGTTTCCTTGTGATTTCACCTCATTAAGAACCCTATTGGTTCTGGAATAGGCTTGAATCAAACCGTGGTACCTAAGATTTTTATCTACATACAGGGTATTCAGATGCTTGCTATCAAAGCCTGTTAAGAACATGTTTACCACTACCAAAAGATCAATCTGACGATGCTTTACACGCTTCGCAATATCATTGTAGTAATTGTAGTAGGATTGATTGTCTTTACTTGTAAAGTTGGTGCCAAACTGTTTGTTGTACTGTATAATGAAGTTTTCTAATTCATCCCGGCTATGTTGGGTAATATATCTGGGTGGTGGGGCAGCAGCCACATTTAATGGATTAGGATTCAAGAACTCTTCATCATCTAAAAAACCTACTGCATCTTTGTCCTCTTCATTTGCTGAATACGAAAAAATTGTTGCCAATTTCAGATGGTGTTCGCCTTCCTCTTTTTTCTGCAATAGCAATTTGTAATACGCTATAAGAACAGGAACGCTAGACACACAAAATAGAGCCGTAAACTCACGGCTATGCGTTTTCCGGTTGTGATTGGCAATTATATACTCGGTAATGTTATCTAACCGTATGGGTGCATTCATTACCTCTGCTTCATCAATGGCTTCTACATTGATGTCAAGTATGTGTTCTTTCTTTTTGAAAGTTTGGATGTATTCAACAGAAAACTTCAACACGTTTTCATCCCGGATAGCATCAGTGATTACATACTTGTGCAAGCAATCGCCAAATAGCATTTTGGTTGTTCGCTTGCCATATTCATTTTTACCTGCGTTTGGTTCAAAGATAGGCGTACCTGTAAACCCGAACATTTGACAGTCTTCAAAGAATTTTTTAATGTCTTCATGGGTTTTGCCAAACTGACTTCTATGGCACTCGTCAAAAATGAAAACAATGCGTTCATTTTTCAATGTTTCCATTTTATTCAAATACCGGGTTTTGCTTATGGCAGTATTCAGTTTCTGAATGGTGGTAACAATGAGTTTGTTATCACTGGTAAGTTGTTTGACTAGTGTATTTGTATTGTTAGTTCCGTCAATGCTGCCTTTACTGAAGGAATTGAATTCTTTCGTAGTTTGATAATCTAAATCTTTACGGTCAACAACAAAAACCACTTTATGGACTTGAGGTAAATTGGTTAAGATCTGTGCTGCTTTAAAGGAAGTCAAGGTTTTACCGGATCCTGTAGTGTGCCAAATGTACCCGAATTTGGTAGTGGTTTTTACTCGCTCTACGATGGCTTCTACGGCATAGAATTGATAGGGACGAAGCACCATCAATATTTTTTGAGATTCATTTAGTACCACATATTTGGTAATCATTTTAGAAATGTGGCAAGGTTCTAAAAAGAGTTCTGAAAATACAGCCAATTGGGTAATCAGTCGGTTCTTTTCGTCTGCCCAATAAAAGGTCTGTTTGAATGATCGGGCTTTTAAAGGTGCATTTGCATAGTATTTGGTATTTACTCCATTGCTGATGACATATACCTGCACAAACTGAAACAAACCATGCCCTGCCCAATAAGAATGCCTTTCATAGCGGTTGGTTTGATTGAATGCTTCTTTGAGTTCCAAACCTCTTCGCTTTAGTTCAACCTGAACCAAAGGTAAACCATTGATGAGAATGGTAACATCGTAGCGGTTTTTATGCGTGCCTTTAATCGCGACTTGCTGCGTAACCTGAAATTCATTTTGGCACCAATGAATTTGGTTAATGAGTTCTACCGTTTTGGTGTCGCCTTGGCCATTGGTGTAGGGAACACGGTCTCGCAATATCTTAGCCCGCTCAAATACATTGCCTTTGTTGATGAAGTTGAGAATTTGCTTAAAGTCATTATCGGACAGCTGAATTTTATTGTGTTTCTCTAATTGGCTTTTAAGGTTCGCCAATAAATCATTTTCATCTCGAATGATTACTTTTTTATAGCCCAATCTTTCGAGTTGGGTAACCAGGTTATTTTCTAATATCTGTTCGGGCTGGGAGGTCATGCTTTCCAAAGAGGTTCGTTTTGCCAATTTTTTATGTTTCCTTCACTATCAGAGGGAATACCCAAATACTGAATTGGCACTTTTGGGTATTTTTCAAATAGTGCAATCAGTTTTTCTTTTAAGTGATTTCCTGGGTTTGCCCGCATTAATAAATATTTAAGTACGCATATAAAATAAAAAGTACGCTTGTTATTTTGAAAATCAGCGCTCAGCCATGGCCCTCTAGCTTTTAGCAATCGGTTAGGCTCGATGGCTAAATCTCTGTTCCATAAACGTGAATGATGGGCGCACAAATTTCGTACGTAGGTAAGTGTGTGCAACCAAGAAATAAATACGGAATGGTGAACGTCAAAAAAATCAGCAATCCTCTTTTTATCACTGTTATTTCTCAAGCCTCTATAAATATGAGACAACTCGCCCATGGTCAGCAACTCCAAACACATCCATGAAGGTGGATTGCTCGGTTTGTAATAGTTATTGGTATAATGCTTGATAAAAACCTCTGGTCGTCTGGCGGTTTTTGCTCTTGAAATAATGGCCTGAAAATCGTTGTACGGGTCTACACGATTGCCAATTTTATTATAGTAGGGTTGGACAAAAAGACCTTGATTGTCTTGCCAATGGGCATCATTATGATGATGTGCCATTTGATAGATGAACTGGGTACGAATGGCTACTTCAATGCGCTCAATGCAATCGAAAACTAAGAGACGCAGCTCTCTGTCAAAAGTGTAAGTGCTAATGATTTGTTGAAAGGTAGTGCCTTTATTAAAGGTATCTTTTACCTGCTGGTAAGGCAAAAAATAGGCACTTAAGCGGTAATAACTGATTTCCTTTAGGTAGGCTATTGCCTTGCTATCCTCTTGTACAATTAAACCACGGCTTTTAAGCCGCTTCAATTGTTCTTCGAATGATAATGGGCTTTTATGGTACACTCGTTTACTCATAGGCCTAAAAAGAAAAGACCCCCCAAGTGTGCATCAAAGAGAGGCATGGGAGGTGTATTATCTTGAGTGTAAACGTTCTTCTTAAAAGCTGACCCGGAAGCAGTTCTTATGGAATGCCTCCCAGGTTCTGTTAACACAAAGGTAGTTAAAGTAGCAGTATTTACAAAATAGGTACAGCCTTTCATCACACAAACATTTTTTGAAGTAAGCCTTTTTTGAAGGTTGAGATGCCCTCAATTTCTTTGCTTACACTTTCAATAGAATTATCCAATGAAGTCAAGAAATTAGCTATCTTTTTTTGTTCGGGTAAACTAGGTATAACAATCATGATTTTAGAAAATTCTGTTTTGTTAATAATTGGTAACGTTGTGTTGGCTTGGGTGGATTTAATTTTTGGTGTTTGCTTTAATAAGAAGTAATAGACAAACTCATTTAAATGCTCCTCGTTCATAACGAGTGCGTTTATTTGCTGATTTGTAATTGCGGGTTTCGTGGTTATTGCCATTTTACCAATTGAAGCAATGCATGTATAAACTATCGCACCCTTTGGTAGAATTCTCATTTTCTCTGTTTCACAAACTGTTCGAGCAACTATTTTTTGATATTTGATTTCATCAATAATGTCTGTGGGCGTAATAAAATCAATACCTCCATTCCAAAGCTCTTTATCGCTTGTAATTGGCGTTTTGCCTGTAATTATTTCTCCAATTTCCCCCAACTTCTTCTCCTCCCAACCTGGAAAGTCGTTTCCGTTTTCATCTTTAAAGCGGATTTCTGGAGCCTGTCCCGCTTTTGTGGGAAAGAGTTTCTGCATCACACCTTTTTTGTATTCTTCTAGCTTGGCTTTTTTCTTTTGCAAGAGTTGGATTCGCTTGTCAACCGCGGTGAGAAAGCTGGCGATTTTTTGTTGTTCTGTATTGGAAGGAACTCTCCTCTTTATGTTTGAAAAATCCTTAAAATATAACCTTAGACGATCATCAGTTAATCCATAAGAATAAGCCCAAAATAGGTAAAGACTTCTTTTTTTTGCAAAGAGGTATGAATAAAAAGTAGAGTTTTCATTTTTCTTTGGGTGCAATACTACATAAGCAGGACTCACCATAGATTCTGAGTGTGCTAACCCAATGGCTCCTTGCCACATCCGCATCATATTATAAACTAAGTCACCGGAAACCACAGCCAAATTAGCTTCTGGCTTTGCATTCTTTTGAATGTTTCTATCAAGGGAATCTCGTGCAATTAATCCATGCGCTTGAGAAACTGAAAATATTGGTAATGAGCTATTTCCTTTTTTGCGACTATTTTGAAAAGCTTCTCCCAATTTCTTTTCTTCCCATATTCCTTCAAATTCAGGAAATCTCAACTCAGGTATTAAATTCAGTTCTGCCATAACTTAAAAAGGAGTTGATATATTCAATTCCGCACAGAATTCTGCAATAGTTTTATTGGTGCTTTTCAAATCGATTTCTATTTGCTTGAGTTCAGCAGAAACGGCATCCAAATCCACAGGCTCTTCCTCTTCAAACGTATCCACATAACGGGGTATATTTAGATTGTAGTCGTTTTCGACAATTTCAGCAAGGGTGGCTACATAACTGTATTTATCTATGGTTTCTCGGTTGCGAAAGGTGTTTACTATTTGTTCTACATCTTCATTACGCAATACATTTTGGTTGCCTTCTTTTACAAAATGATTGTCCCCACTGGCATCAATAAATACAATATTGTCATCTGCCTCACGGCATTTTTTTAGCACGAGAATACAGGTAGGAATGGACGTTCCATAGAAGATATTGGCCGGTAGTCCAATTACAGCATCCAAGGCATTCATTTCTTTAATGATGTATTCACGGATGTGACCTTCGGCAGCTCCTCTAAACAAAACGCCATGCGGAAAAACGCTTGCCATAATGCCATTGTCTGCCAGCTGATAAAGCATGTGGGTTAAGAAAGCGTAATCGGCCTTGGTCTTTGGTGCCAAGCGTCCATATTGGCTAAAGCGTTCATCTGTATTGAACAGGGGATTGTCATTGCTTTTCCAATGGGCTGAAAATGGTGGATTGGCCACAACCGCTTCAAAGCGTTTGTCCAAATGCTGTGGGTTTTCCAGCGTGTCTTCCTGCATGATATTGAAATCACTAAAATGTACATCATGCAAAATCATGTTCATACGTGCAAGATTGAAGGTCGTACGGTTTAGTTCTTGGCCGTAAAATTCACTTACAGACGCTTCTTTAGCTACTCGCAAGAGCAATGAACCAGAACCACAGGTTGGATCGTATACGGATTTTATTTTAGATTTACCTGTGGTAACAATCTTAGCAAGTATTTTAGAAACCTGTTGAGGTGTGTAAAACTCCCCGGCAGATTTTCCTGCACCTGCTGCAAACTTAGCAATCAAATACTCATAGGCATCCCCCAAAACGTCTGCATCAAGATCTTTTAGTTTGAAATCAATCTTGTCTAAGTACATCAATACCTTTACAATGATTTCATTCCGAGCACCAACTGTTCTACCAATTTTGGTAGAGTTCAAATCCAAGTCCTCAAACAAGGCATTAAAATCCTCTTCGGACTCCGTACCCATGGTACTTTGCTCAATATGATTCAGTACAGATTGCAAATCTTCTAAAATGTAGTTGCTCTCACTTTCTGTATCTGCATTACCTTTTGCTGTTAGCACAGAAAACAATTGTGCAGGCTCTAAAAAATAGCCCAATTTCAATAAAGACTCTTCTTTGATTGCAGCCAAGGTTTCCTGGTCAGTAACTTTTTTGTAATCAGTTACTTTTTCACCAACAAGCAATTCATTGGCATAAAGTGCTTGCTTTTCAGAAAGGTACTTATAAAAGATAAAGCCAAGAATATAATCTCTGTAATCATCGGCACTTATCTTACCTCTAAGCAGGTTGGCAATGCCCCATAATTGGCTTTCAAGAACTTTCTTTTGGTCTTCTGACATTTAGTTATTTTATTTCTTCTTAAATTAAATTTCATACTTTTCATTGAAGGTTTTGGCAATCGAAAACAGGATTCCTAAAATTTGATATTGTCAATTTTGAAACTGTCCTTTCACTATGCTGTAGCCACTTAAGAGCTCTTCAGCCATCCCGGTATGCAACATCCTTCTTGTTGATTTTTCTATTCTTGGCAAGTTATAAAAAATTACATCCACAATTAACCGATCTAACCTTGAGAAGGTAATTATACCAAAAGTTTTAGTAATACGTCAATTAATTTTTGACACTTCTACGGCAAACTGGTTTTGGACGGTTCCTAAAATTAGCTGTTTATAAAAGTAATTTTAATTAAAAAATTAGTTTATGTAGTCCTACGTTAACCAATATCCGCCTATGATACAGTTCGAACTGAAATCTGGTTTGGTAAAGGCAATGTTTGACGGAAATAACAGACATAAATTGATAACCGAAAAGGGTGGTACAAATCAAATTGTTATACCCAAATTGAGTTAGATTAAACTATTAATTATGGTCCTATTTCAATGCTCTGATTTCCATTGCATTTTCCGGAACCAATACCACATCATTAAACCCAGAAATATTAATACTAATAAAAATATAGCAGATCCATTAGCTTTCAAAGCTTGAAAAATAAACAGTAATAAAAAGATATTAGCAATATTCATTGCAAAAAAAAGTATATGTGATAGTCTAAAATAGAAGGAAATTTTACCAAGAAAAGATTGCTTTATTTCAGAAAACAATTCAAGCTCTCTTGGGTATTTAGAAAAAAATTTATTCTCTGCTAAAAACTTATAATCAATAGTAAATATTTTCTTTAAATAATTGAGGTCTTGTAAGTTAGAATTAACTAGTATACTTAGAATAATTGAAGTAGAAAATATTACAGTTAGCAGTAGAATTAAAAATTGAGGGCTATCACTCACTCTATCAATAGCAATTAAACTTGCTGAAACACCAATAGGCAATGCAACGATTTTCTGGGTTATTTTCCCAAGAGAATCTGATAATTCTTTAAAGTACTTTGTTTTTAATTCATCGTAATCTTTCTTTAGTTTTTCAACAGAAACCTCATTAAGGAATACCTCAAAGTTAATATTTGCCTTATCGACAATTGAATTTAAAGACTCAAAGATAGTTTTAAGTCTTATGCTTTCTTCTAGGTTCTGACCTAATTTGATAATTTCCGATTTAAGAAATTTTGGAAGTGATTTACTCTCTGTTGAAAAACAACTTTTAAAAGCGTTGAACCCAACTCTAAAATCTTTTGAGTTTAAAAAATCAGGAATACCTTGGGAATAGGATATATTCAACCTACCCTTTTCAGAAAAATTAATCATTGTAATCCTTCTAAAATCAAAATTATAGGAATCTATAAAATGGAATTCTCTGTCATCAGAAGCTACCAGGGATTTTAAGTACTGAATAAATTCTAAATAACACTTGGCATTAGAAAAAAGATAAAACTCATCAATTTCCTTAAAATCAACATAAGTCTTTTCGCCAACAAAAGAATAGATCTTGGAATCATCTAGTACAAGTAGATTACTAAATTTATTTAAATCAGTTAACTTTTTAAAGTCCTTTATACTTTTGAAAACTACAACTTGGTCTGCAGATAGAACCAACCTTAAATCATCAATTATTTTTTCATTCTTAATTCCCAATGAATCAGCAGTTTCCTTTTTATGTTTGGAATAGGAGATATCAATATACCCATTACCAAATTTAGCATTCGAAATTGGGGTAATTAAACTTAAAAGTTTTTTATGCTCTTCAAGAATATCCATTTTTATCTAATTCATTTCTCAATTTTTTCGCAAATTCTTTTGATTCGATAATTACCATATTTGGGTCTCCCTCAGCAACCCTGACCTTATTTCCAAAATCGCCTCTTGAAAATTTCAACTTTATTCCATCAACATCGATCGCCAATTGTATGAATTTTTTAAGAGCATTTCGATCAAATCTAAATTCCGTATCAATTTCTATGTCATTATCTGTTGCATATGCCTGAATAGCATTTTCATCTCCATAAATATGATCACTCAGACTTTTTATATTTATATTTTTCTCTCCATTGGATCGAGCATGATCATAAACCATATTCCTTACTTCATCAATTGTGTAATACAGACCGGTCTCAGGATTCTTAGGTAATGGAATTTCGTTAATAATTTCATAAAGTTTTTCTGTAAATCCGGTACTACTTTCGAGTTTAATTGCACAGACCCAATCAGTAAAATACTCAGATACATCTGGTTGTTTACGGTTTGTAAATGAGATATAATTACCATTACGTTTATTATAATTTTGCGTATTTAGCCTAAAAGCCATTGCTAGATGATTGGTATCTAAATATTCAACAGAGTCAACTTCAAATGTACTTCCTACCCTTTTCAATGTATTCCCCGCAGTATCCCTAAGTAAAAATATGGCGTAAAAGGAAGCTCCGTTAATACTATATTCAGTAAATAAAAAATATCCTCCTTTTGCGAAATTCTTAACACTCATAAATGATTGTATACCCGTAATTTGGTCTTTAGTTAAATCAATGAAGTCCTTGTCGTTCACAGGGAATACTGACCTGTATTGGTCGAACCTACTTGGGAAATAACTACTAGATGTTAAATTAAAAATTCCGTAGGTAATTTTATCAGAATTGTAACTGTTAGAAAGCGTTTCTACAAGTCTTGTGGATTCTGGTGACAGGGGTATTATCTGGTCTGAAAGAACTAATTTGATATCCTTACGATTAGCTTCTTTTTGAACTTCATGAACTATTATTCTTTCGATTTTCATTATTAATAAAAAGGTTATTATATTGGGTTATTTTTATTTATTTCCTATTACACTCTTTCTTTGGTGATTACAATACCATCATATCCTAAACAACCGATAGTTCATCCCTGACCTCCCTATTTACCAACCTACCCCAAACCATTATATATCACTGGCAGGAATTAATCAATTTCAGGTATTTGAAGCTAAATTAGAATTTTATTTTTCAGCAAGTATGAATAAAGTATCTGGGCTCTTGATGAACCTTAAAAAAAGAAATAAGATTGATTGAATGAATCAAGTTACTTTACTATTCCTAATTATGATAATTCTCATAAATTAAGCATTATCACTGTCCGAATACAAAGTATTTTACATAAATTAAAAAACTTTTAAATATAAATAAAAATTAGATTGGTGACCCCTTATCTTTTTTCTACCCTCAACCCCACTCCCCCAAACAACTCCTTAAACATCTCCCCAGGATCTGCATTGATTGCCAAAGCTATCAAGTAAAGTTCGTCCGCCCGAAGCTTGGCAGAATCGTTAGAAGTCAATTGGGTGAGGCGGGATTTGCTGATGCCGGTGCGCCGGGAAACTTCTGCTTTGTTTACCGTCCTTTTGGCTAAATACAAGCCCAAATCTGTCATGAAAGTATCGTTTTTTTATACACAAATTTAGACAGTCGATACTTTTGTTACTAAACTTAAAATAACTGTTTTGAAAATAGGTGTATTTTATATACTTTTGTTTAGAAAAGTGAAACAATTGTATTCAATTGCAATACACACTATTGTCCTAATTTTTTAATTCGGTACTATTTGAGCATTATGAAGAAAAAAGAATCATCAACCTGCCCCCATTGTGAAAAAACACTTCCTTTTAGGGTGATTCTAAAAGTAAAAAAGGACCATGTGCTTGAATGTCCGCTTTGTGGTAAATCCGTGGCACCACAAAGGACCAAATCCTTTACCTGGGGATATATTATCGGATTTTTATCATTTGCCTTACCCCAACAAATCGTTTTTTACCTTCACCAGGATAACGTTTTGGCATTTTTGATCGGGTTCTTACATGCAGTTACCGCATTTGGTTTGGTATCTCTTTACTTCTATTACAACACAAAGTTTTCGAAAGCCATTGCATTAAGCTGTACTCCTGTCCTATTGGGGGTGTTTGGAAAACTGCTTATGCATACAATTGATTTTGTGTAAGGGTTAAAGAAAAAGTAAATGATGAATCACCAACGATAAGTTGATAATTCCCCATTAGTATAACCTATTGGATAAAGACCTATAACAGGCCTTCATCCGCAAAACTAAGGTAGGTACCATCTGTAAATATCAAATGATCCAGTACTGGCATTTCCAAACTGTTTCCTGCTTCGGTCAACCTTTTGGTTAACCTCTTATCTGCTTCGGAAGGTCTAAGGTTTCCGGAAGGATGATTGTGTACAAGGATGATTCCGGAGGCCAAGTGATCCAGTGCTTTTTTGAAAACCAACTTTGGATCTGCTAGGGTAGCGTTGGTACTTCCTGAGCTGATTTTATGGAGTTTGAGTACTTGATTATTTCTGTTTAGCAATACGATGTAAAAGTGTTCTACTACTTCGTCAAAAAG
>TARA_R110002050_G_scaffold49784_1_pt1 | contig 19223 bp, 11 predicted proteins | sample TARA_R110002050 | Tara Oceans TARA_R110002050 (sample SAMEA4396988) | marine metagenome | biome: Polar Biome; feature: [DCM] deep chlorophyll maximum layer (ENVO:01000326); material: water (ENVO:00002006), including particulate matter (ENVO:01000060) such as... | depth 25 m
AAGAAAAACCACCTTAACTATTATGCAAAAAAGAGGTGTAAATGCGTTATTAATTATGGTAGGTATTCAATTTTTATTGGGTGTTTTTACTATTTTATACCAAGTTCCGGTTTGGTTAGGTGTAGCGCATCAAGTGGGAGCCTTTTTCTTGCTAAGTGCTATGATATTTACATTGCACCGTTTTAGTAAATAATTCAAAAACTGTTACCTTTGCAACTTAATTTACGACTATGATTTACAGATTTAGAGTGATTCTTGATAATGATACAGATGAAGATGTTTTTCGCGATTTAGAAATTCGTGAATCCGACACGTTAGAAGATTTACATAATGTTATCACACAATCATTTGGGTTTGATGGAACTGAAATGGCTTCATTCTACATAAGTAATGACCAATGGGATCAAGGAGAAGAAATTTCTTTGTTTGATTTAAGTGAAGATGCTTCTGCTCGTTTAATGAATGAAACGGCTATAAATGATGTTGTTTTTGAAATGCAACCCAAACTGATTTACGTTTATGACTTTTTAAACATGTGGACATTTTTTGTTGAATTAGCAGAAATTGTTGATGAAGCAGAAGGTAGCGACTATCCTAATTTGATGTTTGTTCAAGGCCAGGTTCCTGATGTAGCTCCAGAAAGAGTTTTTGAATCAGAAGACTCAGATGACTTTGACGAGTTTGAAGATGATTTGGATATTGATGATTATGATAACTTAGACTTTGATGAAAACTGGAATTAAATTCTAGATTACTTAAAACTATCAAGGTTTACATTCTCATAATTTCTAAGAACATATGCTAGCGCATTTTTTATAATCTCTCCCATAGAATTGCATCGTTTAAATTTCATATCCATCGTATATTCATAAATTTTTAATTTAAGCGAATCGACATTTTCTTTGGTTGAAATTGTATCATCAATCATACAAACCAATAAATTATTAATTCTATCATGGTAACTTTTTAAGCGCTTTGCAATGATAGATCGTTCCTCAATTTTATATTGATCTATAGATAATTTCTGAAAATTTTCAGACACTAATTTTACCATGACTACATTTTCCTTAAAAAATTGAGGTCTATAAATATTTATTTTTCCTTCATACGATTGTTGGTCAAAATCAATAGCCCTTATTTTATACACTACCTGATCAAAATCGTGTGTGGGCACAATAACGTAGTTGTACGATCGCATATCGCCCAACAATCTAATCATACAACGCTCATTAAACTTAACAAACTCTTTAGCTATTTGAGATTTTTCAGATTTGGAACATTTAGGCAACATGTTTTTAATAAATTCATCCCCTGGAATACCAGAAATATGTTCTTCAATCAACGTGTCTTTATATACCAAAAAATTTAAGTTATAGGGAGATAACATATGCTCTAACTCCAACCCATAAATACGAGACGCATCCGCTTTTTTAATATAGAAATAAGTGAAATTATCATTTAGAATATTCCTAACTTTTATCCTGAATGGTTTAGAATTTCCGAACGTACAATAATCTATAGCATCAACATTAAGGAACGGAATAGAGCTTTCATTTCCATCAGAATGTAAAATAGTATACACCTTTTTTAGGCTTAAATCAATTTCTTCGCGCTCAAACTCACTAAAATATACCCGAATCCAAAGTGTATCATTTTCAAATTTATCATAGACCGTAATAGAGCCTTGAAATCTTAATAAATCATCATAAAAAATAGGAAGCTTAATATTTCTGTTATATTCAGAAAGATAATCATGTAGCTTAGCACTAACCGGATAGGAGGGTTTCTTTTTTGAAATTTTTAAATCTTCCATTCTAAAACTATTGAAATTTAAACCTTATTTTTATAAAATGTGAATGTAACAAATTTACATAACTATCGTCATACTTAATAACTAACCTGTTGATTTTAGTTCAACATCAAAAAATACTTTATTTTGGAGTCTATCCTCACAATTAACAATCTAACAAAAAAATTTGGTTATTTAACGGCTGTTAAAGATTTATCTTTTACCATAAAAAAAGGAAATGTTTACGGTATTTTAGGACCAAATGGAAGCGGTAAATCAACAACCCTGGGGGTTGTTTTAAACGTTGTAAATAAAACATCTGGTGATTTCCACTGGTTTGATGGAAACATATCAACTCATAACGCTTTAAAAAAAGTAGGTGCTATTATTGAGCGACCTAATTTTTATCCTTATATGACGGCGTATCAAAACTTAAAACTTGTTTGCCAAATTAAAGGTGTCAACTATAATAAAATAGATGAAAAACTTGAAACTGTTGAATTATTAGATAGGAAAAACAGTAAATTCAGCACGTTTTCATTAGGCATGAAACAACGATTAGCCATTGCTTCTGCACTATTGAATGATCCTGAAATTTTAATTCTTGATGAGCCTACTAACGGCTTAGACCCAAAAGGCATCCATCAAATTCGAGAAATAATAAAAGAGATTGCTAGCACAGGAACTACTATCTTACTAGCATCACATTTGCTTGACGAGGTTGAAAAAGTATGTACTCACGTGGTTGTATTGCGTAAAGGCGAAAAGCTGTACTCTGGCAAAGTAGATGAAATGACATCCAGTTATGGCTTTTTTGAATTGAAATGTGACAAAGAAGATGAACTTGTCAAATTTTTAGAAACTCACAAAACCTTCGGAAACATCAAAGTAAAAGATCATTTAATAACAGCTTTTTTAAACGAACCCTTAGAGTCTGCCTCCTTTAATAAATTACTCTTTGAGCAAGGTTTTACACTATCGCACTTAGTGCAACGTAAAGAAAGTTTAGAAGAACAATTCTTAACCCTAACCAACAATAAATAAAATGTACCGATTACTAAATATAGAATTTCAAAAACTAAGACATAACAGAGCAAGCAAAATATTAATTATTACTTATTTTGTTTTGCTTACTTCAATTGCTCTTATAGCTGCCATAAAGTTTGATATTGGCCCTATAAAATTTCATTTAGCCGAAATGGGTATTTTTAATTTCCCCTATATCTGGCATTTCAACAGCTATATAGCCGCTTTTTTTAAGCTATTCCTTGCTATCGTTATTGTGTCCATGATGGCCAATGAATACAGTAATAAAACGTTAAAACAAAATTTAATTGACGGATTAAGTAAAAAGGAGTTTGTTTTGTCTAAGTTTTACACCGTAATTGTGTTTGCTTTAGTTTCTACTTTATTTTTATTTGTGGTGTCTTTACTGTTGGGCTTAGGGTTTTCAAATTATACTGAATTAAGTATCATTTTCTCTGATTTAGATTATTTGTTAGCCTTTTTTGTAAAACTAGTTGGATTCTTTTCATTTTGTTTATTCTTAGGAGTTTTAGTAAAACGCTCTGCATTTGCTTTGGGGTTTTTATTTGTATGGCAATTTATTGAAGGTATTGTATTTGGGGTTTTACGTTGGAAAACCGATGCAGAAACAGCAACAAGTGTAATGCAATTTTTTCCTTTAAACTCAATGTCAAACCTTATAAAACAACCGTTTTCAAGATTGAGCGCTGTACAATCAGTTGCCAACCAAGTTGGTGAAAAATTTGATTTTGATTATGCTGTACACTGGTATGAAATAGTGATTGTTTTGGGTTGGACTGCCATATTTGTCTTTTTATCGTTCAGATTGTTAAAAATGCGTGATTTATAATATCTTTTGATAGTTTTGCTATTGAAGATGAAAAAAATTACATTTCTATTTATTTTCCTATGTTTAGGGTTTAAATCACTGGGGCAAAGCGAAGCCGCTAATTGGTATTTTGGTTACGGTGGAGGTATTCGTTTCAATCAAACTAGTAACAGTATTACATCTCTAAATGACGGTCAATTATTCACCAATGAAGGTTGTACGTCTATTTCTGATGATACGGGAAGCTTATTGTTTTATACAGATGGCACAAGGGTTTGGAACAAAAATCACCAAATTATGCCAAATGGAACTGGTTTATATGGAGATTCTTCGAGTACACAATCTGCTATTATAGTTCCTAAACCAAATGATCCCAATATTTATTATATTTTTACTGTTGATAATTGGTTAGACAATACTAACTATGGATTAAATTATTCAGAAGTCGATATCACACTTGATAGTGGCTTGGGGGCCGTAACCAATAAAAATATAAACTTACTCAAAGAGAGTTCAGAAAAAATTACAGCGGTATTAAAAGATTGTATAACCAAATCCATTTGGGTGTTGTCTTTTGCTTCTGAAAATGGAGATACCAGTATATATAATACATACCACGCTTTTGAGGTGAGCAACGCAGGTATTAATCCTGTTTCTGTTAAATCTACATTTAGTAATTTATCTGTAGATGATGCTCGTGGGTATTTAAAACTATCTCCAGACGGTACTAAAGCAGCATCAGCAAATGTTAATAATGGGTTATATCTATATGATTTTGACACATCAACAGGCATCATTAGCAACCAACAATCATTGATCATAACTGGTGAAAGTAGATTTCCTTATGGCGTAGAATTCTCTCCAAATAGCCAGCTATTGTATGTTCATGCCTCTAATAATTTTTTTAGTAATGATTACGCAGAATCCGAAAATCCTGCTAATCATCATTCAGTTTTAATTCAATATAATCTATCCGCAACAGACATTCAGAATTCTGCTATTGTATTAGATAATCGTAATTTATATCGAGGTGCTTTACAATTAGGTCCTAACGGAAAAATTTACAGAGCCTTAAGTAGAACGTACAATGAAGGGATGTCTTATCTTGGAGTGATAAATAATCCTGACAATATTGGAACAGCAAGTAATTACGTTCATAACGGTATTAATATTTCCCCTAATTTATCAGCGCAAGGACTTCCTCCTTTTATAGCTTCTTTTTTTAATACTGAAATTGATATTATCAAAAACGGAGAAAGCAATATCAACTTAGAACTTTGTGAAGGTGATACATACACCCTTTCTTCCGAGAATTTAATTGGAGCAACCTATTCTTGGAGTAAAGATGGTAATCCATTATCTGAAACTAGTTTTGAATTAAAAGATATCACCACAAGTGGTCATTACGAAGTTTATATAGACCCTAATAATGGAGATTGTGCTATAGAAGGGCAAGCGTATGTCATTTTTAATAAAAATCCTGAAGCTTATAATTCTACTATACTGCAATGCGATGAAGACGGAACCAAAGATGGTATTACTATTTTTAATCTTAATGAAGCTAATGACGATTTAACTGGAGGCATTGCTGATAGATCAACTAAATTTTATACCGATAATGCCAGATTAAACGAAATACAAAACCCTAATTCTTATAAAAATACCTCAAGCACCCAAACCATTTATGTTGATGTTATTAATGATATTACGGGATGCTCTTCTGAAACGGAGCTTATTTTAAACGTTAGCATTACCGATGCAAACGATACCGAGCTGATAGAATGTGATGATGATGGTGTTGAAGATGGTTTTTATTTATTTAACTTATCTGATGCAGATTCAAATATTATAAATGGTCTTCCTAATGGTTTAATAATCGCCTATTATGAAACCTATGAAGATGCTTTAATTGAGCAAAATCAGTTACAAAGCACATTCAAAAACACGATGCCATACTCTCAAACTATTTATGCACGCGTTGAAAATGCTAATAACTGCTATGGTATTAGTGAGGTTGAATTAACGGTGAACACACTACCTGATATTATTACAGATGATATAGCTTATTATTGTATCAATACATTCCCGAGTACTATTACTTTAAACGCAGGCGTTATAAACGATAATCCTAACAATTATACCTACAATTGGTCTAATGGAGAAACGAGCTATAACATTCAGATAAATCAACCTGGCACCTATTCTGTTTTGGTGACCAATTCTAATAATTGTTCTAAAGAAAGAACTGTTGTCGTGGAGCCTTCAAACATTGCAACTTTTGAATCTATTGATATTGTTGACGCTACCCAAAACAATATTATTACAGTCTTGGTTTCTGGTGAAGGTACTTATGAATACAGGTTACTCGATGAAAATAACGCAATCTACAGACCCTATCAAGAAAGTAATGTCTTTGAAAATATATCTCCAGGTTTTTATACCGTTTATGTAAAAGACATAAAAAATGACTGTGGAAGCATCAATAAGTTAATCTCAGTCATCGGGTTTCCAAAATATTTTACTCCAAATAATGATGGTGTTAATGATAGATGGCAGGTTTTTGGAGTCTCTAATGTTTTTCAACCAAACTCTAATATTTTTATATATGATCGTTATGGGAAATTACTTAAACAATTAAGCCCATTAGAAGCTGGTTGGGATGGCACTTTTAATGGCAAAAAACTTCCAACTGATGATTATTGGTTCTCTATTAAACTGCAAGATGGAAGAATCTTTAAAAACCATTTTACACTAAAATATTAAGACGGTTATACCTAAAACTAACAAAACTGCGTTTTGAACGATATATTTTGAGTTTCCTCTAAATATAGCTAATTTTCAGGCTAAATTAATCCAAAAACAGTATGCTGTTTTTCCCAAATAAATGAAAGTAAAAAGACACCTACAATATTATGCTTTTTTAGTACTACTACTTTGTACCAGTAGCACTATGCTTTCTCAACAAATTACGGTAGACTCTTCAATTCCTGTAGACCAACTTGTTTTAGATAATCTTATTAAAGGATGTGTTCAAATTTCAAATATCACATCGTCTGTAAATGGAAACTCATATGGGGTATCTAGTTATGGTTATTTTAATAAAGCGAGTTCTAATTTTCCTTTTCAAGATGGGGTTATGTTATCTACTGGTAATGCAGAATCTGGTGGAAACGGCGTACGAACTCCGACACTTAGTGAGGGATCAACGATATGGGGTACCGACAATGATTTAGAAACAGCATTAGGCATTACTAATACACTAAATGCTACCTCCATAGAATTTGATTTGGTCTCGTCATCAAATCTGGTTCAGTTTAATTACTTATTAGCTTCTGAAGAATATTTTGGTATCAATCCATGTCAGTTTTCTGACGGATTTGCTTTTTTAATTAAAGAAACGGCTAGTGCTGGTCCATATCAAAATATTGCGGTTGTGCCAGGCACATCTACCCCTGTTAACACAAACACCATACATGATGAAATTTATGGAGTCTGTCCTGCTCAAAATGATCAATATTTTGATGGCTATAATGTTGGAGACACTAACTTTAATGGGAGAACAGTTCCTTTAACGGCATCTGCTAATATTGTCCCTTACGTACAATACCATATTAAACTAATTATTGCTGACCAAACAGATTTAAATTATGATTCTGCCGTTTTTATTGAAGGTATCAGTTTTGATAATTTAAACTTGGGTGATGATATTGTTACCTGTTTAAATTCAACCATACTGGATGCGGACATACAAAATCCACAAGCTTCCTATACGTGGTTTTTAAATGGTAATCCTATCAACGGACAAACAAGTTCCTCTTTAAATGCTACCCAAGATGGTGTTTATAAAGTAGAAATTTCGGTGCCATTAAACAATAACACTTGTCTTCTTGAAGACGAAATTCAAGTTACGTTAAACTCTGAGCCACCTGTAGATCCAATTTCAGATTATCTGTTATGTGATGATTTAAGTGGAGATGCAACTGAAATTTTTGATCTTCAAACTAAAAATACTGAGATTTTAAGTAGCCTCCCTCCTGCTAATTATAATAATTTGAAATACTATTACAATGAGTCTGATGCAAGAAGTGGTATAAACCCCATAACAACTCCTATATCAAACACATCAAACCCGCAGCAAGTTTTTGTTGCCATAGAAAATTTAGATACAGGATGTTTTTCTTATGCTCCCATTAATTTAGTTGTAAACCTAATACCAAATATTGCTACACCTTCCACTTTAGAGGTTTGTGATAATGATGCAACGCCTAATGGCATAACAGATATAAACTTAACCCTTAAAGATAGTGAAATAGCTAACGGACAAGCAAATGTATCCGTATCCTATCATTTTACGCAAGCTGATGCCCTTACTGGTAATAACCCCATAATATCACCTTATGTAAATGCTAGCTCTCCAAATTCAGAATCCTTTTTTGTTAGAGCTACTGATACACTTTCAAGCTGTTTTAATGTAACTACACTTGATGTTAATATTACAAATAGCCCCATAATTAATAGAGATACTCAATACATTGATGCCTGTGACACCGATCATGATAGTTTTGCTAGTTTTGATTTAACCGAAGTTATACCTAATGTATTAGATGGTTTATCACCAACAGGACTTACCATCGCGTTTCATGAAACTTTTGATGATGCAGAATCTGGAAGTAACCCCATACCTAATCCAACAAATTATCTAAATACAGCCCCAGATGTTCAAACCGTTTTTATAAGGGTTCAAGATGACTCAACAGGATGCCCAACCATTGTCCCTATAGAAGTTCATACCAATTTATTATTAACCGGTACAAATATTGAAGACTTCGCCTTATGCGATGATGCAGCTAATGATGGTATTGCCGATTTTTATCTCAATATTATTACGACTCAAATAGCTAATGAGTTACCAAATATTGATGTTATCTATTATGAAAACGAAACTGACTTAATAAATAATAATACAGCCAATGCTTTAGATCCTGGAGTTCCTTACACTGCGACAAGTCCACAAATACTTTATATAAACATTGAAAATACCGCTACAGGTTGCAATGAGCAAGCTGAAATAAAATTATTGGTAAACCCAATTTTATTATTTGAACCCGTAACACCGCTTCAATATTGTGATGATAATGATGATGGTATAGTAAATGTGGATTTGCATTCACTAGATGAAACCGTCAATAGTGGAAACACAAACTTTGAAGTTCATTATTTCCTGACGCAACAAGATGCTGAAGATAATAGTAACGAATTACCTCCTTTATACCCTGTTTCAGGCAGCACCACATTATTTGCAAGAATTGTTAATGTAGATTCTGGTTGCCGTACCGTAAATTCATTTGATATTTCTATTGTTCCAGCGCCCACAATTTCACAACCAAGCGATTTTATAATTTGTGATGATGATCAAGATGGTTTTTCTACTATAAATCTTGAAAGCAAAATCCCGGAAATAGTTGCAGATACTACAGGATTAACTATTAGTTTTTTCACTTCTTTAAATGATGCTGAATCAGGAAGTAATCGAATAACAAACCCAGGGTCTTACAGTTCTAACACTCAAAATATTTACGTAAGAATTGCCAGTACCTCATCTAGCTGTTATACTATTGCCACCATTAGTGTTATTGTGAGCACAAAACCTGTATTCCCTACAATTATTGATTATGAAATTTGCGAAGATGATGGCGACGGAAAAGCTGAGTTTTTATTATCTGATAAAGACAATGAAATTTTAAACGGCCAAGCAGGAAAAGAAGTGTTCTATTTTGAAGACTCAAATTATACCATTCCGATAGATAAAAATACGTTATACACCAATATTTCAAGTCCGCAAACTATTTATGTTAGAGTTCAAAACACTATTGACCCAAGTTGTTATGGTGACTCGTCATTTACAATAGTGGTTTCTTCAAATCCTGATTATAATATAAACTTCAAAGATTATTTAGTTTGTGATGACATCAGTAATGATGGAAAAAATGTATTTGATTTAAATGAGAAAATAGCTGAAATTTCACAAGGAGCTACTAATCCATTAAACATCTCTTTCTATTCCACGAGGCAAAATGCAGAGGATAAATTGAATCCGTTACCAATGCAGTATACTAATGTAACCAATCCGCAAACCATCTATGTGAGGATTGAAGGTAACAATTCAATATGTTATGTCATTGAAGACTTAGGAATCAATATTATTGCAGCGCCAGAGGTATCTCAAGCGAATCCCTATATTCTTTGTGATGATGATTATGATGGGATTACCACTTTTAATTTAGAAACTGCAGATTTTCAACTTTTAGATAGAATCACGACAGACCTAGCGATAACCTATTTTGAAAATGAAGAAGATGTTGAAGATATTTCAAAAGAAATAGCAAACCCAACTAATTACACAAACATTAGTAATCCTCAAACAGTTTTTATTAAGGTTACCAATATACTCACCGGTTGCTATAGTGTTGTTCCATTAGATTTAATTGTTAACACACCGTATCCAACAAATTCTATCGGAACTATTGAAATTTGTGACAATAACACTAATACTTTTGATTTATCTCAAGTTAACAATATGATTGTTGATGAGCCAAACAATGTCATAATTAGTTATCATAACTCTTTAGTAGAAGCTCAAGCCAATACAAACATATTACCAGATACATATAACTATACCACCAGTTTTAATACATTTTTCGTTAGAATTGAAGATCCTAATACGGGTTGTGTCATCACACCATCATTTAATTTACAAATAAACCCTAATCCTGCTGCTTTAGCGCCGCCCAGTTTAGTTGGCTGTGATGATGATTATGATGGCTTTTTAGCGTTTGATTTGTCACAACAAAAAAACATAATAATAGGATTAGAAAATCCAAATGATTTTACAGTAACCTATTATACAAGTCAAACTGATGCTGATAGCAAAACTAATCCTCTATCCAATTTACATGCAGCCTTTGATGGTGAAATTATTTATGCCAGAATGGAAAGCAATTTAACAGGCTGTTATGATACAACGTCGTTTAGCACTATTGTAAACCCACTGCCAATCATAAATATTAATGATGTTGTACCTCTATGCCTAAATGATTTGCCTTTGGTTATAGATGCTGGCACAGGAAATTCTGGGGATTCCTATTTATGGTCAACAGGAGAAACTACATCAAAAATACAACTTCAACCAGAAGATTTAGGTGATTATTGGGTAACCATTACATCTCCATTCAATTGTCAAGCAACTAAAGCATTTTCAGTGATAGAATCTGAAGAAGCTACTATAAATATGACAAGTACTGTTAACTTTACCGACCCAAATAGTATTACGGTAGAGGTGAGTGGTATTGGCAACTATGTTTATATTTTGGATGACGGAGAACCACAACTTTCAAACGTTTTTGACAATGTTACTTTTGGTTTACACACCGTAACTGTAAGAGATGTCAATGGATGTCAAGACGTTTCAAAAGAAGTTATTGTTTTTGATACACCAAAATTTATGACACCTAACAATGATGGTGATTTTGATACTTGGCACATTATAGGTATTGAACAACTTCCTGGTACCGTCGTTTACATTTATGACAGATATGGAAAACTACTTAAAACATTAACCTCATCCTCACCTGGTTGGGACGGAACTTTCAATGGTCACAATATGCCTTCAGATGATTATTGGTTTGTAGCCAAAGTAAAAAAAGATGGTCTTTCTTTTGATTTAAGAGGTCATTTCGCATTGAAGCGTTAACACATATTTTTTACGTAATTTTGCTGAATGAAATTCAAAATTCAATCAGAATTTAGTCCAACAGGAGACCAGCCTCAAGCCATATCAGAACTTGTAAAAGGTATCAACTCCAACGAAACATATCAAACCTTACTTGGTGTAACAGGTTCTGGTAAAACGTTTACCGTAGCTAATGTTATTCAAGAAGTGCAGCGACCTACTTTAGTTTTAGCTCATAACAAAACTTTAGCTGCACAGTTATATTCAGAATTCAAACAATTCTTCCCTGATAATGCAGTAGAATATTTTGTCTCGTACTATGATTACTATCAGCCCGAAGCCTACATTCCTGTTTCTGGTGTTTACATTGAAAAAGATTTATCGATTAATGAGGAAATAGAAAAGATGCGGTTAAGTACGACATCTTCTTTACTCTCTGGCCGCCGTGATGTCTTGGTAGTTGCCTCTGTATCTTGTTTGTATGGTATTGGAAATCCTGTTGAGTTTCAAAAAAATGTGATTTCATTAGAACGCGATCAAGTCATTTCACGAACTAAATTATTACATCGCTTAGTTCAAAGTTTATACTCAAGAACTGAAGGTGAATTCAACCATGGAAATTTCAGAATAAAAGGAGATACTGTTGATATTTTTCCAAGTTATGCTGATGATGCCTTTAGAATACACTTTTTTGGTGATGAAATAGAAGACATTGAATCCTTCAATATTCAAACCAATCAAATTGTTGAAAAGTACGATAGATTAAATATTTATCCTGCCAATATGTTTGTAACATCACCTGACATATTACAAAATGCCATCAAAGATATTCAAGATGATTTGGTAAAACAGCATGATTATTTTAAAGAAATAGGCAAACATCTAGAGGCAAAACGACTTAAAGAGCGCACTGAATTTGACTTAGAAATGATTCGTGAGTTAGGTTATTGTTCAGGTATTGAAAATTATTCTCGTTATTTAGATGGCAGACAACCCGGCTCTCGTCCATTTTGTTTGTTAGACTATTTTCCAGATGATTTTTTAATGGTGATTGACGAAAGCCACGTTACCATTTCACAAGTTCATGCTATGTATGGTGGAGACAGAAGCCGAAAAGAGAATTTGGTTGAATATGGATTTAGATTACCAGCTGCTATGGATAACAGACCTTTAAAATTTGAAGAGTTTGAATCGTTACAAAACCAAGTTATTTATGTAAGCGCAACACCAGCTGATTATGAATTACAAAAAACGGATGGTGTGTATGTTGAGCAAGTTATTCGTCCTACAGGCTTATTGGATCCTGTTATTGAAGTACGCCCAAGTTTAAATCAAATTGATGATTTAATTGAAGAAATTCAGTTACGTGTCGAAAAAGACGAACGCACCTTAGTAACAACGCTTACTAAGCGTATGGCAGAAGAATTGACTAAGTATCTAGATAGAATTCAGATTAGATGTAGATATATTCATAGTGATGTCGATACCTTAGAGCGTGTGGAGATTATGCAGGACTTACGAAAAGGTTTGTTTGATGTATTGGTGGGTGTCAACTTATTACGTGAAGGATTAGATTTACCAGAAGTCTCCCTAGTAGCTATTTTAGATGCGGACAAAGAAGGATTTTTACGTTCAGCAAGATCATTAACTCAAACCGTTGGTAGAGCCGCAAGACACTTAAATGGTAAAGCCATTATGTATGCTGATAAAATAACTAATAGCATGCAAAAAACTATAGATGAAACTAATTATAGACGAGAGAAACAAATAGCTTATAACACAAAACATAATCTAATTCCGAAAGCTTTAAATAAAAATTTAAACAATGCGCTTACGAAAAACTCTGTAAGTACCTATAGCTATGAATTAGAAGCATTAAAAGCAGCAGAACCTGAAAGTGAGTATTTAAGCAAACCAGAATTAGAAAAGAAAATTCGTGAAAAACGCAAACTTATGGAAGAAGCTGCCAAGGCTTTAGACTTTATTGTAGCCGCTAAATTGCGTGACGAAATTAAAGCATATCAGCAAAAACTAGAAAAGCTAAACGTTTAAACCGCTTAGCTTTCATTATGAACCTAACAGAAAGGTTTTATTAACACATTAAAATAAATCTTAACTTTTAATTGTATTGCGTTTTAAAAATATCAATCAACACATCTGGTGGAACAATTTTATTTGGAAAACTTTCCATTAAGTACAAAACTTTAGTTATTGATTCATGACTAAGCCCCATCCTAAGACCAAAATTATATAATTTAATAACCCCTGAAGAGTTATTGTCACCACCATTATTTTCTATATTCATCAACAAAACTAAGCGATGAAATTGAACAATTCGCTCACTATGAGATTTTAAATGAATATAGTTAATAGGATTGTCTATCAAATAGTCAAAATCTTCTCGACTAATACCTAATTGTTTTGCAACGCCTAATAAAAAATTATATTCAATATTTTTTATATCCTTATCGTACTTAGCAAAAGCTATCATTTCCGACAGAAGACTTAGTTTTTCTACTCTATTAATCATAAGGGATATGGATTAAATAATTACACTATAAAGTTACAACACAAGCCTACTTTTCTAATCGTTGATATTATGTAAGTTATCGAAAACACTGGGTTGATTCGTCGATATTTTTATTTATTTCATCATATAATTTTTGATTTCTATAAAAAATAAGTAAAAATTCAATCTTGGTTGAATGAAAAAAATAAAGACATAAAATATTGATTTACAGTATTTTACTGTAAGTTTTTCAAATCATAAAACTTTGATTTTTTTAGTTTTTTTTGAAATAGCTAGAAAAATTCTAAAAACGCTAAAAAAGGATAAGTATTCAACTAATTTTGCACAAACCGGTTAAAACACTAAGACAGCTTATTAATATGACAAATAACGATATTTTAAAAAAATTAAGAGTGGCTCTGAAACTAAGAGATGACGATATTGTAAAGATTTTAGAACTTGTTGATTTCAGAATTTCTAAAAGTGAACTTGGAGCTTTTTTTAGAAAAGAAGATCACCCTAAATATATGGAATGTGGCGACCAAATTTTACGTAATTTTTTGAATGGGTTAGTTATTCATCTGCGTGGTCCTATGCCTAAAAAGGATGATAGTAAAGCAACCACTAAAAAACCATAAAAAAATAATTACATATAAAAAAAGAGCATTACTAGTTAGTAATGCTCTTATATATTAAATTGAGTATCCTTTACGATAATACTGCTTGCACCTTATCTGCTGCTTCCTGAAATTCTACAGCGCTCTGTACATCTAACCCAGAATTATCTATTAATTCTTTAGCGATATCTGCATTTGTTCCTTGTAAACGAACAATAATAGGCACATTGATAGTTCCCATATTTTTGTAAGCATCAATAACACCTTGGGCTACACGATCGCAACGTACAATACCACCGAATATGTTAATCAAAATTGCTTTTACAGCTGGATCTTTTAAAATAATTTTAAATGCTGCCTCAACACGCGCTGCATCAGCTGTTCCTCCTACATCTAAAAAGTTTGCTGGTTCTCCTCCTGCTTGCTTAATCAAATCCATAGTTGCCATAGCTAAACCTGCTCCATTAACCATACACCCAACATTACCATCTAAATCTACATAATTCAGACCTACCTTTTTAGCTTCAACCTCAATAGGATTTTCTTCTCTTAAGTCACGCAAATCAACATAATCTTTATGTCTATAAAGCGCATTATCATCAATAGTAACTTTGGCATCAACAGCCATGATTTTATTATCACTGGTTTTTAAAACCGGATTAATTTCAAATAGTGATGAATCTGACTTTACATAAGCAGTGTATAGACTAGTAACAAACTTCGTCATTTCTTTAAAGGCCGTTCCTGATAGTCCTAAATTGAAAGCAATACGTCTAGCTTGAAACGGCATTAAACCCACACTTGGATCTACTTCTTCTTTAAAAATTAAATGAGGCGTTTTTTCAGCAACAGTTTCAATGTCCATACCGCCTTCTGTAGAATACATAATCATGTTTCTTCCTTTGGCACGATTTAATAAAACCGACATATAAAATTCATCTGTTTCGCTTTCACCTGGATAATACACATCTTCAGCAACCAATACTTGATGAACTTTCTTTCCTTCAGCAGAAGTTTGAGGTGTAATTAAGTTCATTCCAATAATTTGACCTGCTATATCTTCAACTTCTTTTAAATTTTTAGCAAGCTTTACACCGCCACCTTTACCACGTCCACCTGCATGAACTTGAGCTTTTATAACATACCAACTTGTTCCTGTTTCTGTTGTTAATTGTTTTGCTGCGGTAACAGCTTCTTGAGCATTTTGAGCTACAATACCGCGTTGAATACGCACACCAAAACTGCTTAATATTTCTTTACCTTGATATTCGTGTAAATTCATAATTTGCTTGATAGTATTAATAAGGACAAATGTATAGAATACCTATTAATTACACTAATGTTTTATTTAGGAATACACTTAGTTTTACTATAAAAATATTTCAGAATGTTAATTAAATAACATTTTGTTTAATTTGGATAATAATTGAATTATTTATTTTTAATATTCTTAAAAAAATTACCTTTGCCAAAAAGTAAATTTAATATGTTGAAAAGTCAATTGCTTAAAATAACAGAAGACTACGGAAGTCCTGTGTATGTGTATGATGCCGAAAAGATTGCATCACAGTATAAAAGATTAACTGATGCATTTAAGGATGTTAAACATCTTAAAATAAATTATGCTGTTAAGGCGCTTTCAAATATCTCAATTTTAAAGCTATTTAAAACCTTAGGTTCTGGTATTGATACGGTTTCTATACAAGAAGTGCAATTAGGTTTGGCTGCAGGCTTTTTACCAGAACAAATTATTTTTACGCCTAATGGTGTTTCATTAGCAGAAATAGAAGAAGCCTCCAAACTAGGAGTACAAATTAATATTGATAATCTGTCTATATTAGAGCAATTTGGAACTAAACATCCGAGCGTACCTGTTTGTATTAGAATTAATCCACATGTTATGGCTGGTGGAAACAGTAATATTTCTGTTGGTCACATAGATTCAAAATTCGGAATTTCCATTCATCAAATTCCGCATTTACTTAGAATTATTGAGAACACTAAAATGACTATTAATGGTATCCATATGCATACCGGAAGTGATATTTTAGATATTGATGTGTTTTTATATGCTAGTGAAATTTTGTTTGAAACCGCTAAACAATTTAAAAACTTAGAGTTTATCGATTTTGGTTCTGGTTTTAAAGTTCCTTACAAACAAGGAGACATTGAAACAAATATTGAAGAATTAGGAAAAAAACTTACCAAAAAATTCAATGCGTTCTGTAAAGATTATGGTAAAGATTTAATCTTAGCTTTTGAACCTGGTAAATTTTTAGTGAGTGAGTCTGGTAATTTTTTAACCAAAGTAAATGCTGTTAAACAAACAACCTCAACAGTTTTTGCTCAAGTAGACTCTGGTTTTAATCATTTAATACGCCCCATGTTTTATGGCTCGCATCATGAAATTATTAATATATCTAACCCAAACGGAAGAGAACGTTTTTACACAGTTGTAGGGTATATTTGCGAAACAGATACGTTTGGAAATAATCGTCGGATTAATGAAATTAATGAAGGAGACATTTTATGCTTTAAAAACGCTGGAGCCTATTGTTTCTCTATGGCTAGTAATTATAATTCAAGATTTCGTCCAGCTGAAGTATTATGGTATAATAAAAAAGCGCATCTCATAAGAAAAAGTGAAACCTTTGATGATATTATAAAAAATCAAGTGGAAATTGATTTTAAAAAAGAAAAGGTTTTTACTAATTAAGCCTATCTAAAACATTTTAAGCATTAAAGACCTAACATAATGTTGGGTCTTTTTTTTTATTAAAACATTGATATTAAGAGATTTAAACAAAAAACATGTTTGCAAAACAATTAAACACAAAATGCAAACTTAATTTTGTGAATATTTTACTATATTTAAAATTGTGTTTAATAACAGACTTTTACTTTTACCCTCTCAAATTCTACACAGACCTTAATTACTAATAGATTGATTTTTATTATATTTAGCACCATTCCCCTAAGTCTTTTGTAAATAGCATTTTTAATTAAAAGACGATATGTTAATTGCTACTTGTATATCTCGGTTTACAATAAGAATTACTTTTTTGATGATTCTTGCTGGATCTCCTTTTGTTTCAGGACAAAACAAATCGGTTGATAGTCTTTCTCGCTTACTTTCTAAAGAAACAAAAGACAGTTCAAAACTAGACTTATTAAGCGATATTGTAACTATTGAATCTACCCAAAATTTAAACAGAGCCTTAGTTTATGCGCGACAAGGCGTCAACCTTGCTAATAAATTAAATGACAAGAATTGGATGCCTAAGTTTAATGAAATGAAAGGAAGAATACACGCCAACTTATTAGAATTAGATTCCGCCTCTTACTATTTTAATAAAGCTTTGAATGGATATATTGCCGTTAACAATAAAAAAGGACAAGCAACTACGTATTTTAAAATTGGCTGGGTACACAAAAAGAAAAGTGAATTAGAACAAGCCCTAGAATTAGATTTAAAAGCATTGAATCTCATGGAGTCCATTCATGACGATTTAGGAATAGCTGGGGCTAATAACAGAATATCTGAAGATTTGTACAGACAAGAACGCTACGAAGAAGCTCTAGAGTATGCAAAAAAAACTATTGAATTCTGTAAAAAGAACAAACTAGAAACAGAATTAGCTTACGCTTACACATCAGCGGGTGACGCATGTATGGGCATGGGTAATTTTAAAGACTCCTATAAGTATTTTGATAAAGCCTTAAGCTACGCAAAATCAATCGGATTCAACCCGATGAATTTATGTGATTTTACCAATAATCTAGGAAACGCTCTTAAAAGATTAGGTAAATACGACGAAGCTTTAGTGCAATATAAAAATGCCATGAAAATGGCGCAGCAAACAAATTACCGAAATGCTATCACAGTTCTAACGGCCAATTTAGGAGAAATCAACTTACTTAAAGGCGATTACAAAGAAGCCTTAAAATACCAACTTGAAACTATAAAATTTCAAGAAAAAGATGAAGATATTTCAAACTTAACGGAAAACTATGGACACGCAAGTACCATTTATGAAAAATTAGGAGATTATCCTAAGGCTTTAGAATACGAACGAAAAGCCAGAGAAATAAGAGATAAAACAGTCGCTATTGAAAGTGATAAAAACATGTCTAAACTGCTCACAGAATACGAAACCGAAAAAAAAGAAAATACCATTGCTGCTCAAAAATTACAACTTGCACAACAAAAATTAGTACAATGGCTCTCTATAGGTGTGGTTGCTTTGCTTTTAAGTTTTCTGTTTTTTGGATATAGAAGTTATAGAATTCGTACTAAAACCAACCAATTACTAGCCGCTAAAAACAAGCAAAACGAATTATTACTAAAAGAAATTCATCACCGGGTAAAAAACAATTTGGAACTTGTAAAAAGCTTAATTTCATTACAATCTGCTCAATTAGAAAATTCTGCCACTAAAGATGCCATGATTGCGAGTCAGAATCGCGTGCAATCGATGGGTATTATTCATCAAAAATTATATCAAGGAGATAACCTTGGCAGCATAGAAATGAAAGACTATTTCTTTAATCTTGGTGAAGGTATTTTAGATACTTTCAATAAAGATGACAAAGTAAAAATAGAATGTGTTATGGAACAATTAGAATTAGATGTTGACACGGCTGTTCCTATTGGATTAATTGTAAATGAACTGCTTACTAACGCTCTTAAATATGCATTTCCTGAAGATGCTAATGGAAACATA
>TARA_R110002050_G_scaffold84376_8_pt1 | contig 19220 bp, 5 predicted proteins | sample TARA_R110002050 | Tara Oceans TARA_R110002050 (sample SAMEA4396988) | marine metagenome | biome: Polar Biome; feature: [DCM] deep chlorophyll maximum layer (ENVO:01000326); material: water (ENVO:00002006), including particulate matter (ENVO:01000060) such as... | depth 25 m
TTAAGGATACCCCTCCCGGGTGAAGAAAATTTAACAGCACCACCAGAATCAACTAGTGGTTATGAATGGGATAATGAACTTAATATAATAAAAATAGAAATACTTATAAAAGAATCTGATCAAGATGTTGTAAAAGTTATTAAAGAAATAGATGTAACAAATGATAGCGGTAATCTTAATAACGATTTTTTAACAAATATAGATATATATACTGTTTCTCCTATGGGTGCTGACACTTATTATAGATATGTTTATAAGTTTAATTATAAGTCTGAAGAACCATATAAAATATTAGAAGATAAACAAATTACTAGGGTTTTTGATCAAGTGCCTGTGAGGGCTAAAGCACAAGAAATATCTGGGAATAGAATTATATATGGTAATTATACAGAAAATTATAAAATACCTAAAGATCAATCTGGTAAAAAAGGCATAAATTACGTAATAAATAATAGTGTAAAAGGGGCTCTTGAAAGACTTAATATAAGTAGTAATCAAGGTTTAAATCAATATAATAAAAATATTTATAAATATAATTCTTTAAAACAAAGAAGAACATATCAAGTTGGTATTGTTTTAGCAGATAAATTTGGCAGACAATCTCCTGTTATATTAACAACAAATAATAGCGCAAACTATTCTGATACTATAACTGTATCAAATCGTTCTGAAGATTTGTCTACAAAATTTAATGGCGAATATAGCTGGTCTGATGATGAACTTACTATAGGCGAAGTATTAAATATAAATTTTCAAGATGATAGAATTGTTCCAGACAATATACAAACAAAAGAGGTTTATAATGGCGATATATATGACCCAAAATATAATCCTTATGGTTGGTATTCTTGGAGGATTGTTGTCAAACAGCAAGAACAAGAATATTATAATATATATACTTCCCACCCCGCCGACTCTTGGAATAATGAATCTAATAATATAGATGATTATTTAGGGTCTACTTGGATTAGTTTATATGGAGATAATATAAATAAAATAACAAAAGATTTAAGTGAAATAGGTGAAATTAGAGAAGATGTTGCTGGTTCTGATACTAAATTATTCCCAAAAGTAGTAAAAAATATAACAACAGATCCTATTATAGATTTAGATAATTTATCTATTTGTGGTAATTCTGGTCAAGATCCTATAGAGGTTATGACTATAGGCACAGCTAGAGAACAAAATCTATTAACTGATTCTGAAGTTAAAGATAAAGATAGGGTTCATGATTTTGTAATGGCAAAGAGAAATCCCCTTCTTGCTCAAATAAAATCTCTTGGAACTCAAGCATCAAAAAATAGGCCTAAATATAAAATGAATGTTAATGTTGTTGAAGAAAATGTAGATGATAGAAGTTATTTTAAAATAGGTGATGGGGCTACTATAAATCCATTTATAAGGCCTGGCCAGCAAATAGCTTTTAGAAGGGTCTTACCTGATAATCTTCAAGAATATGGGGCGACTCAAACTCATATGGGTAGACCCGCGGTATCTCTTGATGTAAAACTCAGTGACCAAGATGAGGGTGGTAGAGAAATACCTAATAATCAAATATTTATAGGTCATGGTGAAGTTGGAGATGGTGGCGCAATTACTGGTGACTGGGGCGGTGGCGGAGCTGATATGGGCGCAGGCGGGATGAGAGTTGGACAATATATAGAGTTTAACCCCTTGAATTTTAGAACCACAGGCAAACTAGTTTGGCATGGGGATGAATGGACTTTTAGACATCCTATATTAAAAAAGGTGGAATTAAATCACGCCAAATCTCATTATTTACTTCACTTTGATAGAGATGTTTGGACTGAAGATAATTTACCCCCATCTCTCCAAGATCCTAGCAGTTCTTTTAGGCTTAATATGACATTATATGATCCTTTATTAATAAAAGAAGTAGATAATATAACAGAAAATGGTGAAGTTTATCAAAGAATAAGAATGAATCATGACCATAAAATGGGAGGTGGAGATTCTGGAGCGTTAGGCGGAGACTCTAGTGATAATCCAATAAAAATATCAATAAAAAACTATGAAGAAGAACCAATAGCTGTTGGTAGAGGGTTAACGGTTTTAGAAACGGATCCTGTTAAATCGAAATTAGATATTTTTTATGAAACATCAACTGGGGGCTTAGTTAGTGATTTAAATTCATTTATGCAAATTGATACCGAGGGGCCTACAGATTTAACTTTTACTGCTAGTGAAACATTTAATGAAGAGTCTGGCGATCCTGAAGATAGTTTTACAATTGGGATACTTTCAGCTAACTCTGATACAATCGATAATAATGATATAGAATTTATTTTAGGAAATGTAGAAAGAGGTGATATAGGGGCTGTATCTGGTTTTCAAATATCAGGAAACGCGTTACAAGTAACAACAGCTTTTCATTATAAACCAATAGAAGAGGAGCCTAATGCTAATAAATTTTATATAACATATCAGGCTTTTGATGGTGGTTATACTGAAGAAACTATTGAAATTGATTTAGAAAATATTAATCCAGCTATAGAGATTAATGGCGAAATGCCTCTTTCTTTAGATGGTGCAACGCAAGGGTCAGTTGTTGCTACTGGTAATATATATAATGGTAGCACTAATTCTGGAGTTAATATGAAAGATTTAACTTTAGAAATTGTTAATAATAAAACATGGTCAAATGGTGATAATGTTTTTACTATAGAACAAGTTAATAATTCAAATTTATTTCATATAAAGATTGATTTTTATGATGATGATGCTAATACTATTTTATATTTAGAACAAACATATGCTGATGATGATACTGGAATAATGAGTATTCTAGCTAAAGTAGCGGATGCTGGCCAAATGTTTCACATGGTAATAGTAGAATTTAATTTTGAATCAAGCTTTTTAGTAACATATATGGTCGGGGAGTCTCTATTCCCTTCTGACTTTGATGATGATGGTATTCCGGGAAATAATTTTTGTACAGACCATTGGAGTGGTGCTTGGAGAGGTCCTATTCAAGTTAGTAAAGGTACTGCTAATAATTCCCCATATTATATAGAAAATTATACACCTACAGGATCAACGGTTGAAGAGCCAAATATAATGATGGTAGCACCTGTTTGGGGCTGGGAAGTAAAAGGTATCCAGCTTCATCAAGGTAATAGAATTTGGGTAGAAGCTATAACCACTGGTAATGAAAGTAATTTTAATCATCCAGAGGCAACGACTATTGATGGTGAAATTTATGTGCCAGCAACTAATATGGAAGGTGAATTAAATACTTTTAATCCTTTAAAATATTTTAAATCACATATAACGGATAATAGTGGTGGAATTACTAGTATTTTTATGGAAAAAATATTCCAACATTTTGAAATTGATGAAAATGGTTATATAATAAATGAACCAGAAGATTGTAATTTTGACTAAATAATTAAAAATGGGAGCAACTTTAGAAATATCTTACTTTAACACCTTTATATTGGCTGGTGGTTCTGATAATACTGGAACAGAAGACAAACCAGGCGTATGGCATGTTGAAGAATCTAGGATCAAAGGAGGATTTAATGATACTTCTGTTGATCTTGGGGTAAAAGCTTATTTAGTAGATGATGAATATACATCTAGGATTAGAGGTAATGCTATGATGCATTCAGGTATATTTAATGCTAAAACAAAGGTAAATGAAACAAATCAGTTTTCTATAGGCGAGTCTATAACTAAAGCGGTTGATATTGCAAATGGTAGTATACAAAAATTATATGCTGAAGATACTAATTTAGTTATATTCCAAGAAAACAAAATTAGTAGGGCGGTTATTGATAAAGATATTATATACACACAAGAAGGGCAACCATTAACAACCGCTTCTCAATTAGTTATAGGGCAAATACAAGCTTTTGCTGGTAAATATGGTATAAGTAAAAATCCTGAAAGTTTTGCAGTATATGGTAATAGAAAATATTTTACTGATAAAAATAGAGGTCTTGTATTAAGATTATCACAAGATGGTATTACACCTATATCAGATTCTGGTATGAGAACTTTTTTTAGAGATAGTTTATCTATATCTTCTAGAGCTTATGGAATGTATGATGAACAAAAAAATAAATATATTGTTTCAATACAAAAAATAATAAACAGAAATGATTCTTTAAGAGCAAATCGTGTCGCTTTTGGAGTAGGTGATATGAGAGATTCTGAAGATAATTATACTACTTTATCTTTTGATGAAGCTTCTGGTGGATGGGTTTCTTTTTATACTTATAATCCTACTTTTGGTTTTAGTTTAAATAATAAATTTTATACATTTAACCAACAAAATTTATGGGAACATTATAAAAAGACCGTAAGAAGATGTAGTTTTTATGGCAATTCTATTCCAGATCCAGCAAATATAGAGTTTGTTTTAAATGATCAGCCAAATATTATTAAAAACTTTTTAACAGTAGATTATGAAGGAACAAGTAATTGGACAATGGACTCTGCAACAACTGATTATGAAACAGCTTATCCTATATTAGGAAGTAACGTATCTTCCGCTATAGGCAGTATACCTATAAAATTTATTAATAAAGAAAATAAATATCATGGGTATATAAGAAGTAATACAACTAGTACAAGTACGGGCCAGGTAATAGGTGTTAATTTATCAGGTATAAAAGGATATTATAATAAAATAAAAATGCAATATTGGAATCCTACAGAAAATATAGCAACAGTTGCTAATAAAGCTGAATTATTTGCTGTAAGTAGTGAAACAGTATTTTCATCACAATAAATTAAATTAAATAAAATGAGTGTATTAGTAAAAATAGATCCACTTAAAGAAATTTTAAAACACTTACCTGAAACTAGAGGTTTATTATGGGAAAAAATAAGTGTTCTTGAAAAACAAATTTTAGATATTGAAGGGGCTTTACATCATAAAGCTGGAGACCCTCAGTCAGAAGAAATGCAAGAAATATATCCTTTAAAACAACATCTTGAAGGAGGTTTATATACTAGAGAGCTTTTTATGCCAAAAGGTTCATTAGTTATAAGTATGATACATAGGCAACAGCATCCATCTTTTTTATTAAAAGGGGAATTATCATATTTAACAGACGATGGAAAAATAGTTAGAATAAAAGCGCCTCATAGAATTTTTACACAAATAGGCGCACAAAGAGTACTTTATATGCATGAAGATTGCGAATGGTGTTGCGTATATAAAACAGATGCTAAAACTTTTGAAGAAGCAGAAGCGGATGTTTACACAAATGATTACAAAAAATTACCAAAAGAAATAATAATTAAAAACGAAAAATTATGTCAGGAATTGCAAGTGCAATTATTGGATTAGGAACAGCTACATTTGGGTTCATCCAATCAGGTAAAGCCAAAAGAGAAGCTAGAGACCAAAGAAAAGCAGCTGAGGCTAAATTAATGGCTATAGAAGCAAATAGGCCAGATATAACAGACCCTTTTGAAGGAGTTGAAAATCCATATGCAAGTATGCAGGTTGCTACACAAGCAACTGAAATAGCTGCTGAGCAGGCTGATATATCACTTGCTAGTAGTTTAGATACATTAAGAGCTACAGGCGCTAGTGCTGGTGGTGCAACTGCTTTAGCTAGAGCGGCAGCACAAAGTAAAAGAGGTATTGGTGCTGATATAGAAAAACAAGAAATGGCTTTACAAAAACTTAGAGCTCAAGGTACAATGCAATATGAAAATATAAAAGCTCAAAGTGCAACCGCGGCATTTGGAAGACAAGAAGCTAGGGATAATCAGCAATTAAATAGACAATCTAGTTTAGCAGATTCTTATGCACAACAAGAAATGGGCGCTAAACACCAGCAAATGGGTTATCTTGGAGCTGCTGTAGGGACTATTGGGACTTTTGGTGCTCAAGGTGGTTTTAAAGGTACCGAAAGCGGTAAAGCCTGGAGAGGTTTAACACCCGAACAGCAAAATACTTGGTCAACTCAAGGTGGAAAAAAAGGTTTTATGGATCAATATGACCCAAGTAAATCGCTTACACAGGGGGCGTATATAGCACCCCCTCCTAGTGCAACTAATCAATTTTCTTTAAATTATACTCCAGGCCAACATAGTGGTAGTCTTTTTGGTATGGGCAAGCAGCCTACTGGTGGTCTTTTTGGTAATAATTGGTGGAATTCTGGTAATTCTTTTAGCCCTACTATGCGTAGTAATCCTCTTGGTTTGCCTTCTCAAATAGGGTTGAGCCAAGAAGATTTGCTTAACCAATATAATAGATCTCTTGAATTTAGATATCAAGGAACAAATTAAAATAATATAATAATGGCAAAAGATACAGAAAATAAAGAAAAAGGCTTCGAATCATCTAATTATTATAATATAGGTAATTTAGGTGGTGTTACTCCTAATACTGGGGGTAAAAAATATCCAGGCCAAGCACCAGGCTATTATGATCCTTTAGCTGCAGGTGGTGTTCAAGTAACAAGAGGCGGTACTTATGAAAGACCTATATTACCTATGGAAGATTTTGGGGCTTTCCAAAGAGGACTTGCTAGTACTTATAAACCACCAGTTGCACCAGAACAACAAGAATGGAAAGAACTAGAGTTTGATTGGGAAAATGTAAGAAGCGACGAAGATGATTTCTTTAGAACCGCTGATACAGTAGACGCAGAAGGGAATATAGTAAAAGGCAATCAATATGAAGTAAAAGCGCCTCCTGGATTAGAGAATAGGGTTAAAGAAGGCATTATTGCTGATCTTGAGAAGCAATGGAATAATTGTACAGAAATTGATAAAAGATGTAGGGATGTAGTATTAAAGCATGTGGCTGGCGTTACTTCAATTAATACTAATTTACAAACATTGGTAGGTTTAGCTGATGGTGATTTAAATGATATAAATATTAGTGCTAAATATTTACCAGGAATTGATGGTACTCCTAATAAAGATGGTTTAACATTTGCTCAATATGCTAGAATAACCAATGAATCTCCAGAGAATATAAATTATGGTACACAAGAAAATGAATATGGGGAAACACAGTATGGAATATGGGTTTATGATAAAGAATCAAAGAAAAAAACATTTATAAATACCAGTGCTGTAAATGAACAATATGCTGCAAAACATTATAAAATAAAATATGATCAAAGTAATTCTATTCAACAAGCTGTTACGAATGAAGGCAGTATGAAAAATATGAAAGATCTTATAAGTAGAAGAAATGATTTTGTATTAACTAAAGATACAATAGCAAATACAAGTATAGAATTTGGTGGTAAAAAAGTAGAAATTACCAAAAATGAACATAAATATATAAACCCTGATTATTATAATTCTAGCCATGAATTACATACTAATGGCGCTAATGCAGCTTTTACAAGCGTTAATGATCCTAATTTTCCTTCTGCTTGGCATCAACTTATGAATAAATTTAAAGAAGGTAAAACTACTGTTAATTTTGGTCAATTTTATAATGATGATCCAAACTTAAGATACCCAGTAAGGCATCCTAATGCAGGGGAAGTAGTTCCTTCCGACGATAAAACAACTGATTCACCTAGATGGGGACTTAATCCTGATAGAACATCTCATAATGGTGTGTTTTTGAATAACGAAGATTTTAAGCAATTAAAAAAAGAATTAGGTTTTGAAGCAAATATGTCGCAAGAAGATCTTCAAAGAGAATTACAACGTATGGATACTGGTAAGTGGAACAATGTATCAAAAGAATTAATGCTAAAATTAGTTAAAGATAATTGGGCTGAAGAATCAAAAATTTTAAATGATAACTTTGGTTATATAAGAGATACTAATGGTAGAGCTATTAAAAGAAATGATTGGCAATATAGACAAGACACTAGTTATATAGCTTTACGAGACGATGCTGCTGGTGTTGTTGGATCTGCATGGACAGATCAATTTAATAAATCTTTATCAAACGTTCTAAGTCTTAGGGATACAACAATGATGGATATATATGGTAAAATTGATCCAAATGAATTTACTGTTGATGGTGGATTAGGATTAAATAGTGAATTTTTCCAACAAGGATTTAGAAGTAGCGTTGAAACCTTAAAACCAGTATTAGAGGCTTATTTACCTAAAGGTCATGTTGCTATATATGGTGAGAGAAATTTAATAGATCAATTAAAGTTAACTTATGAGAAAGATGATAACGAGTCAGTGATGGAATTTGAAAATAGAATAAGAGAAAAAGTTAAAGCAGTAAAATCAGTTTCAAAACCTAATGCAGATTTATTTATAATTAAAAACGTTGATAAACTACTAGGTGATGTAGCGCCTTTAGTTGATAGTTATAATATGGGTGCAGAAAGCTTAGACCAATTAGGCCCACTTGTTAATACTATAGGTAAATACAATAACAGCGTTAAAAAGTCTTGGCAGCCAGGAAATCCGGTTTATGATACTGAACAAATAATTAACAACGCTGTTGATAAAGCAAAACCTTCGTTTAAGAGAGGAAAATCTTATGAAGAAGCTAGTTCTGGTATAATAATAGATGGTATGTCTTTAGACGCCTATGCTAAGAAAAATAATATTAGTGAAAAACTGAAAATGCAAATTACTTATAGAGTGCTTAAAAACAACATTAGCCAAAAAGATAGAAAAACTTTTCTTTATAAATAAAATAAAATAATATGGCAAACGGAGTGGGAAACACTACTGAAGATCTTGAAGAAAAAGATCCAATTATTGTAGAAGAAAATAACGATTCTGAAGAGAGTCAGGATTCTAATATAGATGAATCATCTTTTTCACATCAACCGGTGGGGTTAACTAATAAAACACCGCTTAGGGATAGGGTTAGTGCACATATTTGGGATAATATCAATAATCCACCAGACCCAGATTGGATGCATAAACATCCAGATGATGAGGGTGGAACAGAAAGAGATTTTGCAAATATCCATGAAATTGAAAAATATTATGGTGATAGAGCTGAAAATTTACCAGAAGGTGTTATTTCTGGTGAAGATTTCAGGGAACTTCCTTTAAAAGAAAGACAAAAAATTCTTCACGACCCTACAGGAGAAAAGACAGCTGCTGATCCAAATTGGGATTGGGAAACAGATCCTGAAAATCCTAAAAACCAGGAAGATTATTTATACCCTGCTGACCCTAAATTTCGAGTATTTGATGATACAGGTAATTTTAATTTAAATAAACCTGGTCTTACTGGTTGGCAGAAAAAAGCAATGAAAGAAATCAATGAATCTGGGAGCTTAGTTGATTATTTCCTTTCCCAACCAGATATAAAACAAAAAGCGCCTGAAAAATTTACCTATGACAAATTTTCTGGATTAGTTAATAATTTACAAAAAGGAAGTTTACCCCGTACAGACATGGAAAATTTCAAAGGCGAGGTACCTATAGCTTACGTTTTTAGAAACGGTAGAAGTTATTCTGCTGAAGAAATAGAAAGAGAATTAATAGGTAAAGATGCAGACGGCAATATAACGGGCGATAAATTTCAAGCACCATCTGTTTATGGTACTAAAACCGGCGAGGGTGTAAGAATACCTGGTACTGAAAATATACCCGAAAGATTTGGTGTACCTGCGTCTGCCTCTGAATATGTTCGATGGTATAATTCACAAACTACAAGTGGGAGCGGTATTAATATAAGGCCCATGACTCCTCCAGAATATGAATCTTATGTAGAAAGGGTTGGTATTAGCGATCCTTTAATACAAGAAGATCCGGGTAGAATTACTTTGCAACATATGGAAGATATAGTGCTTAAACCCGCTGTTTCTAATGATAGAAAAATAATAGATGCAATGGGTCTTGATTTATTTAATGGTAATTCAGCTGTAGAAAGAAATAGAAATGAAGAAATATTACATGCTCACGAGCAGACAAGAGATCATGACGGCGATGGTATACCCGATGGATATGCTATAAGCCAAGTTGATCCAGGTAGTTTTCCAGGATGGGTAGAGGGCGGAAAAATAGGAGAAATAAAACCTGGCCACGAATTAGCAATGGATGAGAACTTCTATGATAAATGGATAGGCGGGCATATGCAACGTTTTTTAACTGATACGGATGAAAATTCTACACATTATTTAGATAGAAGTAAAGGAGTTTTACCATCTGTTTTTGATTATTCTGGAACTGCTTCAGAAGAAATTAAAAAAATGAATAATGTATATAGTATACCCGAGCTTAGACAAAAAGCAATAGATAATACAGGTATGTCTATATTAGATAGTGTTTTAGAAAATACATCTAAAGATAAATTAATATCATATGCTTATGAAGATAGTAGAAAAAGATTAGGTAAAAAATATGATAAATATTTTTCTTTATTAGATGATTATAAAAAGAACCCAAATAGTGAAACAAAAGCCGAATTAGATTTAGAAAGAGATAATTTAGGATTAGAGGATGAACTATATGATTATTTTACTGGTAAAACATGGAATATAAAAGGTAAAGAAATACCAATTGAATTATTAAAAATGACGGAAAGTTCTAAAGAACATTCTAAAAAAGGTATTGACCATCTTAATGAAATGCTATTAAGTGAAAGATATAAATTATTTGGATTTGCTGAAGAATATATGCTTCCTTATTTAGAAAAATATGGTGAAGAAGGCTTGTTGCGTGGTTACAAGTTTATAGAAAGAGTTGGCGATAAAACGCAAAGAAAAAAAGATATAAGAGAAATTAAAGAGTTAGTTGATAAAGGTGATACCTTAGGATTAACTTTAATGGCTGGTAATCACCCTATAGCTGTTCAATGGAATAAAATGCTTAGGGAAATGCAAACCTTAGAAAGAGCTATTGTTTTAAATGATGATCCTGTAGCTAGTAGGGAAGGGGATATCTTTGGTGCATTTATGAGCGAAGGGGCAGATATACTTGGTCTTAAAACAATGAAAATAGGTGATCAAACTAGCTGGGAAAGAGTTCAGAGTTTTAATGAAGTACTTCAAAAATATAATAAAGACTATACTGCCACATATTCTAATGGCGCCAGCAAATTATCACATGCTTTAGAACAAAATCTTGGGGAAATGGCCTTCGGCGGTTTACCTCATTTAATACAATTTGGATTTGAAATTGGTATAGTTAAAACAGGTACAGCTAATGGCATAACTAAAGGATTTAATTATTTAGGTAAACTTGCTTTAGGCACTAAAGTTGCTAGAAACCACTCTGCCGTTAGAAATGGTATTAGAATAATAACTGCTGGTGTCGCTGAGGGTTCTGTATTTGTAGTGGCAGATCAAGCTTTTGAAGGAATTACAAAATATCAAGGAGAAGCAGATGCTGCTGGTAGTTTTAGATTTGGAGCAACTTTTGGGTCAGCTGGACATGCGTGGAGAATACTAAATAGAAGTATTCCGCCAAGTAAAATATTTAGTGAATTTACGAGTAAATTAAATAGATCAAGTCTATTTAAATCTTTTCAACAAGGACTTGGACAAGCAACTGTAGCTGCTACTATGTATGAAGGTGCTCTAATAATGGAAGAGGTTTATGCTGGAAAATTACCATCAGAAATATACGAGGGTTTATCAATGAAGCATTATGGTGCTGAGATACTTAAAATGTGGATGTTTGGTGGTAGAAAAAATTTATTTGGTAAACAAGGTTTGTTTAGAATGGGGCGTCAAGATATGCTTAATTTTCAGGGTTATACTTTTGGTTCTAATAAGGCGGCAAATTATTTTGCCAAAGAACTTGGGGTTAAAGCTTCAGATTTTCACACTGAATATGCTGGTAATAGAAACAAAACAGGTAGTGAAGATAAAATTAAAGTACTTCAGCAAGATATGTGGTATAAAATCCAAAAAGATCTAGCAAATAATAAAATAACAAAAAAAGAAGCAAATAAAAAGCTCAAGGAATTAGAAGTACATATTACGAATTTGCAAGGAACACAACTTTGGAATTATGGTAGGGAAGCTTTTAAATTAGAAAAAGATAGCGGTAAAAATCCATCAGATGGCCAAATATATATGGCTTTAGAAAAACTTAAAAGATTTTCTGGAAAAGAATTAGTGGATTCAAGTAAGTTTACATTAGAAGATTGGAACACATTAGCTAATACTCCAGAGGGTATTTTAATGGCTAGATTAGGTATTGAAAAAAAGGATAGTAGATGGAATGAAATGTTAAACCTAAAAAAGGCTGCTGAAGGATTAATAGAGGTTTTAGATGGTAATTGGTTTGGTGGTGTTTATAAAACTAAATTTAATTCAAAAGAAAGACAATTAACTTTTGAACACTTAATGAAACAAGATAGTATAAAAAGTCAAATAGATAAAATACAAAATCAAATAAAAGACAGTGCTCTAGGTGAAGATGTTTTTTTAAAAGAAAAATTAGATGGTTTAAAGCAGGAATTAAGTAGTTATGTTAGAGGTGGTTGGAGATTTGAAAAATTAATTAAAACTATAAAAGAAGGAGTTGAAATGGGTTATTTTCGAGCTCTTCGAGAAGCTAAAACAAGAGAGAGTAAATTTGATAATGAATTATTAGAAAGATTAGGTAGAAAAAGGGTAACTGTAACAAAAGAAAATTTAGATCAAATACAAGAAATATTTCCTGAATTAAATATTAAAATAGGCGATAAATTTAATGAAATTATAGAGGCAAAAACCCCTGAAGAATTTCAGGAAATGTTTGATAAAACAAACTTGGGGGCTGAGAACGTTAAAGATGTTCTTGGATTTACTGATCCAGAAACTGGTAATAGATATGTAAATAAACAAAAAGCTTTAGATGTAAGAAACACATCCACTATTTTCCATGAAGATATTCATTTTTATCTTAAAGATTCTTTTAAAAATTCTGAAGGAAAAGTAACTAAAGAAGGTATTGAAATTATAGAAGGTGTTTTAAATGAATTAACTCCATTAATGAGAAAAGCTGTACAAAAAAGGATTGACGATAATTATAGATACTATGAAGACGGTAAAGAAAAAGCCGAAGGAGATTATTATGAAGAATATCTCACTGTTTTATCTGAAATGATGAGGGATAAAAAAATAATTTACAAAGAAAGTCTTGGTAAAAAAATATCTGACTTTGTGCCATTGCTTAAAAAATATCTTCCAAATATTAAAAAAGAAGGTACAACTGAGGAATCGAGGCAAGTATTTGATATGTTAAAAGGTCTTGTTGATTCACCTACTGAAACCGCTGGTGTTGAAAAATTTTTAAAAGACAAAAGAAAATTAGATATAAAATCTAAAATTGCACTTAAATCTAGAGAAAGAACTTTAGAAGAACAAGAAGCTGATGCTAGGATAAAAGATCTTTTAATTAGATATAAAGAAGGGTCAAAAAGCCCTAAAAATATAAAAGAAATTAAAAGATTAGAGGGAATAAAAAAAGGTCTTGAAGATAAAGGCAAAAAAATATCTCCAAAACTACAAGAAGATATAAATGCTTTAAAAGATTTAAAAGTCGATGCCAGTGTGTTAACAGAATTAAAGAAAGAAACAGCTCCATTATTAAATAAATATAAAAATAAGTTTGATTCAAAAAAAGGCGGGGATGTCGTTAATGCCAGGGTGGCTATAGAAAATATTTTAGAAAAACTTTACGAAACATACGATCCAAAATCTGGTGTTGAATTCATTGGTTATGCTGATACTTTAATGAGAAAAAGAATGCCAGCTATATTTGAAGAGTATGGTTTTAAGGAAATTCCTAAAGATTTATTACCAGAACCTAGCAAACCAAAAGAAGAAACAATAGCAAGAAAAATAAATCCTGTAGATTTAGTTAGAGATCCTGATATAAATGTTATAAATGAAGTACAAAGTAAGCTGCCTACTAATTTAGAAGGAGTATCTTTTGCAAATCTTGGGAATTTAGCTGTAAATTCAACAGCTAAATTATTTGGTATACCTAAAGCTAAACTATTAGATCCTGCTAAAAACTTAACAAAAGGCGAGGCTAGAAATATACAAGATGCAATAGTTAGATTAGGCTCAAGAGATGTGCTTAAATTAATGCCCGAACAAAATGTTGTTCCATTAACAGCTAGAGAAGAAATAAAAGGAACATCACTCAATATACCTAAATCATTGTTAAAATCATCTTTATATAATTCAGTAGGTGTAAGAAGCAAAGGAGCTGCAGGTACAGAAATATTTGATTTAAATAAAAATATTACTGATACTCAATTTTTAAAAGTATTAGGTATTATTAAGGGTAAAGATAATATAACTAATGATAGAACTATAAATCAAAGATTAAAAGGTATTGCTAGTTTTTATGGTAGATTAATGACTAATTCTGTTGTTAGAAAATTAAAATATAAAGATTCTGATCACGTAAATATATTAAATGATATTGCTCTTGGTAAATCTAAAGCTATGTTTTCTAAAGATAATGATCTTATTAAAGATGGTTTAGAGGAAGGTATTAAACTAATGAAAGATTACAATAAAACTTTTGTAGAATTTTTAGAAGCAAGAAATTTAATAGCTGACGCAAGAATAAAAGAAATAAAAGATCCTGAGTTTAGAGACGCAATGTTCCAGTTTATTCAAAATACAACACAAAGGGCGTTTTATGGTGGAAAAGCTGAAAGCCTTAGGTATACACAAACACTTATAAAAGAGAGAAGAAAGATTATTGATGAAGAAGGAAATTTTGAAGCTGATAAATTAGTTGCGGCTAAAGCTGGTTCAACATTAAAAGAAGCAAAAGAAGAAATAAATAGGATTGAAGCTCTTAAAGATAGTTTTGTAGACTCTAAAGGTAAAATCCATGATACTAAAGTAGTAAAACGTTTTGAGGAAAGTCATAATGATTATTATAAATTTATAAAAAAAGGCGGTTTACTTGATATTTTTAGTAAAGCTGGTTTAACAAAAAAACACGTACAACATATTTTTGGAATAGGAGAAAGAACAACTGGATTAGATAAAAATTGGGAATTCAAATTAGATATTAGTTCAGATATTGCAAGGCTATGGCCACCTCTTAAGGGAAAAAGAAAACCAAAAGTTGTATGGACAAAAGAGCTTAAGGCTACAATAAAATCTCTTATGAAGAAAGTTGAGAAAAATAAAACTTTTTCAGAAAGTACAAAAGAGACATGGAAAAATCAAATAATTGATGAATCATTACAACCCTCCAATATAGCCACTGAGACTGTTATTAAAAATATTGTAATGGAAGGAAAAGTTGGACGGAATTATTTAGATAACGTTATAACAGAAAAAGGCTGGACCGCAGTAGAAGCCCAACTAGAAGCTCTTAGGGAAAAATTACACCCAAAAACACCTGAAAATTTAGGTAATTTAATGAAGTTTTTAAAATCAGTTGAAGTAGATTATTTACAAAGTAAAAAAGGTAATAAAGAAGAGTATTTTAAAGCTATGGAGTTCTTGTATAGAATGGGTAGATTTAATAGTCGTTTAGTACATGGTCAAAGAGCTCTGTTTGGTAATAAGTATTTTTATTTATCACCTGAATATCAGGGTATGAGTATGGACAATCCTATATATAAATTAGCCTATGAAGATGCTAAAAACCGTGCTAAAAAAGAACCAAAAGCAACATATCTAAAAAGAAATAAAAAAGGTAACTTAATATATAAGGATGCAGAAGATTATGCTACAAAAAGAGCGAGAGATGTTGCCAGACCTAAAGGAGAGCATGCTAATGATTCTTCTACTTTTCAAATAAAAGGTTGGCTTAATAATATTACTGGAAAAGGTGATAATTATGTAAATAATATAAATATAAAAGAACTAATACAATTAGTTGGATCTAAATATCATTGGGATATAATGGATAAAGCTTTAGGACAAAACGCTCCTGGAGGCATATTAAGAACGTTAGGTCATCCTGAAGTTGCTAAAATATTAAATATGGTATATGATCCATTTGGTGGTAAAGATATGAGAGGAAGTACGCTTTATGTAGACGCTGCGCAAAGAGCGCTTCGGGAAATAAAGAAAAACCCGGAATTAGCTGATCATATATTAAATGTAGAATATTCGCCAAATGAAAGTAATAATGTAACATTAGAAACAAAGAAAAGAAATAAAAAACAAACAATACAAATTCATAGGAAGATTGTAAATTTAGGTAATGTAGCTGGGGTTAATACTAAAAATGTTACAACTTCTCAAATTTTTGATAAAATAAATAATTTAGATAAAGCTAAAACTGGTCTTTTTTCTAAAGATAAAGGTATGACTGCTTTAGACTTTGATGATACGGTTGCTAAAACTAAATCTAAAGTTATAGTTAATATGCCTCAAAACTTAGAGGGATTAACATTTTTTGATAAAATGTTAGAAAAAGAATTTGCTAAAAGTCCTGAAACTAGACACCTTAGTGCATATGAGTGGTATTGGGATCCAGGTTTCTTGAAATCTTCAGGAAAATATTTCGAGAGATTCACTGGAGATTTTGATCTGACAAATATTCAAGTAAAGTTTGAGGATCTTTATGTAAGAAGGAAAAAAGTAAATGAATTATATAGTGACTACTCAGTTGGAGAGTTAAGAGCTAAACTTAAAAAAGCAAAAGGCGAAAATAAAGAAAACATAAAACTTGCGTTACAAGAAAATTTTAAACATGAGGATGTCCAGCTTCTAGTTGATATTGCTGGAATTGATATTTATACAGGTAAACCTTCATTGAAATTAACCCCGGCTGAATTTGCTAAAAGACACGCCGAATTGGAAAGAGCGGGTGTATCATTTGATTTCTCTGAATTTACTAAAGTTATAGATGGTAAAAAAGGCCCTTTATTTGATAAATTACAAAAAGCAGTAGACAAGTTTGGTAATGAAAATGTATTTATATTAACAGCTAGGCCACAAGCATCCGCAGATGCAATATATGCTTTCTTAAAGGGGATGGGCGTTAATTTAAGATTAGAAAATATTGTAGGTTTAGAAAATGGTACAGCTAAGGCTAAAACTGATTGGATTATTGATAAAATTGCAAATGATAAATATAATGATATTTATTTTGCTGATGATGCTCCTCAAAACGTGAAAGCTGTACAAAAAGTAATTGACAATTTAAATTTAAAAGGTAGAAGTGTAGAGGCTAGATTTAGTAAAGATAAAGATTTAAATAAGGAAGTTAATGCCATGATAGAATATTCTAAGGGCATTGGTAAAGACCTAACTTATACACCTACTAAGGGTAGGCTTGCTGGTAGGGGTAAAAAAGGCACTGGTATTTACTTGCCCAGTAGAGCCGAAGATTTTAATGGATTAATTAGGCCATTTTTAGGTAAAGGAAAAAAAGGTATAGAAAATCAAAAATGGTGGGATGAGAATTTTACAAAAGAATATTCGGCGGCAAATAAAGCTTTTTTAATTGACCAAAGAACTAGAATGAATGATTATAAAGCTCTTAGAAGAGATCTTAGTGATAATTTTGCTATAGAAAGAGGGCAATCACCTAAGAAACAAAGGGCTAAATTTTGGGATCATCCTTTAAAAGAAAAAGTATCTAATGAAAAAAGAGAAGTTTATACAAATGAGCATGCAGTAAGGGTTTATAATTGGGCAAGAGAAGGTATTACGGCCCAGGATTTAAATATGTCTAAAAAAGATTTTACTAGATTAGTTAATCATGTTAAAAATAATAAAAACTTAGGTTCTTTTGCTGATCAATTAATTACTATAAATAAGGGGGATGGTTATCCTAAACCAACTGAGTTTTGGGAAGCTAAAGGAATAAATCATGATATGAGGATTTCTGCTAATAATGTAAAAAGAGAAAAGCATTTTCAAAAATTTAATGAAAACTTACATGTAGTTTTTAGTGAACAAAATTTAAATAAAATGGAAGCTGCTCTTGGAACTCCTTGGAGAAGAGCAATGGAAAAAATGTTATTTAGAATGAGGACTGGTAGTAACAGACCCAGTTGGGCAAGAGGTGAAAGTTGGGAATCTGATGCTTTAGATTGGTTAAATTTAGCTGTTAATGACGTAATGTTTTTAAATGTTAGATCAGCAGGATTACAGCAGGTTTCCATAGGTAACTACGTTAATTATTCAGATAATAATATTTTTAAAGCATCTGCTAGATTTGCAAATCTTAGACAATTTACAAAAGATTATATAACATTAATGAATTCTGATTGGGCATTAAATCGTAGAGAAGGATTAAAATTTAATATTCAAGAATCTGAAATAGTTGATGCAGCTGCTAAGGCTAAAAATAAAACTACAGCTTTTCTTCATCTTGCTTTATCTAAGGGATTTATTTTAACAAAATATGCTGATTCACATGCTACTGCTTTTGGCGGGGCGTCATTTTATAGAAATAGAATTAATACATACAAAAAACAAGTTAATCCAGAGAATGGAAAAAAATATACAGAACAAGAAGCTGAAAAAAAGGCATTAAAAGATTGGGAAGAACTTTCTGACAAAAATCAGCAATCAGCTAGGGCTGATAAAATTAGCAGTGAACAAGCTAGTACATTGGGTAGATTTACTCTTAATTTTAATAATGTTACCCTACAATATGGTCGTTTAATGAAAACAGATGTCGTTGATTTAGCTAACGGTAGATATGAAGGGTTAATAAAAGGTAATAATTCTGTTTTAGCAAAATTAAGTAGAATACTATATTATGGTGCTATGCAAAATGCTATATTTTATGGATTACAAAATGCTATGTTTATAACTTTATTTGATGATGATATAGGAGAAAGTATTATGGATACTAAAACAGAAAGAGTTGCTAATGGTATGCTTGATAATATACTAATAGGTGCTGGTATAACCGGTAAAGTCTTAGCTACAATTAAAAACTTTGGATTTAAATTATATAAAGAAAGCGGAAAAGATCAACCTGAATATAGCGAAGCTGCTTGGGAGATTACTAGAATTTCCCCACCTGTAGATGTGAAAATGAGAAAAATTAGAAAGGCTTTGCTCGATTTAGAATATGATATGGATGAAATTAAAGAAAAGGGAATTAGTTTAGATAATCCAGCATTAAGTGTTGCTTCAAAATTTATTGAAGCTGGTACTAATGTACCTACTGATAGAATACTAACAAAAAGTTTAAATATAGAAAGCTCCTTAGAAGCCGATAGAGAGGCTTGGCAAAGGGTATTTTTACTTAGTGGGTTTAGTGATTATGATTTAGCTATAGAAGATGAAACAGATGATTATAATCCTAATATCAAAAAGAAAAAGAAAAAGAAAAAACTAGGAAAAAGAAAATTAAAATAAATTGAAAAAACTAGCGGTAGTATTATTTTTTACGTTGAGTAT
>TARA_R110002050_G_scaffold49818_10_pt1 | contig 19211 bp, 20 predicted proteins | sample TARA_R110002050 | Tara Oceans TARA_R110002050 (sample SAMEA4396988) | marine metagenome | biome: Polar Biome; feature: [DCM] deep chlorophyll maximum layer (ENVO:01000326); material: water (ENVO:00002006), including particulate matter (ENVO:01000060) such as... | depth 25 m
CTTGATAGAGTGGGGAGAAAATCGAATTTCTTAGACAGAAGGTTTGGTTTAAGCTGGTAGTTGTGTATAAAATATTGAATATCAAATTTATAGGGCTTGTAAATGAAGGAGGATTATGCTCCTTTAAATTCTGAGAGGTTTAGTTGGATACACTCTTTTGAAACCAATTTTAAAGAATCTTCCAGCGGCTAGCTGGCTGCTGCAGCTTGAAATCTGAATACATCTTTTTTCTAGAGGAGGAAGGCTCAAGGCAAGTAATGACAATACGCAGGTTAATGGGCCAATAGGCTAGTCGAGAATTAGACGATTTTTAAATCCGTGGCAAAAAATCTACGAGCTATTAAAGGAAATAACATTGAGTTTTGACTATAACATGATTTTCTAGTTCTCTAAAAACTTTAAAAGGGAGGGAAATCAAACACGCCTATTTTTTTATTTTTAACGAATCTGTATAAATGTTTAAAATTTAGAGCGAAAATTATCCAGAATTTTTAGGTTTGCTTTTTCGATAAAAAACCTTTTAAATGAAACAACCTTTGCTGCCGCTGGTCTTTTTACTTTTTTGCTCTTTCAGTATTTATAGTCAAATTTTCGTAAGACCTGGGGTAGAAGATTTGGTATCGACTCTAAATGTTACCGATTATATTTACTCAGAACGGCAAAATCACGACTTGAAACCCATATTGATGATTCTTAACACGGAGGTAGTAAATGTCAATCCGGAATTTAAAAGGGACTTTAATCGATATTTGAAGGCGAATAACAAATTATACCATTACCGCTATTTGCACGACTTATGCGAATACAGTACGGTCCAAACATCGGCTCAAGCTTTAGAAAGGACGACATTGGTTTTTCATGAAGAACTGCATACTGGAAATCTTATTTCTTCTATGCTTGAGAAATCTTTGCAGTTGAAGCTCGAGAAGTTTTTTGCTGCATCAGTATGCTTTGCTTACCGATTAAACCGCACTCAGGAATACCCTATGGCAAAAATGGCAGAAGATTTTTCCGCAGACTGGGTTATTTCTCCTGTCATGGTAAAAGTGGATACCAGTAATGAAGGACTAAGATGTGTATTGCAGTTGGAGGTTTGGGATGCTGAACTAGATACCCTAAGATTTGTCAAGGCTTTTGAACAAAAAGGTAGCACATTAGAAGAGGTTATGCAGGACGTAGTAGCAAAGGCTAGTGGATTTGTGGCCTCAAAACTTCTTATGGACAAAGCTTTCAGAGAAATTGCAAAAACCTCTTTTGAGCGAGGGAAGTATTTTGAGGAGCTTTTAGCCAGTCAGAACAATAAATGGTTAAATGATTTCCTTGTTAAGAGAGGCTTGGAGGAAGGCTTTATTGGAGGATTAGTTAAGAAGGACAAGAGCCGTTTCATGGCTTTTAAAATGATGCCCTACACACCGGATTTTGAAGAAGAATTATCCCTAAAGAATTATCATCAAAGGTATGATAATGTTGATGTCTCGGAAGATATGGACCCTGATAGAGCTCGTTTTGAAGCACTAACCTTAGCAGGGATCAAGTTTGAGGAAGAATGGATTTTCATGATTATCAAGAGAGACTGGATTTATACTCCTGATTCTATCGAAGCACAAAGGGCCTTTTATGCACGGTGTGCAAACCTTGGTATTTTCGAGGCTGATACCGTTAAACTATATGATAATTTTTGGTTTGAGGGTTTTTTTACTCCGCTAGATACTGCAGAAATGGTCTACAAATTTGATACGGCCAAGGCAAAGAACTGGAGAGTAAACTTTGCAATTGATAAATTTAATGCAGCACCTTATAAGGGGCTTCCTGAAATTTTTATCCATGGAATGCTTTCAACTTACTTTAGCCGGTCCAGCGATTGGTATAAGGACATTGCGGAGCAACACTTGAAGCGTATTTTTTTTGATTTAGAGGATAGAAAGGTGAGAGACATCAACTTCATAGACACAGAGCGTAATATTTTTCCCATGATCCATGATTATAGAAAAACTCAAGGACTGCTAGTAATTTGGGTCGATGAGCTTTGGGGAAAACAATCCTTGCGTTTTTTCTACTGGAACGAAGAGCACAGCGATGAGCTCTATGAATGGACTTACTTCCCTAAAATCATGTATGATTTCCACAGCGGGAAGAATACTTTGCAGTATGTAACCGAGACATTAAATAAGGTGACTCCATGGAATGCAAGCCGAGCCTTTGTTGATGATGAAAAGTTTTGGCAAGAAAAAGTATTAGCAAAAGAAGGGGAAGAATATAAATACTTGGTAAAGGTAAGCGCTGAGTAAAGCACAATTTCTTGGCTTTGGTATTCTATTAAGGTGAGTTCGACTATAAATTATAGCCTTAGATTTTCAATAAAAATAAAAGATAAGTCTAGACCGTCTAGCTGTAGCGGGCAACAGCAAATGTTTTGATGCAGTATTTTATCTTTTCATTGGAAACTTAAATTAAGCCCCATTAAAAAAGAGGCTTTCTACGTCTTAGCATCTCACAATAGCTAGCTATTGCTGCACTGCTTCTGCTCGAATCTCACTATTTATCAGGGGTCTTAGGCCTGATTTCACTTAGAATTCAAGTTAAGTTTATAAAAAGAGTTAAAGTGCTGAAGCTTATGTAAGGTTCTAGTTAGTAGATATTTATAACAGGTGCTATTTGTTTCTCACGTAAATGTGCCTTATGTTATTTTCCCCCGTTTCTTTTTCTTCTATGGCGAACTTGTCAATTTTCTTAATCAAGGGAAACAGTTTGGGGAAACCATAATTTCTAGGATCAAAATCTGTCTTCTTCTTTAGGATATAGTTGCCTAGAGTGCCCAGAAAAGCCCAGCCATTTTCATCAGAAATTTCATCGATACTGTCGGTAATTAATTTAATCAAATCAGCGTCTATTTGATTGACGCTTGCAGCAGCAGATTTCTGCGTTTTTTGCTGTTTACCTTTTTCGTTGGACTGCGATTCAGTTTCCTTCTTTAATATCTCGATATAGATAAATTTATCACAAGCGGTAATGAAGGGTTTGGGTGTTTTCTTTTCCCCTAAGCCAATTACAAGCATTCCCGCCTCTCTTAGGCGTATCGCCAGTCTGGTAAAATCACTATCACTCGAAACAATACAGAACCCATTTACTTTTTCCGAGTACAGCAAATCCATAGCGTCAATTATAAGGGCACTATCACTCGAGTTTTTACCAGTAGTGTAACTGTATTGTTGGATGGGGGTAATTGCGTTTTCCAGTAAAACACCCTTCCATCCCGATACGGTAGGCTTGGTCCAGTCTGCGTATATTCGTTTAATGGTTGGATTCCCATATTTGCGATCTCGTCTAACATTTCTTTCACATTTGCATAGGGAACGTTATCCGCATCTATAAGAACAGCTAATCTTTCATCTTTCATTTTCGACCTGGTTTAATGACTGTAATGGTTTGGCTATGCGCAGTGTCTCGCAGGGCATTGCGTTTAGGTGTTATTAGCGCTTAGTTTTATTTCTATTCAATATTTGTCTAAAATAGCGGTTCAGAAGTCCTGGGCCTTGAAATCTATTCAAAACCACTGGACTTGCTTCCAATTCAGCTTGTCTATATTCCTCATTGTCTGAGTTGAAGCTGCCGAGGTAAACCATTTTGAAAATCTTGTCGTCAGGCTGGTCTTGATTAGCTTGTCGTAAAAGTTCTTTTCCTTCTCTTTCTAAGTATTCATATTCACCGTACTCGTGAGGCAAAATAGAAACTGTCCAGCCTGCGATAAATTTGAATTCGGTATTGTTCTGAAATCCTTTTTTTCCGTCCTCATACATCTCTTGCAGTTTTTGTCTGAGATTTATTCGGTCATGAAATTCCGAAGGAGCGTCCTCAATTGCCGTCCAAAGGAAAAAGTAGAAGTGTTTCCAAATTTCACAGTCTGACGGGTTGGTTTGATAAAGTCGGTTGTAAGATTCGAAATCTTTGTCGAAATCTCCGCTGTCTTCTATTTCCAATATATCCTTTAGAGTTTCCAATGTCGTTTTTTTAGCTTAGCACCAATGGTTTGAATAAACGCTGGGCGGTGTCTATTAGGCGAAGTTAAGATACCAGATTTTCATTTTCAGTAAAACTCGTCATTTGAAAACGTAAGTGACCGCCTTGCGTTAATTTATTATTGCCAAACGTTTTAATTAAATACCAAGTTAGTTTCTTGGCGGCCAAGAATTGCAATGATTTCCACAATGCCTTCTTTTACTCGATAATATATGCTGTCCGCTCCGCATGGACATCTTCTGTAGCCAGGCCTGATGTAATCGACAGCCTCAAACGATTCAGGGTTTTTGGATATAATTTCAAAGTGAGTAAAGAAATTTTCAAAATACTGATCTGCTTGGGTTATACCAAACTTGTAAACTCCATAATTGTGAATCCGAATTAAGTCCTCTTTAGCTTGTTTAGCAAGTTTATAATCAGCCATTAAGTCGGCTTTTTGCTGAGGCCAATATTTGCTCCTTCGTCTGCTTTGTAAACCCACTTTGTTCGCCTGCTTCTAGCTTACTCCGAAGGAAGTCTATTTGTTGCTGTTGTTTGCGTGCCTGTCTGATTAAGTCATTTACAAGCTCGCTTTTACTAGCGTATTCCTTAGTCTCTACTTGACTTTTTAGCCACTGATCGTTTGGTTCAGTCAACGATATACTTTGTCGTCCCATATTTTATTTTGGTGTAAATGTACATCAAATATGAGTCGTTTCTTTTAATGATTGGCAACGGATTAGAGTATCTGGCGGACGACCGTAGAGAGTCTGACATGATTACTCAATGTTAGCCTCAGTGCCGTATTTTTAATAAGAATTTTCAAGAACAAATGAATTGCAAGTTGGATCCATCACTTCCTGGTATCGGTTGAATCTGAGGAGGCCATCCATGTTTCTGCCATAATTTTACTAAACCGAGCTCTTGTGCGAAATTTGGGAATTCAGGATGAGTACGAACGCTCTTAGCAGTTTCAGTAGGAGTCCAGAGATTAAAAAGAGCTCCTGATAGATAAGTGTTCGGTTGTTCGAGTACCGAATCAAAGTAGACCTTTGCTTCACCTAAAGATAGAATACCAGACTTTAAAGATAGTCCAGAATACTTCTTTAAACTATTGTTTTCCTTTAAGAGACTTTTCCCAATCATTTTCTTTGCCCACCTAACATTTTTATTGATTGCGAGACTAAATATCTTTTGTACGAGTCTTGATTTGAACTCAGGAGGGACATCTTCTTTATGCTTCTTCAGTGTCTCCAGAAGATATTTGTGTGCCCTGACTGGATCTCCCTTGCTTGTAATCATCTGAGATTTGGAGATTGCACATAATACAAATCCGAGATCTATGGTACAATCAAGACTTTTATATGCCATTTGATCTTTGCCTAAAATCCACTGAAATATACCCGTTGATCCCGAAAAGCTTGCTGAAAATGGTTCTCGCTCATTTGAATCTCGAATATAAGGATACCCTTCTTTTATGAGCCCCATTAGTCCGTAGGCCATACCATATTCATGCATTGCTGGAATTGACGAAGGATCCAGTAAATGGGCTCTTTTTCGTGCCTCAAATTGACCTTCGATATCTAATTCTAATAGACGTTCATAGGATAATGCGAGATTAGCATCGGATAATTCAGGATCAAGTTTGTATGACATCTTCGCTGCCGTCTTACCGGCTTCTAGATATTCTTTCCAGTTAGGCACCTTATTATGTTCAGGCAAGTAAAAATTTGCCATGGCAAGCCATGCCCATGCCAGAGCAAATTCAGGATCGATCCGAACTGCCTTTCCTAGTTGAGAGATGGCTTCAGCAAGGACGCCATCTCCGTCTTGAATCTGCACAAATTTTCGTCCTTTAATAAAGGCTTCATATGCTTCTAAACTATTAGTCATAGTAGCAACAAGACGAAGTTGTTTAACATCTAGAATGATTTCCAGTTCTTCAAGAATTGACTTGGCTATCTCGTCTTGCAGTTTAAAAATATCTGTCAAGTCGCCATCAAAAGTCTCCGTCCATACATGAAAGCCATCCTCCACCTGCGTAAGCTCTGCCGTAATTCGGGCTTTGTTGTCTTGTTTTCTTACGGTTCCTTCCAGAATGTAGCTAACATTCAGCATTTTACCAATTTCTGAAATGGGCAGATTTCGGTCTTCTAATGAGAATGAAGAAATTCTCCCTGCTACCTTTAAAGGCTTAACTTTTACTAGCGCATTCAATATTTCTTGTGCTACTCCATTACCCAGAAAGGATTGCTCATCTCCCTCATCTAAGTTCTTAAATGGAAGAATAGCAATCGATTTTTTTGGGGCAGGTGTACGATATTCTATTTTCGGAAGTACTCTTTGGGCTTCAATCGATTCATCAGGCAAGTCTTTGGTTCGTATAATGCCTTTACTTGAAAAATTGTAAAACCAGGATAAAACAATTGCTAAAGGAAGACCTGCCACGACAATGATTATGATCCACCGGTCTGTAGACGAAGGTAAGTTGAGTGCAGTCTCTAATGCAATACCAACTTGTATCAATAGCCAGCCTAATACAGCATAAGCCAATACGCTTTGTGTTACTTTTCTGCGTTTTAGTTCGGTAATAAATATCTTCATCCAAATTTAGGTCAAAAAAAAAAGGGTTAAAGTATGATTTCAGTGAGAACACACCAAACAAATGCAGTATTATTTCATAGAAGAACGAGTTGTTTTAACCTAGGCTTGAAATATGATATCCCCGTTTCTCATAGAATTATTTTCTTGTATTAATTTAAGAAATCAGGTTATTATGGAGAATTCATGCAGTCGGAGATTTAATTGATATTGAACATTATTTTTAAAATTGAGGCCAACATCTTTTATCCATCACTTTTATCCAATTACCCAACACAATAGTGATGTTATCCATATAATTGCTGATTTCAAATCTAGTGAATTGAATTGCATTGTAAATGTAGAAAGGAACGGATTCAAGTTGCCACTGTAATAAACAGGGAGCTATGAAAAAAATGGACCAGACCCTTTTACAACAGTCAGCTGTATTGAGGTGACACTATTAATTACCACAACAAAACTAAAGTGGGCTACCTTTTCAGCAAATATTTCAGTTGTTGACGATAAATGGCACGGGGTCTAAATCCATTTTTACTTTCCACCTGAGCTCCGTGTAAAATTATTGTTTCAGATTTTAAACAAAAGGAAAAACCAATCTAGAGCGTGGAGAAGTAAAATGCTAAACCAAATGAACTAGATGGCTGATTTTCCTTATGGCTTGACTCTTTTTAAATTAAGGACTTGATTTTAGATAAACCCTCTTTAAACGAATCATTTGCAGAAGAAAAAGCACCTTTCACCTCTTCCCATTTTTCATCAGAAGCCTTGGTAAGTTGCTCATAATTAGCTTGAAGCTCTTTTTTCTTCTGCTTTAAAGCTTGCAGTTTTTCTTCGTATTCAGCATGAGCGTCTCCCTCTGCCTTGTCTTTTTTCCTTTCCAATTCATCAATCTTAGCAAAAATTTCGTCCACACTATTTTTTGCTTGTTGTTTAAATTCTTCTTTCGTCATGATATCTATTTTTCGTTAATTATAATGCCTACTCTTAAGGATTTTCGGCTTCTTCCATTAGTAATGTTTTCCTGCTCTTATCTATCCCAGGGCTTAAGCATTTTAGCGGTTTTTTAGTAGTAGCTTTTTAATCGCATTTCAGTGATTTAAAGGATTAGTTTCAAAACAATTCCGATTGATAACCAAGTATAGCTCGCTATTGCCACCCATTTCAATCCTTTTTCAAGTAAGGCGCTCTTTGGGGCCATCTCTTTATGATGCTTCACTTTTTTGCCCTGGTAGAAACCTAAATAGATTAATACGCCTGACAGAACCAAAAAGCTAAGGTTTAAGAAAAGGGTATAGTTTATTCTAAAATGTTCTTTATCAGTTATGTTGTTCGTGGTTCCTTCTGGGATGATATTTAAAATAGCAAATCCATAATGCAATAGCAACGAGGTAGCTACCAATGAAGTGAATAAAAGGAACAGGATAAAGAGTGACATTTTCCAGCCGTAATATTTAGCATTGATGCGCAGAACGGGGAAAACCACAAGATCACTAAATATAAAGGCCATAACTCCTGCGAAACTCACACCTTTCCCAAAAAGTAATGCGGCTAAGGGAATATTACCCATGGAGCCAATAAAGGTTAGAAAAGCGGCAATCGGCCCGACAATAACATGCTCGAGCAAGGTTAAAAAACCGAAGGAGCTCTGACCAGCACCAGTATGAATAAAAAGTGTTTGAAAGAAAGAGTCTGGTACAAAAGCGGCAACAATTCCTGCTATGGTGAACCCTATTGTGACGTCCTTCCAAACCATTTTCCATTCCATGCCATATTGTTTACCAACCTTAGACCAGTTTTCCAAGGATTTAAATTTTTCAACGATTGGTTTTTGGTTAGGATATGACTCCTCAATTTTGGCTTCCTTTAGTTTGTTGCGAGCATTTTTTATGAGCTTTTCAGGCTTGATGATAAGAATAAGAAGCCAACTAAAAAGAATGAGTAAAATCCCACCAACATATTCTCCCACAACAAACTGCCAGCCGAGAAAAATGGAAATAATGATTCCGAGTTCAATTACAAGATTAGTAGAGGCTAACAAAAAGGCTAGCGATGAAATAAAACTAGCTCCTTTTTGAAATAGGGATTTTGTAGAGGCAAGGGCCGAAAAACTACAAGAACTACTAATAAACCCGAAGAAAGTACCCAGAAGAATGCTTTTTCCATTTTTATCTCCCATCACTTTTTGCATGCTTTTTTCAGTTATAAAAACCTGAATCATCGAACTGATAATATAGCCTAATACAAAAGCCCACAGTGCCATCCAGAAGAACCCTAGGCTAGTATAAGCCGATTCGCTCCATTTTTGTAAAAATTGATTCATTAAATATTGGTTATTTGCTTCTGGTGGTTTCACCATAGCCAGAACAGTATTTATCCGATTATCCCACTCATTCGGTGTGTATTTCCAACCCGATTTTGACCTAAAATACTAGCCTCAGGTTTTCACTTTCAATGGGAAAAACTAAATGGCCTCATTTAGATAGCAGTTTTCTGCAACTGAGCCCTTTTTACTAGACCATTATTGTTTCAACGCTTCGGCGTAGAAGGTACTATTTGTAAGAGGTCAGAGCTCTCATGTAGAACTAAGGTTTCTAAGATCTAAGCTTCCATTCTAACTATGGCTTGCTGTTTCATCTAATTTATAGATTTTCAGCTGAAAACGGTATTTCCTAAAAACCCATCTACCGAAAGGGAAGATTTGCCCGAGGCAGTAAGGATTAGAATACCAAAAAAAATGTAAAATGCAAGGATTAGGAACTAAACCTTAATCCACCACCACTTTTCTAAGTGTTTCCCTGTTCTCACTTTGCAGCTTTACCCAATAAATTCCCTTAGCTAAGCCCGCGAGAGAGAATTGTTTTAGACCGTTTGGCGCACTAACCTCCCGTATTCTTTGTCCTTGAAGATTTAAAATTTGAACCTGTTTAACCGCTTTGGGCGCATCTATGTAAATGAAGGTAGAAGCAGGGTTAGGGAAAAGGTTCAGCTCGGTTAGGGGACCGAGCTCTGCGAGACTAATATTGTTAATGACTTCGCTTGCGGAAGAATATCCCTCTTCATCAACTACTTTGCCATTGGCCATTACGATGGCGGCATTGAAATTTAGAAAGGCAGTGCCGTTGGGAGCGTATACTGAGCTAAAAACCATCGGGTAGGAAACTACCACACTATCACCTACGGCAAGACCATTGATACCCGTGGGTAATTCGGCCGAGGGGCTAGTACAAAAAGGGCTTGCTGTGGGGTCCGACCAAAGTACACGCACGCTATCGATCGTTTCTTGGCTATTATTTACTAGGGTAAGCTCCCAGGTTGCGCTTACCTGAAATAAGTTGGCTGCACCAGAAGGATGCGGATTGGCAACCAAACTACTGTTCTCAATTTTTAAAATTAGGCCTTCTACAATTGCGGAGGCGGGTTGGTCTACCTTTGCTGCTTCCAACACATGGTAATTGGAAACATTAAGGACGTTTTGCTGGTAAAAAAACAATTGATTTCCATCTACAGAAAGTGCTCCACGATTTAAAGGTTGGTCGGCTAAATAGCTGCCTCGCAGACTTAGGTCGGCTTTGTTGAATACTGTTAGACCGCTATCGCCTCGCAAAACAAAACCATCGCTAAACTCTTGAAACTGATTGGCAACGAAGTTAGTGGAAAGCGTTAAGCGGGTGCTGTCGATATAAGCTCGATTGTTTTTTCGGAAACGTAAAACATCTCCGTTTTGCAAATTTACAAAGGCAAAAGTGCTATCGCTGAGACTGGTAATTTGACCGGCACGAGCATTTGACCAAGGTGTGATAGTGCCCGTAGCAAGATTTAATACATTATATAAGGGCGTGGAAGAAGCCCATGTTTGGGAGTAAATTAAAACTTCATCGCCACCTAAATAAATGGCCCGATTGAGCTCGGCCAAATTAGGAGTAAGGGCCGTGGCCAGCGTATCGAGACTGCTATTTAATAGCAAGTAGCCGTTTTCAGAGAGAGCAAAATAGCGATTCTGACTGAGCTCTAAAACTTGCATGATACCGCTTATATCGTTTAGGGCTTGATGGGTAGAATCGACCAAGATCATTTGGGGAGAGTATTCGTAGGCAAAATAGCCTAAGTCTGATAATATATCGCAAGCGGCTTGGTAGCTGCCGATAATTAAAACATTACCATTGGCTTTGCGAAGCACTGTTTTAGAGGCTCTGTAGTCACTTAAGAAGGGTAGGGCTGTACGGAGCATAATATCACCGTTGGCATCAATTTCATCGATGCTGCTGGAATTAAGGGTGTATAAAGTATTGCCCAACTGAAAGGGTATGGCATCGAGTGCTCCAGCCTTTGAGCGATTGAATATTTGGCCGTGTATTAAGTTGGAAAATAGTAGGAAAGTAGCGAGTAATAGAGTTTTCATTATGCGAGTTTTATCAATCAGTAACCTATGAAAAAAAATACGGAAAAGCGACTTTAAACCGAACTTCCTCTAAAACCGAGGCTTAAAGCCTAAGTTGAGGTTTAATTCAGCTTATTTTACAACTAATTTTTCTACGCGAATGCTATCGTTGGAATACTTGATCTCCACCGAATATAAACCTGAGCGCAGATCTCTAGTTGTAAGCTGTATTTCATCAGAACCGCTGAGCCTAATTTGTTTAATTACTTGGCCTAGTTGATTTACAATTTTCAGCGATTGTGGTCTACTATCGGTAGGATCAAATTTAATAATCACAAAATCAATTGCAGGATTGGGGTGCAATTGAATTTTATCAATCTTTCCTAATTGGCTGACTGAAACAGAATTGCAATTAAGGGCTAAGCCAGCTTGTTGCTGAAGAAGACCTTGGTCCACATACCAGTTTTCCCAAACACCACCCGTTCCTGTTTCCCAGTCATTTAAGTCAAAGGTATTGGCACCACTGCTTGTTCCTTTTACCGCATATACTTTAATGGCTTCGTTGCCTAGGTTCCAGTCTAACGGATTACCTGCGCTACAGTTTTCGGGTGTTACATTGGGTAATTCACAGTTGGTTTGAATGAAATAGGCATTATCATCGTAGCTTGGATAGCCACCAAAAACTTTTGCGATGCCATTAGTGTCGATGCAAACAGCGGTGTATTCATCGCAAGCTATGCCTTTTGCCGCAATACCATAATCAACTAAAATGCGCGCTAAGAAAACAAGATGTCTTCCTTTTCGGTCGGGATTATCGTAATGCGTGTCGGTGATTACCTCCGATAGATAGGGACTGGAAATAAAGGATGAGGAATCAACGGTAATATTAGTTGTAAACGGATTGGCCAAAGCACTTGCGGAAGTCACCGTTCCATTTTCGGCTGAAAAATAGAAACCTCCTTGAATGGCCATACCCGCGCTAGTGCCACCAATTACTATGTTTCGATTAGCAATAGCATCATTTATTAAACTGTCGATGGAATTATTTCTCCAGTAGGATATATAATCCCATTGGTCTCCTCCCGCCATCCAAATCGCTTCTGCCTCTTGAATTTTTTGATGAATATAGGCTTCATTAGCCGCGCTTGAATCGTTAAAAACAATGGTCTCCACCGAATTGACACTAATCCCTAAATTGGAGTACAGATAGTTGTTGTATCCATCACTACCTGAAGCTCTTAAAACCAGAATATCACCCCCATTGGCTTGTTGTAAAAACCAGGTCATGGCATTATCGTCCTCAGATGCGCCTCCCATTAAACACAATCCTCCAGATGGATCTACTTTTAAATCAACCGCGCTTCCCGTGAGGTAGGAGTTGTAATTTTGACTTAAAGCGCTACGGTTTAAACCAAGCATAAAGATTACTAATGGGAGTAGGTATTTCATTAGTTGATTTTCATTTTTTCGAAAGCACTAAAATAGTTCCTTTGATTAAAATGTTTAAAAGGAGTCTCGAGCATTTTTTTGAATATTCCTTACAGTGGTCCTCTGTCATGTTTATAAACTCAATCAGTCGCTGGTGAAAATCTCTTCCTAAAAAACCATCGCTAACTTTATTCATGGTGCTAAAGCCATAAATAGCACCCGCAAAATAGGCAGCGCCAAGGCTGTAAAGGACATAACTTCAATTTTGATTGGCTTTTGAGCGCTTGCCAATTCATAAATTTCTGAATCCTCTGGCTCAATCATCATGAGATAGGATCTTAATAAACGTTAATACAGTTCAGGTTGAATTTTCTCAACAAAAACTGATGTTATCAGAGGTTATTCTTGCTCTACTCTTAAAAGCAAAAGAATTGTTTTATCTAGTTTTTTTATCGATTTTAAGTGGCATGCGCAATGCTGATGGCATTCTGCCTTTTATGGGATATGCGCTAATGGAAGGCTCTTCATTGCTTGGGCACGTTTTAGATCCCTGACTTTGTAATTCCCAATTGAATCTAGTAGATAGGATTTCAAACCACTTTTTCCGCTATCCGCTTGCAATACATTAAAGTGTAAATGCTCTTCCGAAGTTTGGCCAGTTTTACCACTTAATGCAATGTTTTGTCCCATTGTTACATAGTCACCAACTTCTACCAGACTGCCATTTTGCTTTAAATGACCATACATAGTAAACAAATGAGAGGAGGGATCATAAATCATAATTTGATTTCCATAAGATTTCCATTTATCGCCGTAGCCCCAGCCATCATAAGCATCAATAGCTGTAACGACATAGCCATTTTGAGTGGAAGAAATAGTGTCACCAATCCTCATTGTAAAATCAAAGGCATATCTAGATGAATTAGAATTATGCGTAGGATTCGAGTTATTACCTTGTAGTAAAGAATAGCTTTTCCCAAATGGATAGGGAAGTCTATTCAATTTGGTAGTTTGAATCGGCAGTGCAGGGTTTCCCCATTTAAATTGGATTTCAATTTTACCTTGTAAATCACCTTTGTTTTTTATAGATATTATTGTGTCAGATAAGGCGTTTAGGATTAATGGCGAGTAAGGGCTTAGAATTTCATTTACTTCTTCATCTTGACAACTTAAGAAAAACCTATTGGGACAAGCCACGGGATTTTTAATAGTTAGTTGGTATTCATTATTTACAAAACTTTCTTTAATTTCTATTTTAATAGCTTGTACTTTTTCTTTAGGTAAAGAGTGAAATGAGCACCTGATAATGGTGATAAATAGCAGAATAATGACTACCGAAAATTGAAATACTTTTTTTGTTTTGAATTTATTCATTTTCTAGCGGGTGATAGAATTATAGTTTAAGCTGTTCATTACGAAATATAGGTGTGTTTTTGGTTCTTGAGGAAATGGAAAGGTCATAATGATTTTGATTGTTTCTGGGTCATACGAATGGGCGAAATTTCTGCCTAGGATAAGACTGTTCTGCTATCGGTTTTCAAAAACCCTTGAATTCTCATTAATCTGTTAATATGTACTCGTATTCTGTGCCCCCACAATACCTCACTCTCGGGTCTCTCATGATTACTTCTTGAAAATAATTCGGGATAAATAGCCAATTAGGGAACTGATAGGTTCTTTGAATTAAATTCATTTCTGTTTGAACACTATTGTAATTAGTGCGTCTGAAATTCGGCAAATATTCTTTTTCGAACTTATCAACCTCCTCTTCGCTTAGTCCACTTTTAAATTGCACCTTTAAAATAGGAACAAGGTATTGGTAAAATGAAAGAGGAATAGAAACATCATTTATTTCTTCAGCATATTTAGGAATATGGGTGTAGCTAAAGTCAGTCTCTTGTTCCAATCGAAAATGTAATATATGCTCCAATTGGTCATCAAATGATCCATATTTTGATTCTACATACTCAGAACCAAGACTATCCCTTTCCTGCTGAATTAGTTTTTTCCAATCCTTTGTGAGTTTCAACTTGTGCCTAGTAATGAGTCTTTGAACGATTTTATCTAAGGCGCTATCGCTAGTTGACGGATCAAACCAAAAGGCTAATTCTTTGTAACCATTTTTTAGGGGTAGGCGTATTCCTCCATCTAAGAAGTACGATTCGTTTTCTCGCAAAAGATAAACGTAATCGCGCAGACCACCTTGTCCGTGCCGAGAGACGGAATCTAATAGTAGGCTGGGATAGTCAGGGTGAAATATTTTTAATTGTATCTTTTGGTTTTCCCAGAGGAAAGGTAACACGATGGTGTCAATCCCCTGACCCTCAGCAATCTTACAGGTGTCACCATTAGCGATTACCAAAGGGTATAAAAGTTTAAGATCAGAATTCACGATCTTTAAAAGCTGAGCGCTTGGAAGAGGCTTCCTTAACTTTAATTTGGGCTTGACTTTATTTTGATCGATTATAAGCTTTAGGGCATTAGACTCAGGCCTTCCCGTAGCATATAGGGTTTGCGTTTTGCAAATGTTTGGAGCTAGTCTTTTGTATTCATTTTTAAAATCACAGATACAGCCGTATCTTACATTATCTGCAGCTGGTAAAACCGTGGTCGCATATTTTTTCCCATTCCATTGAAAGCTTACTGCTATGCTATCGAATTCTAAATTCCCTCCAAAAAGTTCAAATCCGTCCTGAACACGAATTTGTGCGGGTGCTTCCAAAGTGGCTCTATGAAAGAAAACGGTTCGGAACTCTTGGTAAGCTTTATAGGTGACAGCATTGTAATAATATTGGCAATCAATGTTGAGGTCTTTTACATCTATATCTCCGTACTCAAATTGCGCTTCCATTTCTGGGGGCAAGGTGAAATAAAGGCTAAAGGAATAGAATTCTGGTAAGGAGGGCTGTGCCACGGTAGGCGAAGCTAGCAGCAAGAAGACCATGAAGGAAACCAAATGTATCTTTAATGGTGTACTTGCTTTATACATTAGTTTGATTTGTAAATAAGTAACAATCAAATATAAGAGCATTAGCGGATTTCAAGACGATTACCCATTCGATACTACCAAAGATTATCTAATGCACTGAACTTCGATTTAGCCCTTCACCCCCTATTTCTATCAGACAAGATTGGGTGTAGCTTTTATTTGTTAGAATGTAAGCCGACTGTATTTCCTTCGGAGTCCATAAATAACGCTGAAAATCCGTGTTCTCCTAGTGCCATTCTTGGTTGTATTATTTTACCACCTGCTTTTTCTACTCGGCTTATTTCTACAGAACAATCATCTGATGCTAAATAAACGATCGTACCACCGAATCCAGGCTTAATTTGTTCCATTTTCACTAATGCTCCGCTAATATTTTCCTTCCCCTCTACCCAAGGAAAACTTAGCATTTGCATTTCACCCATACCTTCTGGCATTTGTAGAGGTGTCAATTGAATATTTAAAATGGTTTCGTAGAATTTTTGAGCTCTGTTCATATCTTCTACATAAATTTCTACCCATGTGAATGGGTTTTTAGTGCTAGTTGTCATAATATTTGATTTATAATAATGATTTATCTATGCTGGTCAATTAAAATGTTATTTCCGTCAGGATCAGTCAACGTGATGTGCTCTGGGCCCTTTGTAGTTTCGTCTGCAACTTTCGTTAATTCGATTCCGGCTTCTTTTAACTGTTTTTGAATATCCCTCACATCATCAAATTTATCAATATTTTGTGCGTTTTCGTCCCAGCCCGGATTAAAGGTGATAATATTGTCCTCAAACATTCCTTGAAACAGACCAATAACAGCATTACCATTTTTTAAAACAACCCATTTTTGATCTATATTTCCTCCTTTGTCTTTGAATCCTAGTTTTTTATAAAATTCTACTGATTTGTGGATGTCTTTCACTGCAAGACTAATGGAGAATGCTCCTAATTTCATATTCATTTGATGTTAGTTTAATTTTTTTGGGTTTTGGTTTTTTAAGTTACGAACGGTTTGGCTATGGTTATTTTCCCCAAGCGCATTGTGTTTAGGAGTTGCTGTAACCAGTTTTTATTTTTGCCATTTGATTTTTACAGCAGATATTTTTTCAATTTCTAATCTTTCGTTGTCATATTTCTCAAATCCGTTTTTAAGGTAAAAATTCAAAGGCGATTTGTATAATTCTCCATTTTTCATTTTGTTATCTTGTTTGTCAATTACCCAACCATTTAATTCTGATTCTTTTTCTTTGCCGAGACTTAGAAGTTTTGTTCCAAATCCATTTCCGTGGAAATTTGAATCTAAAATTATAGCAAACCACTTTTCATTTTCACGAACAAAGTCAAAGTACCAACCTTTGATGCTTTTATTTTCACTTTTCATTAAAATGTGAGATGGCTCAGTTAAATTTTCAAGATACTTTTCAAATTCCGAAAGATTTTGATAATTCAGTTTTTCTGGATATTCATTATTCCAAAGATTTAGAATTTCTTTTTTATCATTTTTTGAGAGTTCTATCTGCGTAATAAATTCCACTGTTTATCTTGTTTGTTCAAAGTGTTACAACGGCCCTGGCTATGGCAAGTGCGGGATTTTGAAACCGAATTTTTGTCCGCCAGACCGAATGTTGTTTAGTTGCAATATCTTCATTTTTAAGCAGTCAGCCCGCATTTGCTATAGCCGATGTTGTGCTTAGTTATTTTTTCTTTCGTCAGTTTCAAGTATTGAATACTCAAAGTTATCAGACCAACCAGATTTCAAAGGTAAAACTTGTCTTAAACGTCCTTCTCTTACCATTCCTGCTTTTTCGAGCACCTTAAATGAACCAATATTTCCAACCGCACATCCAGCTTCTATTCGATGTAATTTAAGATTTTCAAATCCGAAATTTATTACCGCTTTTAAAGATTCCGTTGCGTAACCTTTTTTCCAAAAGTCGGAATGTATTTTATACCAAACTTCTCCTCGTTTATATTTGTCGTTTCCGAGTTTAAGTCCAAATAATCCAATGAATTCTCTATTCAATCTGTTTTCAATCGCAAATGTGTAGTTCTTTATTTTGCTCAACTTATTTTCCGCAATCCAAGGTTGAATTATAGTTTTAGTTTCCTCATCATTTTTTGGAATACCAAGAGCATTAAATTCATCTGTTTCAGGCAAAGAATGTAATTTATGAATTGAATTTAAATCTAACAATTCAATTAATCTCAATTTTAGTCTTTCTGTTAATATTTCGATTTCGGTCATTTTTTTTAATGAAGCACAACTCCTTTTATCCTTCAATTTATTCCTTATATACTTCCAATATCACGGGATATCGTATTAACAAGTGTTAGATGGAACGATCCGATGCAACTGATTTCAAAGCTAATAAATTGATTAGCATTAGCATTGCTATGGCAGTGAAAAGGATTGAAAATTATGAGTATGGCTATATTTCAGTTGGGCTGGATGATTAATAATTAAACAGTTAGAGCCTGCTAAGATGTCAAGCTTTAGAATTGCAGTCGTTGAATCCACGGTATGAAAAGGGGGCAAGCACTATATTCTTGTTTGGACCGTAAAGAAACTATTTGTTGTTTCTTATGTGCCTGTCAAATAAAGTCGGTTACAATTTCAATTTACTGGAGCAAGCTTTGCGTTTTATTTGATATTTGAAACACCACTCATTAGGTTCGGTGAATAAAAGGCTTTGATCTGCGATATTTTATTTTGAGGTGAAAACACATCAGAATCGCATCTTCTAATTGATGATTGTCGCGAACGCCCTTTCCTTCACTTTCTTACTTTTAGCCATTCTGTTCATGTTATCTGCAACTTTCATTTTCTGCCTCTCTCCGTTGTTGCGAAATGCTTAAACTGCGATCTGGGATTCCCTACTAACAATATTCAGTATCTCACTCTTTGAAGGCATAATTGAAATCATCCTATATTGCAACACCATTATAGTTTATTATGCGTTCCATCTATTTTTTCAGAGCGATTCTCTTTCCCTTAACTTTGCTATTCATGCTAAGTATTCCTAGCGGATGTACCCAAGTAAATAAAAATTATAAAGAGCTAGATACCTCGCAATACCGCTCCATATTTGGTGAAAACGTTCTGGTATTTGACGATTCGATGGAACTGGACAGTATTAAGCTTACGCTAGATGCCCTACACGAGCAGCAGAAATATTCCGAATTTGGATCGGAGCGATACGCACTACTTTTCAAACCTGGAACTTATAATTTAGATGTAACGGTCGATTATTATGTTCATGCACTAGGCTTAGGAAGATATCCCGCCGATGTCACCATTAATGGAGCGGTACAGTCGATTACGACGACCAATAATAACAAAGTTACGACCATGTTTTGGCGGGGTGCAGAAAATTTTAAAGTTGTGCCACCCAAGGGTGAAATGATTTATTGGGCCGTATCCCAAGCGGCTCCCTATCGGCGTATGCATGTAGCGGGTGATATTAATTTTGATAAGGGCGGTTGGGCCAGTGGTGGCCTTTTGGCCAATTCTCTTGTAGAGGGTAGGGCAGGACTGACCTCTGGGCAGCAATGGTTTAGCCGGAATTCAAAAATCGGTTCCTGGGAAGGTGGCAATTGGAATCGGGTATTTGTCGGTGTGGAGGGTGCGCCCCAAGATACATGGCCAGATAAACCGACAACTATAATAGGCAAAACTCCAGTTATGCGTGAAAAACCTTTCTTAACTTATACGGAAGCAGGAGACTATGCGGTATTTGTTCCGGCTTTAAGACGGGAGACCTCGGGTCCCTCTTGGGTGAATGGAAATGAGGCAGGTGAACTTATTCCACTCACTTCATTTTATATCGCGAA
>TARA_R110002050_G_scaffold297339_1_pt1 | contig 19208 bp, 16 predicted proteins | sample TARA_R110002050 | Tara Oceans TARA_R110002050 (sample SAMEA4396988) | marine metagenome | biome: Polar Biome; feature: [DCM] deep chlorophyll maximum layer (ENVO:01000326); material: water (ENVO:00002006), including particulate matter (ENVO:01000060) such as... | depth 25 m
GTTCTGTGAGAGGCTTAGGGTGAAACTCCCTTTGCCTACTCGATGAGTAACGTTGGGTTTCATTATATCAGAAAATTCATCTAAAAAATTATAATTTTAGTAACTAATTCGTTACATTTGTAAAATGAGGGAAATAGTCATTACCGAAGAATGCTTGGATTTTATCGATGGCGAAAACGACAGGGTAAGTCTAAAATTCTTTCAATTAGTCGAAGTAATTGGCGAAATAAAACAAGTTCATTCCAATTTTATTAAAAAACTGCAATCGACTCATTTTTATGAGTTGAGAATAAAAGCTGGAAACGAATATCGAATTATAATTTTCGCCATCGACCATTTAAGTTTTTCGGAATGTACAAAAGCTGTCTGCTTATATGGCTTTCAGAAAAAATCAACGAAAGACTATAACAAGGCAATTAAAAAAGCCGAAAAAATTTTAGAGGAATACATAAAAGAAAATTAAAATGGGAAAGTCAATAAACGCACAAGAGCTAATCGATAAAAGGTTTGGGGAAAAAGGAACTGAATCTCGCGAAGAATTCAGAAAGGATGCCTTTTCATTTTACTTTGGTGAAATAATAAAGTCTAGGCGAAAAAAATTGAATTTAAGTCAAGAAGACTTAGCAAACCTCGTTGGAAAAAAGCGGACATATATTTCACGCGTAGAAAAAGGAGAAGATATTCAACTATCGAATTTTGCCTTAATTGCTAACGCTCTTAATTTGTCGATAAACTTAACTGTCGAATAAAAACACGAAAACCCAACAATCGTAATCGTTGCGCAACCCTATTTCTTCCCTAAAACCGAAGGTGAAAAGAAGCGTTTTAATCCACTTTGATTATTTATGACCGCATTAGTTTAACTAAAATTAGAACTCTTAAATGGGCTTTATGGAAGCAAAATAGACGGTTTTAAACCAAAAAATAATAAGCTCCGCTTTCTTTACATTTTCCTTCGCTTTTTGGTTGACTTTTTTAATCTTTCAGCGGCCTCCTTTTTAGACTTATATGAAAAAGGGAATGGGTAAAATGCGCAACCAAATCACCAAAAACTAATCGAACTAATGCAGTCCAGTTAGTAAGACCATCAAAAATTATTATTTTCGAGGAGTACAACGGATTTAAATTGCTAATGGATGAAAAGTGTATCGATTATGTAAATTCGTGCGTGGTAATTTAAAAATTAGACTAAACTTAATTAATTGATTGATAGAATGATATTTCAAACAAATAGGTGTGTAGTGCGAGAAATGGTAAGTTCTGATTTAGCTGCATTTACCAAGCTTCATGGCAATCCAAAAGTGATGGATATTATTCCTGCACCTGTTTTAAGTAGCGAGCAATGCATGAAAAACCTCCATGGAATTATGGATAACTACCGTTCCCAAAAATCCAATGTGCTGGTTTGGGGAGTGGAAACCAAAGCCGATAAAAGTTGGATTGGTACCTGTGCATTGGTGTTTGAAAAGGATAATAGAATTGAAATTGGTTACCGGTTTGATCCTGAATATTGGGGCAGGGGGTTCGGCTCAGAAATAGCTAATGCTCTTATTGATTTTGCGTTTCAAACTACCAAAGCTCATGAAGTATTTGCAGATGTAAATAGCGTAAATTCAAATTCGGTTAAGATTTTGGAAAAGGTTTTGAGTTTTAAAGGGAAAACGGAAAATAGTGAATTAGGGGTGACCGACCTAAACTTTGCTTTGACGCGAGATACTTGGCTACAAAATCAAGATTAATCGAATTAAGATGGAGAAGATATGCGCCATTTCGCGTATTTAATTTCAACAGTAGGGCTTCCATAAGGTATTTCAAAAGGTATGTGTGTAGCGGTGTGGATTATTCCCAACCATACCTTAGCCGTTCGTTAAATTCAAATTACATTTGCATTCTCCTTTTTTCAAGGAGCAATCCATCAATTTATATGATATGAGTAAAGAAAACATTAGTATAGCTAGCGTATTTAAAACCATTGTTTGGCCCCGAAGAAAGTTGCTTTCTGTAGGATTTGTGTTGATTGTAATCAGCCGATTAGCCAGTTTGGTACTGCCCGGAGCATCCAAATATTTGGTAGATGATGTAGTGGTCAATAAAGATTATGACATGCTATACCAAGTGTTGATGTATGTTACTGCAGCTATTGTGGTACAGGCTATTACCTCTTTTTTGTTGACTCGTTTGCTCAGTGTAGAAGCGCAATTACTCATTGCTGAATTACGGGTAAAAGTGCAGAAAAAGGTATTAGGATTACCCATTAATTTCTTTGATAATAGTAAATCTGGAGAACTTGTTTCCCGTATTATGACAGATGTAGAAGGGGTAAGAAACTTGGTAGGCACCGGATTGGTACAATTAATTGGCGGTTCATTAACATCTATCATATCCTTGTTTTTATTGATAAGAATTAGTCCATCTATGACGGCTTACGTACTTATTCCAGTTTCCATTTTTGCAGTGGTAGCTATGAAAGCATTTGGGTTTATTCGACCTATTTTTAAAGAACGTGGTAAAATTAATGCGGAAGTAACCGGCAGATTAACCGAAACATTGAATGGCGTTCGGGTGATAAAAGGATTTAATGCCGAGGAGCAAGAAATTGAAACCTTCCGATTGGGCGCAGAGCGTTTATACGAAAACGTGAAAAAAAGTCTAACTTCTACCGCATTAGTAACTTCATCGGCCACTTTACTGCTAGGCTTAGCATCCGTAGGAATTATGGGGATAGGAGGATTCAAAATGATTGACGACTCCTTGACTTTTGGTGATTTCTTATCGTTTACCATTTACCTTGGATTTATGATTGCGCCATTGGTACAAATGAGTAACATAGGAAGTCAACTTACCGAAGGTTTTGCCGGTTTGGACCGTACCGAAGAATTAATGAATTTGGTAGCGGAGCATGATTTGTCAGACCGCACCGAGGTATTGGATAAAATTAAAGGAGATGTGAAATTTGAAGACGTTTCTTTTTCGTATGAAGAAAACAAAGAAGTATTACACTCCGTTAATATCGATGCGCCAAGTGGCTCTGTTACTGCATTGGTAGGCTCTTCTGGTTCCGGAAAAAGTACCATTGCTGGGTTAGTATCTTCGTTCATGAATCCTAATTCTGGTCGCGTTACTATTGATGGACACGATTTATCTAAAGTTACGCTAAATAGCTATCGAGCACATTTAGGAGTGGTGTTGCAAGACGATTTTCTATTTGAGGGAACGATTCGTGAAAACATTATTTTTCCAAGACCTAATGCTACTGATGATGCTATCCTTAAAGCCGTGAAAGCAGCGTATGTAAATGAATTTACCGATAGGTTTGAGTTGGGTTTAGAAACCGTTATAGGCGAACGAGGAGTGAAGCTTTCTGGTGGTCAGCGTCAGCGAATTGCCATTGCCAGAGCCGTATTAGCCAATCCAAAAATCTTGATTTTGGATGAAGCTACTTCAAATCTAGATACCGAAAGCGAAACCATGATTCAGCGTAGTTTAACGGAGTTAATGAAAGGAAGAACCACCTTTGTAATTGCGCACAGATTAAGTACTATTCGCCAAGCCGACCAGATTTTAGTGGTAGAAGATGGACGAATTGTAGAAGAAGGTTCGCATGATGTACTGATTGAAAAACAAGGACGTTATTATGATTTATTTACCTATCAAGCGCGTATTTAATCTGTCTCACTAATCAGCAACAAATTTTAGGCAAAAAGAAGAATGACCAAGACCTCAAAAATAATTATTGGATGCATGTCGTGGGGCAGTTGGGGGAAACGTTTATCGGGTAAAGAACAAACGGAATTAATTCAATTTTGTACCGATAATGGAAACATCACTTTTGACCATGCCGATATTTATGGCGATTACACCACCGAAGAAGAATTTGGGAAGGCATTCAAAAATAGCGGAATACCAAGAGAGTCGGTGCAACTTATTTCAAAATGCGGCATTCAGTTGATAGGCAATAGCCGAAACATTACCGTAAAGCATTACAATTATTCAAAAGAGTATATAATTTGGAGCGCTGAACAGTCTTTACGAAAATTAAAAACCGATTACCTAGACACTTTCTTATTGCATAGACCAAGTCCGCTGATGCACCCCGATGAAATTGCGGAAGCTGTTTCAGCGCTAAAAGAAAGCGGGAAAATCAACCAGTTTGGGGTCTCTAATTTTTTACCCTCGCAAATGGAATTGCTTTCTACCAAAACAAATATTTCCGTTAATCAAATAGAATATTCGCTAAGCCAAGCCAAGGCAATGCAAGACGGTACCCTAGATTACATGTTTAAAAACTGCATACAACCCATGTGTTGGAGTCCGTTAGGAAAGGTTTTTAAGGAAGACAATGCTCAATCAAAACGAGTAAAAAACAGACTCGACCAACTCACAAAAAAGTATGATGTTTCGGAAGAGACGCTTTTGTTAAGTTGGATTTTAAGGCATCCTGCAGCCATTTCACCCGTAATTGGAACAACCAGTAAACAACCAGTAAACAACGGATTATAAACGCCAATAAGGCGCTAGAAACATCCTTATCGTTGGAAGATTGGTTTGCGCTATTGGAAGATAGTGCAGGGCATCCGGTAAGCTAAGGCTACTGGAGGCTAAGAATTGGCCTGTCACAACAAAAGGAGAAGGCCTTGTTTTTAGCCTAATGGAGTTCTCCAAACCCAAAGAATAATAGCGGAAAGTTTGAAAATTTAACTGATTAATATCAAGTAAATTTATCCGAACAAATCAGGGCGCATCTGGGGTTGAACTCTTATTTTTATTGCCTCCTATCCAAATCTAATTTAGGGGAGGATGATTACCAAATACCGATAGGTTACTGGGCTAATTTGGAATCGCCCACCTGTGGGTTCAACATAATAAAATGAATAAAAATGAGCATGGTATCTATAAAAAATGGAATTAGCTTTTTTGTGATCGCTTTCACTTTAATGGCTTGCGGAAATTCGGCTGCTATTTCGGGTAAAATTACCGATGCCAATAAGGCGGGTGCAATAGTGTATTTAATAAAACCAGAATCATTGCGAAGTGTGGGCGCAGCTTATTTTGGTGAGGTAATAGATTCGGCTGAGGTTAAAGCCGATGGCCGTTTTGAATTCCTTCGATTGCCCCCGAGTGAGCAACCTGTATTATTTGAATTAGCCATGCAAACCAACGGTAAAGCGGCTAATTATTTGCAAACAGATTTTCCGTCCGAGTCTAATTACATGCCTGTAGTGTGGCAAAACGGGGAGTCGATAGAAATCAGCGCGACTCAGGAAGCGTTTCAAAAAAGTTTCGCATTTACGCATCCATCTCCCGCTAATCTTGCCATGATGGAGCTTAAACAAATCCATCAGCAAGCGTTTAGCACGTATTTAGAAGGTAAAACGTGGGATATGGAAGATGCGGACCAATTGATGGGAAAGGCACATGCCATAGCCCAATACCGCGAAAAGCTGATTGAATTCGCGACAAATACTTCGCATTTATTGCCGGCTTTGGTGGCTATACGTTGGGTGAGCCCCGAAAATGATTTTGAGCGCGTACCCGAATTTTTGGTGAATCAATGCCATAAATGGCAAGAAACCCAACCCAACCACCCGTGGGTAACGGAACTTTGCAACCAAAGTGAACCTACCCATCTACCTGTTTTGGTGGGTAGTGTGTTTCCAAATCTCACTTTCCCCATGCTAACCGATGATACGATAGCTTTAAACACCCAATTGGGTGAGAAACTAACCATTATTGATTTATGGGCTTCCTGGTGCGCTCCTTGTCGTAAAGAAAACCGCCAGATTTTACTGCCACTTTGGGAGGCCTACCATACCCAAGGATTTCAAATTGTAGGTTACGCCCTAGAAGGAAACGAGGTCTCATGGAGAGCCGCTGCCCAGCAAGATGGGGTGGATAGATGGCCCCAAGCCTCTGATTTGCAAGGAGACGAAGCTGCATTTCTGAAAATAATTCGAATTCGCACCATTCCTGCTAATTTCATATTAGATAAAAATGGGGTGGTGTTGGCCAAGAATATTCATGGAAAGGCATTATCAGAATGGGTGAAAAAATATATGGAAGGGGAGTAAAAAAATAACATCAATTTAATATACCGCGTCATCATGTTTTCTAACTTGCGGAGTATGAAAATTTGCCATGGCAGGTTGGATTGGCTTTTCATTCCTCATACCGATTTGTGATTATATAAAAAACATGCATGTCAACAGAGCTCACAAATATAAAAGACGAAATAATTAATAAAGTGGTGGTGTTGTCTGCCATTTTTTTCGCGCCAACCTACGTATTTTCCCTATTGCGTTGGTTCGAAATGGGATGGCAAAATATTTACGTAATCCATTCCGTTGTTTTTTTTGGAGCCATTTTACTCGCTGTTTTTCGTAAAAAAATCAATTATAATATCAAGACTATAGTGATATCCCTTCTGTATCTATCTGTAGCAATAGCCGGTATTATCAAATTTGCTTTAAACGGAGGATTCTATTTTGTGGTTATTGCAATAGCCATTTTAGCCATTTTGGCTAATCGAAAAGTGGCTATGGCCATGGGTATATTTATGATGACGCTGTTTGTGGCTATTGGAATTGGATTTATAACCCATAATCTTGAGCCTATTGTAGATTTAAATAAACTGGTTTATTCTCCAAGCCATTGGGCACTAATTTTAACTTCAATTTTCTCATTTACCATTATTTTTATTTACGGATTTGGTAATGTCTACCAGAAGTTAATCCATTCCATTGCAACTAAAGATGCTACTACCGCTAAACTTAGGGTTCAAAAACAATTGTTAGAAACCACTGAAACAAAGTATCAAATGGTTTTTGATGGTGCAAATGATGCCATTATGATTATCAAAGATGGTGTCCTGTTTGACTGTAATGAAATGGCATGTGAGTATTTTTTGATACCTAAAGCGCAGTTATTGGGTAAAAAGGTGGGAGATTTGAGCCCCACTTTGCAAGCCGATGGACAAGTTTCTAAAATTAAATCGGAAAAAATCCTCCTTCAAGTCCTGAATAACCAAAGTCAAGAAATAGAGTGGCAACATGTTAAGTCTAACGGAGAACCATTTACGGTGTCCATCTCGCTAAATAAAATCACCCTTCAAGGAGAAGATTATATTCAGGGAATTTTGAGAGATATTACCGAAAAGAAAGCAAAGGATATTGAACTAGAAAATTACCGTGGTCAACTAGAAAAACGGGTAGAAGAAAAAACAGAAAACTTGGCGTTGGCCAATCAAGAATTAAATGTAATCAACGATGAATTGCTTGAAAAAAACACATTTATCAATGCGCAAAATGAGGAGCTTAAAACGACCTTGAAAAACCTGAAAGAAACTCAAGCCCAACTCTATCAAGCAGAAAAAATGGCCTCGTTGGGGGTTTTAACAGCCGGAGTAGCGCATGAAATAAATAACCCGCTAAACTTTATTATGGGGGCCTATGAGGGGTTAAAAGCAAACCAGGAGAATGATAGTTTAAGTGCTAAAAGTAAAGAAGTGGAATTCCTTATTAATTCATTAAAAACAGGGATAGATAGAACATCATCTATCGTGCAAGGGTTGAACCAATTTAGTAGAAGTAGTAAGTCATATACCGAAGATTGTGATATCAATACCATTATTGAAAATACGCTTGTAATTTTAAATAATAAGTTGAAAGGTCACGTTGAGGTGAAGAAACAATTGACTCCTAATTCCACCATTTTGGGAAACAGTGGCGAACTGCATCAAGTTTTTATCAACCTGTTTTCAAATGCTGCGGATGCTATCGTAGAGAATGGAAACATATTCATAAAATCGGTGGTTAATAATGGTAAATTAATGGTAGAGATTAAGGATGATGGTTGCGGAATTGAGCCCTTCCATATGGAAAAAATTATGGAACCATTTTTTACCACTAAACCACCCGGTAAAGGAACTGGTTTAGGACTATCCATTTGTTATAAAATAATGGATAATCATAATGGTACACTAGAATTTGAGTCGGAAATTAATATAGGAACCACTGCAAGACTTATTTTCAATTTAAACGAAAAATAATGACCGGTAAAGATACGATAGTGTATATCGATGACGAGGAACTTAATGTTCAGTTATTTGAATTATTAATGGCTAAAAAATTTAATGTATTAACCGGTTTAAGTGGAGCAGAAGGACTGAACATAGTCAATGAAAACCCACTGGTCAAAATTGTATTGAGCGACTTAAAAATGCCTGGAATGAATGGGTTGGATTTCATTAAAGAGGCCAAAACTAAATTTCCAGATTTATTGTATTTCATTTTTACGGGATACGACATTACTTCAGAAATTAATCAATTAATAGAGGAAGGAGTTCTTACTGGATACTTTCGAAAACCATTTAACATAAAAGAAATTGAATTGGTCTTGTCTAAGGCTTTGGAATAATGGTATTGAAATATAAGTTTAAATAAGCCAGTATAAATAACTGGTTTGTATCATGTTGAATACTTGGTTTAAATTTATTTTTTTTTAATTCATTGTAGATAACCTAGCTTAATTGCAGACCCTAAAGAAGAAAATATGAAAAGCAAATTGCTTTTTTTTTTGTACCTGTAAACGGGAATTAGTTATTTTTAGCAAATCAATACAAACTGATTAAAGTGTACAATGGTAAAAATATTTAGGTACAAGATTTTGGTGCCGCATAAAACAATTATAGCCTATTACCAAGGGGAAATAAATGTGCAGGACTTGATAGAATTTAAAGTGTTGATGAGTAACGACCCTGATTATGACCCTGCTTATAATCTAATTTTAGATTTCCGTAAATGTAGGATGAATTTTGGTCAAGAAGGGGTGCTAGAGTACATTGAATTTGTTAAGAATAATGATAAAATTCGAGTCGCCCGAAACACACTTTTCCTAACCGATAGACCTAATGAAGTGGCGTTAACTATTCTTTTCGATTTTTTAAAAGGTCAACTTCCGCTCAAAACAGCTGTTTTTACTACTGTTGAGGCTTTATTGAAATGGTTATTTGGTTCGTTTGAAAACAACACCTACGTCCATAATGAAATCAATGAATTGACCAAGGTAAAACAGGTTGATTAGTAAAGATTTAAAGTGTTTTATGCTGGATATAACCATGCGAAAATTTAATTCACCACCATGATATTGGAAGAATAAGAGAGTAATTCAAATTTAGTAGTTAGCGTGTTAGAAATGAACAGACACGCTTTTGTACCGCAAATGAGTGTTCGGGGCACTAAACCATAATTTAAAAACAGGATGACATCACAAGATATAGTTAGAAAAGGGGAAGGTGTAAATTACAATTACGCGCAAGACCATTGCTTTGTAAAGTTGGCATCTCACCAAACCAATGGTGAATTATGCATTATTGAAGACACCATAAAACCGGGTTTTCATTTAAAAAGGCATCACCATAAATTAATGACCGAAGTCTTTTATATGTTGGAAGGTGAAATGCAACTCATTTTTGATAATGAAACCATTACCTTACAACCGGGTGATACGCTCACAGTGCCTACCAACGTGTGGCATGAAGCAAAATGTGAGAAAGGTGGAAAAATGTTGACGGTATTTAAAAATGGTGAGTTCGATGTTTTTTTGGCAGAACTATCAAAAATGAATGAAACTGATTTTATGAATACCGGATTGATGAAATCGGTATCTGAAAAATTTGATATTTATGAAGAATAAGGTTCTCTTTCAGTGAGAAATACATCATCTAATCTTCTTACTTTTTAGTCCACTTATTCAAGGGGTAAACTGAAGTCATATCCTTGTGACCCAAATTCGATTAGCAGGCATATCCATTATACTAATCTCTTTGTATTAAGTGTAAACAAGAAATTTTCGTCATGATTAAATTCATGGATTTATTACCTCTTTTGGCACGCCCTTATTGGAAAAACTTATTTATTTTTAGTGCATAGATTTAATTTTGATTCAAATACACTATTTGAGCTAAAGGGATACAATAATTTCCATAAATTATAGTAGTCAAAAATATGGGTATAGCCCATGTTACTGGGTCTTTGCGTGTGAATTTGATTTTATTCTGAGGTTAGCACTTGAGAATTTTACACTGGAAATGATAAAGGCAGTACGCTTTTTTTATTTCGTAAAGAAATAAATATGTTATGAAAGACCTGGAGAAATTATCAAAAACGGAATTAATAGCTGAGATTAAGGCACTGCAAAAATTGCAACACCCCAAGGTTGAAAGTGGTATAGAGATTAAATTAGCAGAAAGCGAAGAAAATTTAAAACTGAATATAAATCATCTAGATAATATTTTTGACAATATTGGTGATCCCATTTTTGTAAAGGATGAGCACAGCAGGCTTTTATTGGTAAATGATGCCTTTTGCACTGTATTTGATTTATCTCGCGATGAAATAATTGGAAAAACGCTTGCTGATGACGTTTCTGAAAAGGAGCGAGAAAACTTTTTAAAAATAGATAAACAGGTTTTAGCCGATGGTATTGAAAATAATCAGATAGAATCTCTTACCTTAAGAGGAGGAGAAACCAAGGTAATTAGGACGATAAAAACACGCTTCATTGATGATAAAAATGAAAAGTACTTAGTAGGAATAATTCATGACGTCACGGAACAAAAAAAGACTGAAGCAGAATTAAATCAAAACAGTCATTTACTCAATGCTTCGCAGTCCATTGCAAAAGTTGGAGGATGGGAACTAGATGTTGCCACCAACCATCTTTTTTGGACGGCCGAAACCTATCGTATTCATGAAACAACTCCCGAGGAATTTAACCCTACAGTAGACGCAGGGGTAAATTATTTCTTACCAGAATCCCGTAACATAATCTCCAAAGCCTTGGAGCTTGCAATTAAGGACGGTGTAGGCTATTATTTAGAACTAGAAACTCTTACCACCAAAGGGCGGCTAATAAATGTTCGAACTACCTGTGAGGTGACTCAGGTGGAAGGGAAACCCACAAAGTTAACCGGTATATTTCAGGATATTACCAAACGAAAAGCAGTGGAGAAGGATATTTCTTTAACTAATAAGAAATATGAATCCCTATTTGAAGATTCACCTGTTCCTTTATGGGAAGAGGATATTACAGAATTAGATTCTTATATAAGGGAGGTAAAAAAGAAGGGGTGTACAGATTTAGAAAGCTATTTTGAAAACAACCCAAATGAATTAATAAAATGTGCCGAAATGATTAAGGTACTTAATGTGAATCAAGCGGCACTAAAACTACATCGGGCAAAAAGTAGAAACCACTTAATTGAAAATCTACCTAAAACATTTTCAAAAAACTCTATAGTTGTATTTAAAAAAGAAATGCTAGCCCTAGCGGAAGGAAAGGAAAAATTTGAAAGTGAAGCCGAGGTAAAAACGTTGGAAGGTGATTTAATTCACATTTCCCTATCTCTTAAAATAGATAGACCAAAACCGGGTATAGTTAGAGCACTATTGGCCACCCCTAATATTTCTGAGCGTAAACGGGCAGAAGAAGAATTAATTGAAAGCGAGGAAAGATTTAACAACATAATTAACCAATCCATAGAAGGGACCTCCATTACGGATGAAAATGGAAAGGTAATTATTTGGAATAATGCGATGGAGGAAATCACAGGTTTTAGCCCTGCACAAATTATCAATAAAAATATTTGGGATGTTCAAATACTCCTGCTACCGGAAGAAGCTAGAACAGATAAGGCTAGAAAACAATATAAAAACATGATCAATGACCTGTTACGTACTGGAAAATCAGCGTTTACAGGTAAGGTCATGGAACGTGAATATGTTCAGCCCGATGGAAATAAAATAATTATTCAAGGAATAATTAAAACGGTTAAAACAAGGAAGGGGTTTGTTCTAGTTAGTACTACAACCGATATTACCAAACAACGAGCGGCTGAGAAGTTGTTAAAAGAAAGCGAAGAACGATTTGAACTAGCCATGACTGCCGCTAAAGATGGTTTGTATGATTGGAACCTTTTAACCAACGAAATTTATTATTCACCAGGATGGAAAAATATGTTGGGTTACAAAGACCATGAGTTACCAAATGACTTCGCTGTGTGGGAGAAATTAATTAACCCAATAGATGCAGAGAGATCATGGAAAATGCAAAAAGAAGTAATAGAAAAGAAACGCGACCGGTTTGAATTGGAATTTAAAATGAAACATAAAAACGGGCAATTCATTGATATTCTATCGCGTGCAGAAATGGTGTTTGATGAAAACGGAATTCCAACTCGGATGATTGGTACTCATGTAGATATTTCTGATAGGAAACTGATGGAAAATGAATTAATTAACGCCAAGGAAAAAGCGGAAGAAAGTGACCGACTTAAATCGGCTTTTTTATCAAATATGAGTCATGAGATTCGAACTCCAATGAATGGGATTTTAGGTTTTTCTGAATTATTGAAAAAACCTAACCTATCAGGTGAAGACCAACGTAAGTATATCTCAGTAATTCAAAAAAGTGGTGACCGAATGCTCAATATTATCAATGATATAATTAGCATTTCAAAAATTGAATCGGGATTAATGCAAGTGCATTTGATTAATTCAAATATTAATGAGCAAATAGAATTTATTTACAACTTTTTTAAACCTGAGGTCGAACGGAAGGGATTAAAATTTTCATTTAATACTCCTTTACCTGCCATAGAAGCTTACCTAAAAACGGACCGAGAAAAGGTATATGCAGTACTTACTAACTTGGTTAAAAATGCGATTAAATTCACCTCAGAAGGCTCGTTGGAATTCGGCTACCAAATCAAAAACGAATTCTTTGAATTTTATATAAAAGATACGGGAATTGGCATCCCAAAAAATCGACAAAACGCCATTTTTGAACGTTTTATTCAAGCAGATATTGAAGATGCTATGGCGTATCAGGGTGCAGGTCTTGGACTATCTATTAGTTCGGCTTACGTTAAAATGTTGGGCGGTGAGATTTGGGTAGAATCGCAAGAAGGTAAAGGAAGTAGCTTTTATTTCACGTTGCCTTTGGATGCAGAAAAGCTAAATGAGAATAAAAAGAATAGCGAAATAGAAAAGTCAAATCAACCCGCTCACGAAAAGAAGTTGAAAATGCTAATTGCAGAAGACGATGAGGCTTCCGAACAACTTATTTCAATATATGTAAGTGAGTTAGCCGATGAAATTGTTAATGTAAGAACTGGAATTGAAGCAGTGTCAGCGTGTCAAAAAAATCCTGATATTGACGTCATTTTAATGGATGTGCTAATGCCCGAAATGGATGGATTGGAAGCTACTCGCAAAATACGCGAGTTTAACAAAGAGGTAATTATTATAGCCCAAACCGCTTATGGCATGCAAGGAGATAGAGAAAAAGCCCTAAGCGCTGGGTGCAATGACTATATTTCTAAACCGATTAAAAAAACGGAACTATTAAGTTTGATAAACAGCAAATTATCGGACCATTAAAAATTTCAATAACGTTGCAACAGATTATTAATTAGGTATTAAGGTAGCCAATTCCTAATATACAGCCTTTCTAATTTGCATTTCCATTCACTACCTCATGCCCCCAATTGGCAATGGACTCTATGACCGGAATAAGGGTTTGGCCCAGCGGAGTGAGCGCATATTCTACTTTTAGCGGGGGCTTACTGTAATGCACGGTTCTTTTTATAATGCCATCGTCCTCTAGTTTTTTGAGTTGCAAACTCAAGGTCCGTTCGGTTACGGTAGGCATGGTTTTTCGCAATTCGTTGTAGCGCAGTTTGCCGGGTATTAAATGAAATAAAATAACCGTTTTCCATTTTCCTCCAATCACGCCCATCGTTAAACTGGCGCAGCATGGGTATTCCTGGCCATTGAAAATATTTTTTTTGACCAATTCCGTTTCTTTTTTCATACTATCCTTTTTGACCGTTATTGCAAAGCTAATACACTATATATAGTTTTGCAACTATAAAAAGTATAGTTATTTAAAATTAAGAATGATGAAAGCAATGTTGATTAAAGAATATGGCGAAAACGCAACGTTTGTAGCCAGCGAAATTGCCAAACCAACGGTAGTAAAAGGGCACGTATTAGTGAAAGTGGCGGCATCTAGTGTGAATATGGTAGACACCATGATTCGCAAAATGGGAAAAGACTTGCCTTTATCGCCAGACACACCCGCACTGTTGGGGATGGATTTTGCCGGAACGGTAGAAGAAGTAGGGGATGAGGTTACCAATTTTAAGGTAGGTGATGAGGTGTATGGCTGTGCCGGTGGTTTAGTCGATTTGCCCGGTTCATTAGCCGAATACATGATTGCCGATAGCCAATTAATTGCCTTGAAACCCAAAAATTTGAGTATGCGTGAGGCCGCAGCCTTGCCATTGGTAGGTATTACCGCCTACGAAGGCTTAAAACGCGCCCACATTACCAAAGGGCAAAAAGTATTAGTGCATGGCGGCTCAGGTGGCGTAGGGCACGTAGCCATTCAATTAGCTAAATATTTTGGTGCAGAAGTATTTTCTACCGGAGGTGGAGCACCCCAAATTCAACTAATTGAAAAATTGGGAGCCACCGGAATTAATTACAAAACCGAAACGGTAGCCGATTACGTAAAAAAATACACCAACAACCAGGGCTTTGATGTAGTGTTTGATTCGGTAGGAGGCGCCAACCTTACCCACTCTTTTGAAGCAGCCGCTCTAAACGGACAAGTAGCCACAACGGTTTCTATGTGCGAATTAGATTTAAGCACCGCACATTTCAAAGGGTTGTCATTGCACGTAGTGTTTATGCTCATACCCATGCTGCACCACCACAAGCGCAAACAACATGGCGAAATACTTCAAAACATCGCTAAAATTGTGGAATCAGGAAACTTAAAGCCTGTTTTGGACGAAAACCATTACACCTTAGCAGAGTCTGGGTTAGCACATGCCCGCTTAGAAAGCGGAAAAGGAATGGGAAAGGTTGTTATAGACCATTAATGAATTAGGTAAGGAATTACATGAACCTCAAGCCATTTGGGCATAGGAATCCGCAAAGGACCCTATGCCCATTTTTTGTTTGTAACCCACCGCACAGCCGCAATTTAAAATAGATTGTGCCGCCCCCCGCTAGTAGTTAATTGACATCAACCCATGAGTATAACCCTAAAATGGCAAGCGCTAGCCTCACGGCCAATCCTAAAGAAATCAACCTCCAAAAGAATGCGCTTAAATAATTGGGGTAAAGGAGAAAAATGGTAAATTGCATGCATAAATAAAACAACTCCAAGCAACCAAAAAATGACAAGTAAAATAACCAATATTAAACGACAACAAAGGGTTAGGGCTTTTGATTCTGTTGGTTTTTTGAGGGTTTTGAAACTGCTGAAACGTTGATGTGTGTTGACGTAAAGTGTAGTAAAGCGATAGAAAAAAAGTTAAACTGAATTAATAAATTAGAAAAACAGGTATAACGTGGAAATATGTAATATTACGTATAGCCGCATGTTAGCGGTAATTGCAGTAAACAGAAGAAAATAAGTATAAAAGGTAAGATAATTATGAGTAAAACATTTGAATGGTTAATTACAAAAACACCAAGGTCGGTTGACCAATTACGGTTGTGGCCAGAAAATCCACGGTTAAATCCAGAAGATACACATTTAACCCTAAAAGATTTTGCAGAAGATTTAACATATGAACCTGCTGACAAAAAAGACTTTTATGAATTAATTACTTCAATATCTGAAGATGGTTTTATTCCTGCTGACCCCGTTGTTGTATGGAAAGATGAAGATAATAATAAGTATTATGTTGCAGAAGGAAATAGAAGATTAGTCGCTTTAAAATTATTGCGAGAACCACAAAAAGCGCCTAAATCAATTAGGAGTTTTATTAGAAAAGCATCTGATAAAATGAATTTAACTGAAATTGAAAAAATTCCCGTTAATGTTGCCCCATCATTTGAAGATGCAGAATGGTATATAAATCAGAGAAATAGTTCTTCTTCACTACAAAGGAAATGGTCAAGAGTTCAACAACAACGATGGATTGTTACTTTATATGAAAAGCATAAAGGAAATATTGAAAAAATTATTTCAATTACAAAACTTAGCAAAAGTGAATTAGAGGGATTTTTTAGAATTTTAAAGATAAAGGATTTTGTAAAACTTGATGAAGTTAAATCTAAACTATCTGAAAGTGAATTTGAATTAGCAAATTCATATCGTTTTCCTATTACAATTTTAGAACGTTTCTTCAATTTTTCAATTGTGAAAGCAAAATGGGGCGTAGAATATAATGGTATAGATGTTAAAATTATATCTGATAAATCAAGTTTTTATAATGCTTTTGCAGAACTTATTAAGCGAATATTAGGTGACGATGATAAAATAAATACTCGATTAACATTAGAGAACTTAAATGATGTATTAGAAAGCCTACCGAAAGTTGCTTTAGTTGATGATGAAAATAAAAATGATACATCAAGTGTAAAAAAAGATACTGATGGAAAGCACAACACAACTTCGGATAGTAATTCAACAAATGACAATCAAAATCAACAAACTAATACAGTTCCTGTTGTTACGCCACCACCAAGTCAAACAAATACAATTCAACACTTAAAAGAGAACCCAAATAGAAATAAAATAGTATTACCAATTTATACAATAAATACGAGTAATTATAGATTAACTGGTTTGTTTAATGAGTTTAAAATAATTTCTTTGAAGTATACAAATGTAGTGTCTGCATCTTTGAGAGTATTTTTAGATTTATCAGTGTTAAATTATATTGAAACAGAAGGAATTGCGAATGCAATAAAGACGCACTATAAAGACGATTTAAAAAACATTGCATTAAAAAAACGAATTGAATATCTTAAACAAAATCATTTAAATGGGAAGGCGAAAATTGTTTCGAGTAGATTAATTGACCCAAGTAATCAATATTCCTTAGATGTATTAAATGGATATGTTCACGAAAAAGATACTCATTACTTAAATAAACAAATGTTAAATGGCTTTTGGGATTTTCTTTTTCCGTTGTTTAATGTATTATTAGATATTAGAGAAAAAAAATAATGTTTTATTCACCACTTAGATATCCAGGCGGGAAAAATAAACTTTCTGCATTCATTGCAAAGATTTGTATTGATAATAATATTAATGGTCACTATGTAGAACCTTATTCTGGCGGAGCATCAGTTGCTTTGTTTTTATTAATGGAAGGTTTTGTCGAGAAAATAACTATAAATGACCGTGATAGATCTATTTATGCGTTTTGGCATTCTGTTTTAAATAAAACTAATCAATTGTGCGAGATGATTGAAAATGCTGAATTGACAATTGAAGAATGGCGAAAACAAAAAGGTATTCAACTTAACAAAAAATCAGCAGATTTGCTTGAATTAGGGTTTTCGACTTTTTACTTAAATAGAACAAACCGCTCTGGTATTATTAATGCAGGAGTTATGGGCGGTATTGAACAATTAGGTAACTATCCTATGGATTGTAGATTTAATAAAGTGGAATTAATAGGTAGAATAAAAAAAATTGCTAAAAATAAAAAACAAATACGCCTTTATAAAAAGGATGCTATTAAATTAATTGATAAAATTCAAAATGAAGCAGACAATGAAAATACTGTTTTTTACTTTGACCCACCATACTATTTGAAAGCAAGCACTCTTTATATGAACCATTATGAAAAAGAAAATCATCAAATGGTTAGCGAAAAAATAAAATCAATTCAAAATATCAAGTGGATTGTTTCATACGATAATGTTCCACAGATTAAGAAATTATATTCTAATTGTAAGAAAAAGGAATTTTCTTTTAAACATACTGCATATGAAATTAGGGAAGGAAAAGAAATATTGTTTTTTAGCAAAAGTATAAAACAACCTAAAATAAAGGATTGGAACCCATTATTTTTTAAATATCGAAAAGGTAACACTACCGCCAACATTGTATATAAGTCATTGGACAAGTAGTAGTTAAGTTGAATATTGTGAGTGTAAATAAACAGAGTCGTAAATTGAAAGTTTGGTGTTTTAAAATGCCCAACACGTCATATACAGAGCGTTACCTGCAATTCTCCGAAAAAATACAAAATGAAATTAACAGAAGAAAAAATTCCGATTTTAAGTTGTGTAAATAACAATGTCTTGACTGGTGAAATTCAAGAGTTTTTAGATAGACAAATATCTGAAAAGGAAAATCAAAAAGAAGTTTTAAGTAGTCTTCCATTTTTTGTAGGTAAAAATCTTCAAATAAATTATATTTCTAATTCAATTCACGAAAGATTAATTGATACTTCAAATTTTGTGAAGGCAAAAAAATTACTAAAAAACTCCCCAACAACTGTTGGTCTTCTTTTATTACCAAAAACTATTTACCCATATTTTACACATCTTGAAGATTATCCAGATTACGAAGCAAAGGACTATCCTATTAATGCGATTTTATACAGCTGGATTACAATGGATGAACACGATTCAATATCAAATGAGTATCAATTGAAGGACTTACAAGAGCACATTAAAAATGGTGTAAAACCACCTAAAGGCACAACTTGGGAGAAGAAAATAAAAGATTTGGAAAATGAAGAAAAATGGGGAAATGATGAAGATAGAGAATTACTAATACTTCCAATCTATAATGATGGTACAACACAAGCCACAAATAAATATGAATTAACAAGCAATGATGAAGTTTATGGGTGGGATTATAGTGAGCAAGAAGGAAGAAGTTGGTATGGTAAAATTCATGATTATGTAATGTCATTCATCCTATTTTATAATTACACCGAAACAGAAACTAAAGTGATTCACGGAATAGATAGTGGAGAGCAAAGACGTATTAAATTGAATGGAGAGAAATTTATAAATTCATCCAAAAATGATATTGAAATAATTGATAGCACTTATTTCACAAAAATGATTAGAACAGGGGAATTTGGCGTTCGTGGTCATTTTAGGGTTCAGAGTCACGGAATCGGAAATAGTGAAACCAAAATAATCTTCATCGAAAAATACAAAAAGGAAGGATATACAAGAGGTGCTAAGATTGACCGAAAGAATTAAATAAAAGCAGGTAATAACTAAGCATACGGTTTGCCCGCGATAGTGATCGGGGCAGGTCCGCAAAAACTATATGCTATGTTGTGCCGATTACTATCGGTGCCCGGATTCCCGATAGCAATCGGGCCGAATACAATAACTAGAAGTAGGGTGTTAGCTTTTTACCTGAAAAGCAAACCT
>TARA_R110002050_G_scaffold3342_3_pt1 | contig 19177 bp, 21 predicted proteins | sample TARA_R110002050 | Tara Oceans TARA_R110002050 (sample SAMEA4396988) | marine metagenome | biome: Polar Biome; feature: [DCM] deep chlorophyll maximum layer (ENVO:01000326); material: water (ENVO:00002006), including particulate matter (ENVO:01000060) such as... | depth 25 m
CACCATTCCCTCCGATGTCCCAGCCTCCGCGCTAGGTTTGAAAAATCCGCAAACTCATCCGACCCCACAAGGGCGGATTGCTGCGCCAATGTGATGCGCCCTTGCCTTGCGTACTCCGCGAAGCCTTCATTGTTTGATCTGTTCATGTGCCGCTCTTTCATGTCGTACCTGTCGGGGTTGTATTCATGCGCGAAATGCTGGCGCAAGAATGCCCTGAAATTATTATCTGAAATCATCGCCACATTATCAACTTGATTCACCCAAGGCGGCAACGCCCAAAGTGCTTTTCTGTTTTTCGATACCTCTTCAAAGAAATCGCCAAGCTCAATCGTTGTCGGGTTTAAGTGTGGCGCAATCGGGCAAGGCTGGCCGTCCTCAATCTTTCGCAACGCCCAGAAATAAATTGAACAAATGACATCTTCAGGCGGGCGCAAAAACATGAACGACCAAAAGCCTTTGCCTTTCAAATGGTCCAAGGCTTTGCTTGATACTGAAAGGTGTTGTTGGTGGATGTAGGTTTTGAATCCTTCGCAGGTATCCGCAACGTGCATCACTTCGTCCTCGGTAAAGTCTCTGCCGAGGCCCATATAAAAAGCGTTGCGGATTGCGTAGCCTTCGCGGCGCAACATCTTCGACAGGTATTCGTTGACCCAAACGCCGCCCGCTTTCCCGTAGTGGCAAAAGATTATTTTTTCAGGCATTCGATAAAATCAATCAGATCGTCGCGGCCTTGATATTCTAACCAATCAAAAACGCGTTTGCGGTGTTCTTGGTATTTGACGCGCAACCCGTTGTTGGCTTTTTCGTCGAGGGCGTCGGTCATGTGCGCGTGCCAGCTTCGCACGTTCAAATCAAAATCTGGATCGCGCCAAAAGCCAACGTTGTGATCGGGCGAATAAAAGCTGATATCAAAATGCTGCGCGAAAAGCGTCATGCCCTCCTGCTCAAAAAACCTAGACTTGCCCTCGTAGATTTCACGCCAAACTTTTGGTGCGTCTGGTTGGTCGCTCCAGATGTAGCCCGCATTGAAAATGCCAAAGTCGCGCGCGGGTTCTAGCTTCGGCACTCCGTGATAATGCGGCGACAGAATGACCTCGCCGCGCATTCCGCCGTTGAGGTTTGAAACTGCAACAATGTCAGCGTCAAGGAATAGACTCGCGCCCGCTTCATCAATCGCCCATTGCCAAGCGTCCATTTTTGCAGCGATGCAATCGACACGATGAAAGCTGTTTTTGGCTGCGACCTTGCCAGCCAAGCGGTCGCTATGTGCGGCCAGTGTCTTTTCGTCTGCCTCGGTCTTGAACTCTACGCCGTCAAAATTGTGCGACTTGATCAACGCCTTTGCGTCCTCATCGCAGAAAACAAAAATCGGGTCGGCGTGGAATGTTCGCAGCGATGCGATCAAAATCGCGGCCTCTTGCGCGACCTCCTGAGTTGCAACAACGGAAAAGGATTTGATGCGCTTTGGCTTTTCAATCTTGCCCCTAATCCATACAGGCTCGATTTCATAGCCTCGACTTGTGAAAGGCCGCGCGACCGTGCAAGCCGCGCCCAGCGCAACCGATTCGTCACCACAATCAAAGCACGCGGTCAAATGCTCTTGCCCGCGATGAGAGGCCCACTGTGAGGCGTTCAGTATGTCAACCCCGTTCCCACTGGCGGAGACAAACAAAAACGCTTGTGCGCCATTCTGGAGCGCAGGAAAGCGCGAATCTAAAGCGTCAAAGCAACGCTCGCCAAGGTCGCCAAGAATGACGACAAACATCTTGGGGTTTGGGTGTTTCATTTAGAATATGCCGACCCCCAAAATGCATCGTTTTGTTTTGCCTGTTCAAGCGTTTTCGGTTGATGCCTTTTGCCGTCAAAGCCTTTGCGGATTCCGGACAAGTGAACGTTGACAGATTCAGGCAACGGCATTGCGTGCGCAAATTTTAGCAAGAGAGAACCGCCATCAACAGTAAACCCAACAAGGCAAGGATCACTTGCCGCATGGCCGATGACTTTGATCGTGTTCTCTTCGCAGGAATGAACGTACTCCGCGCAAAGTTTGGTTTCAATTTCATGCTCTGAAATGTTGTCGATTGTCAGCACATCGTTGAATCTAACTTCTGGAGATTCATCGCAATAAACTGCAACGTATGCGTCAGGGTCAGGGTCTACGCTTTTGACGATTGCGCTTTTTTCGTTAGTGACTGTGATCGTTCTGCCGTCATAGCTCACATCGATGTTTGCGCCTCCAGTAATATCCGCAACGTCTGCACTAATTTCAAGTGATGCAGTTCCAGAGGTTAGTTGCACACCGTCACCCGCAGTAATATCAAAATTATTATTGGATGCATTGCCCCCGCTAATGGTTTGAACTACAGAACTGTCCACATCTATATGCACATAATAGGGATAGCTTGCGGCAGTATAAGAAGTGTCAATACCATTGCCGCCTTTAATTCCAATTTGATCACCGCAACGAAAATCAAAGCTGTTGCCTGAAGCACCGATTGACGGGCCTGTTGAAACATTTGTGTGCTGCGCTCTGAGTTTTAGCGTTGTATAAACTCCACCTGAACCAGAACCCTCTAATGCTATTCCATCGCCAGCCTCAAACTGATAATTTTCTACACCTGCCCCTGCGCTTGTGTTTGTGATAACTGGGCTATTACTTGCAATGCCGTTACCCGAAGTGTTGAGGGTGATTGGCCTACCTGTCAAAACTCTCGCAACGCCTGTTGGCGATTCTGTCACGCAATCATTTGAGAATCTTAAAGAGGAAGGAGAGGTTACAGTTATTGTTCCATCACCAACATTTGGCCCGCCACCGTTAGCAACAGAAACAACTCCGCTGCCGTCATCTGTAACGCTGCCGTTATCAAATTTGATTGTCGTGACATTTGAAACGCTAGGCGATCCGTCTTGCTCTGTAACTGTCAGCGTGCCGCCTCCATAGTCGGTGTTTGTTATCGTCACCGAATCCGCTGCGGCGTCTGTTGTCAAGCTGATGCCAGTGCCAGCAATTAGCGTCAGCGTGTCCTTGCTCTGATCTGCTTCAACATCGCTTTGCCCTGCGATTGAAATGATACCAAAGTTTTGACCGCTGCCGCCATCTACCCAAGACAAGATTCGGCTGCCGTCCGTTTGCAGCACTTGCCCGCTCGTGCCATCCTCGTGCGGCAACGTCCACACAATCCCATTGTCTGCATCAAGTGATCCGCTCCCCGCCAAGTCGCTTGCCGTTGCAGTTTTGAACCCAACGTGATATGGGGTTTCAGAATCCCACGCGAACAGCTTGAGGATCACGCGCAGATCGGCGTCGGTATTGGCTGGGTAGTTTTGCGGGTGAAACTGGAAACCGTTTGACCCCCACTGAACCAAGCGCGAAAGCTCGCGAAAAAGTATATCATGCCCGCGCAAGTCTAGGTTTGCGCCAAGCCTCGGCTCGCGGTCGAAACGCAAAGCCGTTTGAAGATCGAGCCGCCACTTGACTGCCTCGCCGTTTGAAAAGTCTGCAAGGAATTGGTTCGTCGCTGGAGTGCCAACGTTGATCTCAAACGCCGACCTAAACACCATGTTTTCAATAAACCATTTGACGCGCCGCGCCTCGGTGTTGTCCAGCAAGGTCGGCGTCGTGCCTATCGCAAAAGTGCCGCCGAATTTGTAACCTTCGTTTGTGCGCGACGATAAACCGGAAAAATTTTGAACGGGCATTTTATTGAGCCTCCGCTTTAAAAACCTGTTTTCGCCAAATGTTCCCGCTACCGTAGCACCTTTCAATCATCGGGTCACGGATCACGATTTGAGTGTTGGCCGAAACATATCCTTGATAAGTTGAGATTGTCGGCGTTGTGTTGCCGTCAACGTATGCAACAAATTCGCCTCGATTATTTTGGCTCAAAAGTTTTTGATCTCCAGAGACAAAAGGAAAATCAGTTTCCGGATCGGTTGACTTAATAAAGGTGTTTGTTATTTCGGTAACAGTTGCGCGCGGGTACGGGTCGCGGTAACTAGTGTTTGTTTCATAGCTATCGTAGTACCCGAAAAAAGTGAACTGTTCCGCGCTGTAATGTGAAAACGTGCTTGGCACTGTTCCAAAACGTCGAGTCCATTTCACAAGCCCATTGCCAAATTGTTGCGGCTGCGTTTCTTCAATAAGGAATGCGCTAGTGAAAACACTGTCAGCAGTATCAAGCGCGAGCGGCGTCCAGTAATCGCCGTTTTGAATGAAGTCACGTTCGTAAATTTTCGCGGTCGTGTCTCCAATGCCTGAGAGCGGCGTTTGAATCCTTGGCACGCTGGAAACTTCAACAGCGGTTTGCCATCCTGTATTTGGTGCGTCATCGTTTCTTGGCATAGTGTCGCCCTTACTGGTTTACAAATTTACCTTTCAAACTGTGGTCAATCGAGCGCAAACTTTTCTGAATGTCTTTGATTGCCGTGCCATAAAACGTGTTCATTTTTTTGAGCATATCGTTGGCGTCAACTCTGACCGTTGGGGGTTTCGCTGTTCCTACTGGGCGCGCAATGGGCTGGCCCGTTTGCGGCATTGGCAAAATACTTGAAACGGGCGAGCGGGTTGCGATCTGTTTTCTTCTCGCCTCCAGAGCGTCCTCGTATTTTTTAAATAAATCTTTTAGTCTTATGTCAAGTTTCTTGCCGTCCCCAATGCTTATTGATCTGCGGGTTGCTGCAATTTGCTCTGGCGTCATTCCTGTCGCCGCGATTATTTCCGCGCGGCTCCTCACAACCGAGCCAATTTTCAAATCTTTTAGTGGGCCGATTCCTTTTGCCGTCAACGCAATCATTGCTTTCTTCATTATAGCCTCCGGCACGGACTCTAATTCCTTTACGGTGGCAACCGTCCAGAAAGGCTTGCCCGTCAGCGCGATCATTGCTTGCCGTTTTTTTGCAATCTCTGCTTTTACGTCTTTGACCTTGGCTTGCTCTTTTTGTTTAACGGTTTTTACCTCTGCCTCTTTTTCGTCTTTGATCATTTGCATCCGCTCGCGGTGCGCTTCTCTCGCGCGCTGGTTGCGTTCCTCTTCAAGCTGTTTGCGCTTTGCGTCAAGGTCGCGCTCGGCGTTTTCCATCTCAAGGGCCGCCTTCATCAACGCCGTGCCTTGAGCCTCATCAACAACCATAACAAGCGGCGCAACTTTTTGAAGCAACTTGCCAATCGTTTTGGTTACGCTTGCGATAATGTCGCCCATTGCTATCCCGAATGCCATCCCAAGATCGCCAAATGTTTTTAGCAAAAAACCCGCGATTGAAACCAGTGCTTTGATTGGCCCAAGGCCAAGGGTAGCGATAATTTTCGCAAAAGATTTCGCGCCGTCTGGCAACGCTTCAAACGCAATCAAAAGCTGTTTCACAAATTGCACAACACCCTTGACCCCGTGAATTATTTTTATGATCACGCCAACCATAGTCTCAAGAATTCCCTTGCCCGCGCCTACGTTTTCAAACAGGCCAAACACTTCGCGCATCAATTCGCCGACAGCGTTTGCAAGTTTCATAAGAATTGGCGCAACGCTTTTGCCAAGGTCGCCCATTGCCTTCGTTACGCCGCCCCAATCAAAATCGGCAAAGATGTCGGCCAGCCTTTGAAGTGCTGGCCCCATCGAAACAAGCAAACGCGAGAACGCCGCGCCCGCATTGGTTAGGCCGACGCTCACCGTTGCCTTGAGTGCTTCAAACGTGCGCTTCAGCGATTCATTCATTTTGCCATATGCAACATCGTTCGCGCCCGCTTTTTTTCTCATCTCGTCCATTGACTCGGCCATGATTAAGCCGCCGCGCGCGGTCACTGCAAGAATGCCGCCCAAAGCCTCAACACTGCCGACCATCTTGCGCAGTTTTTCGTTATCCCCTGCCGCCGCTTTTTCCATCATCCCCATTGCGACCGCGAGGCCGTTCGGGCCAGCAAGTGCCGCCTTCATTTTTTCAGTATCAACGCCAAGCTGTTGCAGATACTCCGATTGCCTAGTTGTCGGCGAACCCAAGGCTTGCATTGCCGCGCGAATTTGTGTCATCGCTTGCGCAGTGGGAACGCCTTGTTTCGTAAGCGTTGCAACCGCCGCCATCACTTGGTCGAAATCAACGCCCATCGCTTTCGCAATAGGTAACACGGTTGACATTGAGCCGCTCAACAATTCAAAATTTGTTTTGCCAAGTTTCACCGCCGTAAACATTGCGTCAGCCGCATCCTTCGCGCTCAAGTTTTCTTGTCCGTAGGTATTCATTGCGGTAGACAATCCATCAACCGCAGTCTCTACGGTAGAGACGCCACCGATTGCCGCTTTGCTGGCGACTTCCATAAAGTCAAAAACGTTTTCTTTTGGTACGCCCGCAGATATTGCTTGGTAAAGCGCGGGCACAACTTCATTCGGTAAAATGCCAAACTCTCGCGCAAGGTTCTTGGCGTCTTGCGTCATCTTTCGTTCAGCCGCTCGGCTTTGATCTGGTAACAAGGTGAACACCTCGTTCATCTTTTCCTCGAACTCTACAAATTCCATGATCGAGCTTTTCACAAATGAGGCGATCGCTACCGCAGCCGCAGCCGCAGCCGCAGCGGCTGCCGCACCCAAAACCGCAACGCCAGCCGCTAGTGATTTTCCAATTGCCGCGCCGCCTTTTTTTGCCGATCCTTCAGCTTCGCCCATTCCTTTCTTCATGCCTGACGAATCAAGGCCGAGAAATGCAGTCAGTGAAATTTTACTCGCCATTTTTTTCGCTCCTTATTTTTGCCATGCCTTTGAGATATTCTGATTTCACCCGATCTTGGTGTTTGCTAAATGTTGCAACGTTGCTTTCACTTTTGCGCGCCACTATTGCGCGCGCGTAGGTGAACGCTCTCTTGATTGGCAGCCGCAAAATCTCTTGCTCGCTCCAACTGTATTCAGACGCCAGCAAGTCAATCGTCGAGCAGACCCAACTTTGACCAGCCCCGCTTTGGTTTTCTTTTTTTGAGTCTGCCCCGCCAAGGTCAAATTGATCCTGAACGTATTCGGCCAGTTGCTCGGCAAACTGTTTTGCGTCTGGCGGTGAAAATGATTTGATGAAATCGCGCGCCGCTTTCTGGTCGCCGTGTTTGTATTCAGGGGAAAGAATATAACAGAAAGACGCAACGCACTCAGGCGTCACGCCTCGGCCCGTAAGCATAGGGTGATCAATACCGTCGAGCAGTAAAAAACGCTCGATGGTCAAAGGCTCAAGCCAGACGCCGCCGACGTTTTCGGGAACAGAAAGAAAAACCCCTTGTTGCTCTTTTCGGTCACGATCCCGCGCGGCGTCGAGCTTGGGCCGATACTCGGCCCAAAGCTCTTGCGCGGTCATTCAAAAACCTAGTTGATTTTTTCGTATCCGGACACGCTGCACTTGGCATAATCGCCTTGCGTCTGGGCGTCGCCGATTTCGGTGATCACATAGGTTGACGCATTCCGACCAGTTGCGAGGGTCATTTCGTGACCGATGGTTGGGCTTGCGGTTGACGATGTTGCGTATTGCAAGGTTGCGCTGAACTCGACACGCTGCGGCACGGTTGTTGAACCTAGCGGCTCGCCGTTGCTGTCGTTGATGTCCACGCGGTTTCCCGCGTAGGTCACGTTGAAATCTTCCGCAATATAATCAACACTATTGATCGCCACGGGCGATACCTCGATGCCAAATGATTGTGTGCCGTCACTCGTTACTGCCATTATTCATTTCCTCCAATTTGATATTAGTTTTTTTTGGGTCGGCCTTTTCGGCGCGTATTCTTTCCACTCTTCCCCAGTTTGTCCCATTAGCTCGCGGGCCAAGCATCCGACCGGATGCCGACCACCATGTTGTAACTTAACTCTGACACGTTAAACGTGCCATCGGTTTCGTAAACGGTTGACTCCGGTTTCATGTAATTTACTGTGAACAATTCCAAGGCTGGCCCATAGGTGAACGACTGCACCCGAAAGATATTGCCGCCGCTATGGTTTAGCGCAAAATCGCTCGTAACGAGTAACTGCGTGTTGCTGTTGATTGTCTGAACAACCTTGGTATCGTTTCCCGCGCTTGATTCGATCCGGATTGTGTCGCCAACCGCAAGCTCGTCGCTGAACTCCGTGCCGTCGCCGTTGACCACGTTTGACAGCGCAGTGTTGCCGTCAACCGTTCCCGTTAACTGCGGCGCACCCGCTGATCCTGTTGTGCTGAATATGTCGCTTGAAACGGCGAGGCATTGGCGAACCGTTCCCCGCGCCTTGTGGTGATCATCCTCTTGGTCTTGTGCGTTGTCTGTCACCACACGCGCAAAAAACTGCGCGTTGAAATTTCTATAATCAAGAGTAGACGCCGACGCCCCGCCGCCGCGCTGCGGGATCGGTTCCATTGCGTCGCCAAGCTCAAACCTGACTTCAATGCGGGGGGTCAAAAGCGTGTCGTCGTTTATCGTGCGAACAATCGAGTATTGCCCAAGATCATCAGAAAACACGTTTGCCATGTGCGCGACTGCCGCCTTTTCAAAAGGCGTTTCTATGTCGTACACTTCCCAAAGTTTTGTTGCGGCCATTAGTTCGAGTGCCTCCGCACGCAGTCGATTTTTAAGCTGCTGCGGCTTGGGTCTTTGTCAGTCATTGCAACCTTTAGATCGCGCGTGCCATCGTTCACAATCCAACCTTTTTCTGGCACGGGCGACAGGCTAACAAGGTTGAGATAAAAAGCCGAATCAATTTGAACGTCGCGCCCGTTTGTCTCCAAGATAAAGCCTTGAGTAATTGACGTGCGCGTTGCGCTTAATGTCGTGCCCGTGTACCCAGACGGCAGCACAACTGTCAGCGTCACGCCGAAATCCTCAAGGGCGTGATTCATATCTGCCGACAGTTGCGCTTGCGTTATGCTTGCCATTTCTTAAATCCTAAAAAGGGGCGGGCGCATTTGCACCCGCCCCGTTGTTTCTCCACCCCTAGCGGATGCTCTAGGCTCCAGTGATCTTCTCGCCAGCAAACTCGTTGACGATTAACTCGTCAAGGTTCGAGCGAACGCGCACAACGTTGGCGGGGGGTTGTTCGGAGCGATAGGTTTCGCTTGTGAACGCGCCGTTTCCGCGCGCGTTGTAAAACAACGTGCGACCGACTCCACCATTTGACAGCGGGCCGTTGGCGATGCTGGCGACGTAAAAGCTGGTCGTCGGCCAGATTTTCGTGCGGCTTCCGGTTTGCCCTTTCTTCGCGGAATTGTAACGCGAGTTACAGATCACGACGCCGTCAACGCCTAACACGCGAGCAACTTGGTCTTGGCTATAAGCCAGCGCGCCGCTGCCGTTGATCAGGTTTCTCATGTCGTCGGTCTGAGTCATCTCTTGATAGAGCGACGCTTCCATGACCAACTGAATGTTGTTGAATATGCCGTTGCCGTTCAGGCGTTGCACGGCGGCGTTGATGTCGGCAATCGGAGTCGCGGCCCCAGCGTTGGACATTACCGCAGTCGCGGCAGTGCCGTTGAAGCTCGCGCCACTCAAAGCGTTGGCAACGCGAATCTCGTGGCCGACCATGATGTTGTCGGCAAGCTGGTTGCTGGTCACGGTCACGATGTCAAGCAAGGCGTCAGTCTCGGCCTCGGCAACGTCCAGATCGTCAAGCATATTCTCAACGCCGTATTCTTGGCACTCAAAAGTTGCGCTCTCGTACTCACTGGACGTTTGCGAAAAGCTGGCCCCAGCAGAGCGCGGCTTGCTTATGTCGTTGTCAAACTGCGACGCTTTGATTTTGACGTAAGTGCCTTTCTTGGAGGCAACGCCTTGCAGCGGCAGGATTTGCGCGCCAACAAATTGCTGGCGATCTACTTCGTTGATTGCTTCGCCAACAACGGGTTGGAAGCTGGCGGCGGATGATGCAAAAAAGCTCATTAGTTTTTTCCTTGGTTAGAGATTAGATAAAGTGAGCGTGAACCAACACCTCGATCACGTCGCCGTCAGCAGCAGATGCGCCGAGTGCGTAACCAATTTTTGTGTTGCTTGAGTCAGTGCCGACTTTTCCGGCCCCATCCGCATAAATAGTGTCGCCGACTGCGATCGTATCGCCGCCCGCTAACACCTCGGAAGTGCCGCCAGTATTCAGCAAGCGCACCGCGCCGTAACCACTCGCGGCGATTGGCTCAAGTGTTGCACCGATTACTTTGTCAGTTGCGTTGTCACCTGCCACGCTGATCTTGCCGTTGCTATCAACGGCAACAAGAGCATGGGCGGCGATTGCGACAGCGGTTGCTTGAAACGTCCGCGCCCCGTCGTTATATGTAGTATCACCCATTGTTTTGTTTTAGTTTGCGCTGAATAACTCAGGCTTGGTTTTGTATGCGGCAAGCACTGCGGTCATTCTTGAGTCGCTTGGATTGGCTTGCAAATGTTCTTTGATGAACTCGGCCTTGAGTTGATCATTTGTTTTCTCTGGCTCAACTTCAGTAGCCAGATCGTCAGCAATTTCCTCTTCGCCGCCAAACACTGCCTTGAGCGTGGCAACTTGGTTTTCAAGCTCGGCAATTCTGCATTGCTGTTCGGAAATCATAGAATCGCGCTCATTCAGTTGCGCGGCGTGTTCGGAAAGCTCGACCTCTTCAATGGCTTCGGTCTGCTCCTCTTCGATTTCCTCAAGCTCGACTTGCTCGGTTTCTAAAGTCTCGGCCTCTTCCAGCTTTTTCTTTCGCTTCGGCTTCTCTTCAGCGGCTTCGGCTTTTGGTTCTTCGCTGGCGGCAGACTCTTCGGCTTGGCGTCGCTCTAACTCCGCGCTGGCCGATTCGCTCGCAGCGACCTCAATTGGTTGTTCAATATCTTCTGGCATAGTAGAAGCCTCTTCAACGTTGGCAGGTTTGTCCCAATTCTCCGCGAACAGGGCCGACGTTGCTGCGGGTGTATCAACGAAATCCGCAGATTGGATTTTTGACGGCGTGATTGTTGGCAGGTCAAAAAGCGAATCCTCTGGCTTTTCATTCAGGCTGGCAAAAGGCACTTCGCCCCCGTCTGTTTCCCAAGCAAGCGCGCCCTCGAAAACAATACTGATGCCGAATGTCTTGGGCATTTTTTCGGCCAAGTCAAACAGTCGCTCGTATTTGTCAGGCTCGGCCTTGCGCCACGATTGCAGCGTTTCAAACCGTTCGGCGCGTATCTTGTCGCCGTCCCGATAAAATCCCTCAAACGCTCCGATCTCGTTCAAGAGTCGATCTTGAAACGCGCCGTTGTGCGTAATGTACGCGGGCAAAATATCGTCAGCCAAAAGGTCAACCGCTGCGTCAAGTGTTCGCTCCGATACCATCATGCGATGGCCGCGCGCTTCGCCCGCTTCAATTATCACAACGTCACGCAAAACGCCGCTCTCGCGGTCTACGTTTCCAACGTTGACTTGAAAGGTAAATCTTTTCTGGTTCTCTTCACTCATTTTTTTGTTTTCCTTTTCAACGATCCGCTCGGCCCATGATTGCCCAGCGTCTCCGCCCCATAATGCCCAAGCGATTCGCCCCGCGCTTGGGTAGCCTTTTTGCCCTTTCTTAAATCCTTGCCCGCCCTTGGTTGCGCGCTCGTGCCGCGCAAAAAAACTTTTCATTCGCTTGACGGTTTCGAGGCTCAACCCGTCCTTGCGCGCGATCTGGTTTGCCCGTGTCACTCCGACGCGAGTGCCGCCCCGCTTGAACTCTTTGCGCCAAGCAAGGCCGCGCTCGGCCTCTTCAGCCATTGCGTCGGTTGGGTAAAACGGCGGCACTTATTTTTTGCCCTTGGGCGGCTCAACCTTTGCTGGCTTGCGCTCGGCCTTTTCTTTCGCCGAATCTGGCGCAAGGTTTTTCTCTCGCAATTCGTTTTGTTCGCAGGTCGTTAACTGCGCCCAAAGTTTTGCGTTTTTGGTTTCAATGTATTTCTCAACTTTTGGTCGTGGCATTTTATTCGTCCTCGGTTTCCATCAACTCGGTCAAGTTGACTTGTGCGGTTGTGTTAAATTGGTTGAACAGGTCGCGCCAATCATCAAGGCCAAACTCTTCGGCGATCTGTTTGGCTTGCCGAATGTTTTGCGCTTTGCGGCGCATTGACGCTTCGGCGGTGTAGCCAAATTGACTTGCCACATCATCAAGCGATTGCGCGCCCATTTGAACATATGCCGCATCGGCTTTGACTTGCGCGGCCTTGTTTACCCATCGAAAGGCTGGCGTCTGCCAGCGGCAGGAAAACAGGTTGATATTTTGCGGCGGCGTCAGCATTCCGTTGGCAACCCATTGGCCGATTTTCCACCGATAAATCCGGTTGAGGAATGCGGCAACCTGTCTTTGGTTGTCCTCGATCGCGCTTTGATATTGCAGGATTAAACCTTGCGACGCGCTGAAAGATGACTCTCCGATTGTTGACATGATCATCTCAACCGGAATTCCAACCGCCGCGCCGACTTTGCGCAGGTGATACATAACGAACTGAATGCCGTCCACGTTTGGCCGACCGTTTGCGCTGATTGTTTCGATTGATTCGTTCGGCTCAAGATAATGAAATTTGCCCGTCTCAAATCTTTCGAGGCGGCCAACGTCATCTTGATCGTTTGCGTCAAGTCGGTTTGAAAGCTCAAACTGCACCGAATCCTGTCGCTTGATAACGGCAGCCAGCGACGCGCTAACCTTGGCCGAAATCATTTCGATGGCCTCGTATTCGCGAACGTCTTGCAAGCTGTTGACGCACGGCGCAAGCTCCGGAATCCCTCGCCATTGCTGCGGCCTCATCCGCTTGTAGAACAAGAGGAAATTGCGAGCGGGTACGTCTCTAAAATTTTTCAGCGTGCCGTTGATCCGGTCGCCGATTTGGTAGGTGCGCGGCTTGCCCGCTGGGCCGACGATCACGCCGTTTTTGTTTGGGTTGCTTTCCGACGCCGAAAGCGTAGGCGACCCGATGCGGTCGCCCTCGATTAGCTGCACTCGCCCGCCGCGAGTCAACAGCACGCCAATGTCGCCAAAGAAAAGCGGCGCGTCTGCAATCTCTTGTTGCAATTGCGTCATATCCATTGTGCAAGTCACTTCAGGCATGGCCGACCATTGCGCCCACAATTCGCTGATCTGATCGTCAAGCGAATCGTCGCCCGTTGATGGCTGAGGGATTATCCCGCCGCCCACAACGTCAGTGCGGCGCAACCGCGAAATTGCCTTTGCGACCGGATCATTGCGCTTGAGGTTTAGCAGGGTAGAAACCAACCGATCACGGTCGTACCCCTGAAGCTCGACCTCTTCTCCGCGCAACGGATCAACGCCGCGCGTGCGGCGATAACGTGTGTTTGCGATTGCCTCATATCCGAACAGCACACGGGCCGCCGTCTTTGCTCTGTCTAGTATGCTCATGACCAATATCTTAAATCAGCGCGGTTTGATCCCTTGGCTTTTTCGGTCGGGTCAAGCAAGCAGATCAAGCGCGTCAAGTGGCCGATCTCTTTCCAGATTGAGGCGCGATCCTCATAAATAAATTGCCGATCCCCAAGCAGATATTGCTTGGTCGGGTTATCGCTCAAGGTCGTGTACGCCGTCACGAGGTTATCCCGCAACGTTTTCATCTGGGTCAATGTCAGGTTGGCCGCCACTATTCTTGGCGAGTTTGTCCCATTAGGGCACAAAAAAAGCCCGCCTTTTGGCGGGCGGGTCAACGGTTTATTTAGGAATTTTCTCGACCCTTGGCCGTTTGAAAAATCCAAACATCGGGTCTTTGTTGCTTTTTGTGAAATCGGCCTTGAAGCTGATTTTTTGCCCTACGCTTTCGGGCGTGATTGACTTCGGTGCGGTTCCCCAAACCTTGACGCCTTTGCCAAGGTCAACGGTCATTTTAAAATCTGGGGCGAACGCATGGTTTTCGTTTTTTGGTTTCTTCACCGAGCAAACAACGCCTGAAACCATTTGCTTGCCTTCAGGTGCTTGGCCGCCCTTTTCGCGTCGCGCAGCATCGTCAGCTTGTAGCTTCACCATGAAATCAATTTGCTTTTCGGTCAGCTTGCCGAATCTGCGAACCTTTGAAAACATATCCTGCATTGCTTTGGGGGCGAAATCATTCTGCGCGTAATCGAGAGCAGCAAGCACTTGCTCGCTTGCGTTTGCCCTGAAAGTTTTCTCGTTGCGATCGCAAAGCATACGCTCGGCAACGCGCTTGGTTGCGCTTGAAATCTTTGCGCTCTCGCCGTTTATGTTGATAATCTTTTGCGCGCATTGTCGGCCAATGTAAAAAATCTGTTGGCTTGGCCGATGGTAAACGCCGACTGCGTGCGTGAACTTGTGACCGCAAAGCGGGCAACGCTCGGCTTTCTGGTTTTCTTGGATCAATCCCTTGTCTCGGTTCTCAAAAATTTCGTTGCTTTCTTCATCCTCCAGCGGCTCGGCGTAATAACTAATTTGGCCTTGATTGGCTGCGTCGCTGTTTACGTCAACGTGAAAGTCAAACTCTAGTACCTCGAAAACTTTCAGGTCTGCGGTCGGTGCTGTTTTTAATTCGGCGGCGTTCATTGGTTGTTTGGGTTTAGAGGTTGGTGTTTTGGGATTTGATGATCCTTGCCTTATCGGCAAAGTTTGCCATGTCTGGGAAATCGTTTATATCAAACCAACGCTCGCCAGCTTCCCACATTTTTTTGAGTGCTGCGAACTGCTCAAGCTCGGCCTCGTTGAAACCCATGTGATCCATAAAACGCTGATTCATGAATGTAGAAAAATGACGCAAAATCGGAGCCTTGCCGACAGGCGGCACTTGCCAGTTGTCAGCCCCAAAGCCGCGCTCAAATTGTTCGCGCCCTGTTGCCGCGCGTTCGATCTTTTCGCGTTCACGTTTTGGCAATGTTGTTGACGGCAGGAATTGACCGCCCTCAAAAAATTCGCCGTTAATTCCGATTTGGCCGCCCGCCTTCGCCCTTACTTGTTTGCTGCTGTCGTTCATTGTTCGGACACGATACAGCCAAGCGGCTTGCGTGTCAACGGTTTATTTTATTTTTTTTAGTTATCGGTAAAGCACTTGTTGGGTTTGCGCCCAATCTTCCCCAAGCTGCTCTCGAACCTCTTTAATTTTCTGCCGAGTTGATTCATCGCCGTGATTGTAAATGTGAATGGTCGGCTCGTGATAGTATGATGTTTTGACGCGAGCCTTGACGCCATTGCTGCGCAACGCCTTTGATACCCTCATGGCGATGTCATAGTTTTCGCCCTTGAGTTTTTCCATCTTGAATCGTCTGCCGTTGATTTCGCAATACTTCATTTCGCCACCTCTAATTTCTCAAGCTCGTAGCCGATTTTTGAAGCGACGCCGCGCAAGGTTTTTATGCGATCGTCTAGGAGTTGTTCCTTGGTCACGTCCTCCTCGGATGGGGCATAATGTAGTTCTTTCCAGTGCGGCAACTGTTGACGCTCTTCGCATAACTGATTTGCCTTTTCTAAAATTACCTCGCGGACGTGCAAGGCTTCAAACTCGTCAAGGCCGATGCTCATTGGGCTGGGGTCACAGATTAACATTTTTCTTTTTCCTTTTTTTTTGGTTTTGGGTTTGTCAGTGTCCGATAAAATCAAGATCACCGTGGTTCGGATCGAAAGCCTTCAGCCAAGCAAAATAAAGCCTTTTGATTCCATCGTGATTTGGGGTGTATTTAATGCCGCGAGTTGCTGCAAATGCTTTGACGTTGGACTCAAAATCCTCGACCTGACAAGCGTGCGCTTGCTCGTGAATTTCCCATTCCGCATCTTCATCAACTTGGCCGCCCCATGAGTGGGAAACTTGTGGGCCAGAATAAAAAACGTTGTTGTCCTGCTCGCTTTGGCTGGCAAATGGGTTGTGGTTGATTTCGTTGCTGCTGTTGTTGTTGTTGCTGTCGCTCATAATGTTGATGTCAAGGTACAGGCAGACCGCTTGCGTGTAAAGAGAAAATTTCACTTTTTTTTGAGCCTGAAAAAACAGGGTTATTTTGCGGTGTGCTTGAGGTGCGAGAATGCCGTTGAAAGGCTTTTGATGTAACCTTTCTTGATCAAAACGTTGATTTGTTTTGATTGGCCTTTGATTGCTTTTTTGAAAACATCAACGCCGCGCGTGTGCGGGTTCACGCTGTTTATCACGGCGTTTTTAAACTCGATTCCGACGCGCCCATTACCGTTGATCTGTTTTGATTTGATGGCGTTTTTATATCGGCCAGTAACTGCGCGCAAGGCAACGCCGAGTTGCCCTTTATCTTTAAAAGATTGAAGCGGCAGACGTTGAGCTTTGGCAATCGAGTACCAAGCCGCCTTGCCCGACCCCAACCTTTTCAGCGCGCGGTTTTTTGCCTTGGTCAATCCCTTTTGAACAATCGCACGAATCCCGTTGCGCGTTCGGTCGGCGTAGATTCTGCCAGTGACCCAACCCGAATATGTGTATACCTTGCGATTGTATTTGATCGACTTGACCACTGAAGGATTGAGCGGCGGAATTTTTCCCTTGTTCTTTCCGCGCGTCGCTGGCGCGGGCCACTTGTACTTGCGTTTTATGTGGGCGCGACCCGATCCAAGGCTTGTTGAAAATTTCCCGCGCTTATTTGTGACGCCTGTTTTGTTTGCCGCTTGCCCCAAAACTCTGCCAGCGATAACGCGCGTTAACGCAAGCATCTGTTTGTCGTTGACCTTCGGGGAAAGCTGCTTTTTCAGTTTGTTGATTGCTTTGAAAAAAGGGTCAAAGTCAACCTTGGCATTTTGCGATCTGCTTTTGCCTTTTCCTTTTCCGCCCCCGAATGCGCCACGCAATCCGCCAAGCGCACGCCCTGCGCCACCCGCTACTGCCCGCCCCGCTATTGCTGCCAAAGGTAAAGCCATATCACCAAATACTCTCCTCGTCTTGAGACTGCCGACGCGGTGCGCGCCGCTTTGTCTTTTCAACCTTGTGGGCTTCGTCCCGCTGTTTTGCTTTGGCTCCGGTCAATCCGTAGATATGTGCCAACGCGAGGCAATAGGTTTCGCAATCCCAGAAGTGATCTTGTTTGTGCCCCGCAACCTTCCACTCGCGCACAATCTGGCCGCGCTTGTTTGTGCTTTCGATAAGATTAGTTGAAAGCATTTGGCGGATATATTCTGAATCTGGCCCCTTGTAGACGTGCCAATTCATCGCCGCGCCAGATCGCTTGCGCAACATCTCTTGTTGCCAGATGTCTTTGTTTAGGTGACACAAAACGACCGTCGCCTTGCCGTTTCTTTGATCATGGGCGAACGGGTCAAGGTTGTTGATGCGGTAGCTGGTCTGCATTTTGTCCTGACCTTTTGCGCCAAACCAGAAAGGGCGAAAGTTAAAGATGGCCTCATAAATTTCTTGGGTGCGATATCCGGTATCGATAATCCCTTTGGCGCACTCGTATTTTTGACCGATGGCGTGCAAATCTTCAAACGTATAGGCAAGCCCGTTGTCGATCAAATAACTGCGCCCGTCCCGATCAAACCCGCGCACAATCCAAACAAAGTGATCGCGTTGAACGTCGGCAGCGATCAACCGATAATCGCCAGCGATTTCGCCCCGCTCAAATTCTCCCTCATGTTCTCTGAATGCTTTTGCGTCAACTGGCCCCTCTATGTCAGGCCGCCAAGGCTCGGCAAGCCAGCCATTCGTGAAAGCCTTTTCGCCCTCGATTGTCTTTGATGCTTTGAGGTATTCAACGGCGATCCGGCCAAAAGTCAGCACGGGCGAATAAAAGCTGTTGAGATGATAAGACCGAACGCCCCGCTCGGAGTTGCTGTTTCCAGCGATCCACTTGCCCGCGCGCAGTGCTTTCATTTTGTGGATGTCGCTGATGGGTTCCCCGCATTTCTCGCAGACGTATCGCGCCGACCTCTCAACCTCGCGCATATTCCATTCGCCGCCCTCGCCTTTCGCCTCCTCGCTCCATTGCAAATTGCGCTTGCCCTCATCATTGAGCCAGCGGAAAACGAAACGCTCCCCGCAGTGCGGGCAAGGGATATGAAAGCGGCGACGGTCGCCCTCCATAAACTCTTGCCAGATGCCGCCCGTTTCGCTGATTGGGGTGGAGCTTTGAAGGATCGTGAAATCCTGTTTTCCCTTGGTGCGGTCTAGGCATTCGCGGCGCGTTCCTTCGGGGATCACGTCAATCTCATCTAACACCAAAACGCTGACCGGATAACTGCGCACGTTGGCCGATGATCCCGCGCCAACAAGGTTCATTGTGCATCGTGAAAACTCCTGCTTGGTCAGCGTGAACTTGTCCGAATCAATCCCGCCCTCGCCGTTAAGCGGCAAGTGTTTTGCTATCACGCTAGACTCTCGGCAGAATGGCATCCAGCGGTCAGCCGCAAACGTCTTGCATAATTTTTCATTGGGGAATACCCACAAAATTGGCTTGGGCTTTTGATCAATTACAAAGCCAAGCATGACATAAAAGCTGGTTGTCTTTGCCGTCTGCGATCCCCAGCAAAGCGACACGCGGTTGATCCTTGGGTTGCGGATTGCTTCGATTATCTCGCAAACGTAAGGATGATTTTTTGTCGTGTAGGGGCCAGCCTGTTCGGTCACTCGCTCCGAAAGCTCGACCGATTTCGTGGCCCAATCCTCAACCGATAACGGGGCGCGATACGCAAACGCCTCGCGTGCAAACTCGTCAAGCGTCTTGCTCATTCTGCCCCTCTTTGATCATTCGGAAAACCTTGTCTAGTTCTTCCCGAATCGCCTCCTCGGCGTGCGCTGGTTCGGTTGGATTTGCTGCCAGTGCCGCCGCTCTGGGCAAGGCGTCAAGCAACTGGCGCAAGGGTTGCAACGTCCGGTTGATTGCCTCGCGCGCCTCGGACATTGGCACAAGCCCGTCACGCTCTCGCTGCAACTGCAATTCCTTCAGTTGCCTGACCGCCTCCTCTTTGCCAGCTTGGGCAGAGAGCAGTCGCCGCTTGAGCGTCTGCAAGTCTTGGGTCAGGTGTTCATCGCTCTTGCCGTCGCGCGTAGTCAGGGCGCGCTCTTCAAGGTAGGCTTGCCACGCAAGCAAGTCGTTTGCCTTCGGGCCGCCTTCGGTCTTGCGCAGATGGTAAAGGGTCTTGCGGGCGATGCCCAAAGCTTTCGCCAAATTGGTTGCGGTCAGTTTGTCAGGTTGTGACGCATCTGGTTTCAGATCGGTTGCGTTGCTGCTCATGGTTTACGTTTTGGGGTCGGGGCGTGGCGCAGGGCCGTTTTGTCACTTTTGGCTTTTTGACCTATATGTGAAAAAGGTGCGAGCGTCGGCGA
>TARA_R110002050_G_scaffold122743_3_pt1 | contig 19174 bp, 10 predicted proteins | sample TARA_R110002050 | Tara Oceans TARA_R110002050 (sample SAMEA4396988) | marine metagenome | biome: Polar Biome; feature: [DCM] deep chlorophyll maximum layer (ENVO:01000326); material: water (ENVO:00002006), including particulate matter (ENVO:01000060) such as... | depth 25 m
TGATTTTTTTTGCTCACTACACTGATCGGGGTATATCAAAAGCATATCTCCCAAATTAGACCTGAATTAACTTGGCGATTAACGCATTGGACCTGCATTTGTTACCTGGCATTTGAAAGATGTTGGACAATTAAAAAATAAACACTAATTTGAAATTTTTATTCATCAAACAATCAATCTGTAATAATCTTAGTAAAATCCACTTATGATGCTTAAACGATTAATCCTTTACTTGTTCCTAACGGGTTCCTTTGTTTCAATTGGACAATCCACCAATGAAAAATTAATACGACTACAGTACAAGGATACCACCAGCACAAAAGATCTGGCAGTTGGACTTTGGGCCAATCCCTTACCCATGGATTACGATCAGGACGGAGACATTGACCTCGTAATTTCCTGTACAGATGTTCCCTTTAACGGTACCTTTTTATTTAAAAATAGCACTAGCGACCAAAACGGAAATCCCATATTTGATACCCCTGTTAAAATTGGTGCCGGTATGCGCAATGTATCCATTTCATATGTGGAAGGAGAACCACGTGTGCTTGGATCCGGGTTGGAATATGACAATTTCAGAAGATATGGATATACAAGACCCGAAGGCCTTTACCAGGCGGCCGAGATTCTTGACCTTCACAAAGAGAGATTTAACGATTGGAAATATGTTGATTATGACAATGACGGAGATATGGATCTCATTGTAGGTATAGATGATTGGAGCGAATATGGTTGGGACAATGCTTTTAACGAAAAAGGCGAATGGACCAATGGAGACCTACGCGGATACTTGTATTTATTAACCAATGACCAAGGAAAATATAGAAATGATGGTAAAATATTGGCCGGAAACCAGCCTATTGATGTATATGGCAACACCACACCCAATATTGCCGATTTTGATGGGGATGGGGACTTGGATATTATTTGTGGAGAGTTCGTAGATAGATTTACCTATTTTGAAAATACAGGAAACCGTAAAAATCCTACCTACGCCAAAGGAAGATTTTTGGAGAATACCTCTGGCATCCTCAAAATGGACTTGGAAATGATGAGGCCTGTAGCCTTGGATTGGAACAATGATAACAAAATCGACCTTGTGGTTGGTGACGAAGATGGCAAAGTGGTGTTTATTGAAAACACAGGATTGGTAAAGGACAATATGCCTATTTTTATGTCGCCGGTATATATTCAGCAAAAAAGTCAAAATCTAAAATTTGGGGCCTTGGTAACTCCTTTCAGTGTGGATTGGGATAATGACGGGGATGAAGACCTGATCTGTGGAAATTCGGCAGGTTATATTGGCTTTATAGAGAATTTGGACGGGAGTGAAAACCCTGATTTTAAAGAGCCTGTTTATCTGGAGGCCGATGGAGCAGTAATACGAATAATGGCCGGGGAAAGTGGTTCCATTCAAGGTCCGGCCGAACGCAAGTGGGGTTATACCACCCTAACGGTAGCCGATTGGGACGGGGATGGTCTAATGGATATTGTACTAAATTCCATTTTTGGTAGAGTTGAATGGTATAAAAATATAGGCTCAAAAGGTGCTCCCAAACTAACCAAAATGGGAGGTGTTAAGGTAGCTTGGGCCAAAAAGGCAGTTCCTAAACCTAAATGGAACTGGTGGAATCCAGAAAAAGACGAATTGGCTACACAATGGAGGACCACTCCCTACGCAATCGACTGGAACAAGGACGGACTAATGGACTTGGTAATGTTGGATCACGAAGGTTATTTGGCGTTTTATGAACGGTTCAAAAAGAGAGGTAAACTATATCTAAAACCAGGTCAACGTATCTTCAAAAATGCAGATGGTAGTATTGGCAACGATTTGCTGCGCTTAACGGAACGGGAAGCAGGAGGTAGTGGTCGTAGGAAAATTCAATTTACGGATTGGGATGGGGATGGGGACCTAGACCTTTTGGCCAATAGTGAGAATGTTGAATGGTACGAAAACATAGGCGTAACCAACGATAGTACTGTTTATAAGATAAGAGGAAACCTGATTAACACCAAATTGGCCGGCCATACCACGAGTCCAACTGTAGTGGATTGGGACAAGGATGGTAAACCAAACTTATTGATCGGGGCAGAAGACGGACATTTTTATTATTTAGAGGAATAAAGCACCCTAACTGAAAGGACCTTTAGATTTTTATGCCTAACAATAATCCCGATTAAACAAACAACATCCTGTCACAATCTCAAAACATGGAAAACTTTATAGTAATCAATAAGGTAATTTTGGGACTCAGTTAAATTTCCAGCTAACGTTAATACATCACCACTAGTATTGACCTAAGATTAGCCGATAATGATGCTTTTGTATTGATCGCATTTCAATACTAACTTTTTAGTTGACCTTGCAGCCTCCCTACTTCATTCAAAATCCTACTCCCAATATCATAATTTTTTGAAGGAATCAGGCAAAGTCTTTACAAAAAAAAGGGCTGTTCCTAACAGGACAGCCCTTTTTAACCCTAAACTTTATACCATTTAATTTTTTGGTCCTTCTCCAAAATTTGGATTGCTAATATCAAACCAAATTCTTTGCGTATTCAAAATAGTCGGATCATTGGTACCAGTGGTAAATCCTTGTTCCTCAACTGATTTTTTTGCATTCGCAAAATTGACATTATCTTCAGTTGGAGTTCCAATTTCAAATCGTCTTGGAATGGTCAATGGAGCTCCAGCAGCATAAATAGGCTCCCATGCCAATACACTACTACCTACCTTAGGCACTCCAGAACGTCTTACCGTAGTATAGGTGTCATGTGGTGTAATAGCAAAGTTCACATATTGTTGTATGTATACTTTCTCAAGTCCATCGGTTGAAAGATCATAATCTGGCAAAGCCAATAAATCGGCAATTTCTCCATCCTTTAATTTCGTAGAGGCTATTTCCGCCATAGTTTCATCTTCGTATACAGGATCGTTCTCATAATAGTAAGTACCTGAATTTTTGGCCAAAGCATCCATTCTTCTAATGGATAGTTCCACTCCTTGATTAAAATATGCTTGGGCCGAGCCAGGTATATTGGCCCCCAAAAGCTTAAATTCTGCTAAATAAAGATTGGTCTCAGCAGATGAACCCAATACCACTTCCAATGGAGGGTGGTTGCCATTTTTTTGGATCAAACGACCGCCTGGCTTGGTGGGATAGGTATAATCAATACCCGTACGAGTGTTCTTTTCTGCAAATGAAGAAGTTGATGTATATGTTTTCTCTACATCATCCAAGGTGATTCTATTTTGAGAGGCCTGTTTAAAATAATCGTCATAAGCCCCATCCTGTTGTTTATCAGGGGAAAGCGGAGCTCCATGGTACCTTACCCAAGGTTCGCCTGGTCCTGACCAACTTTCAAAATTACCACTACCATCCAAAACAACATATTGCTCAACATAACTTGGAAGCGGGCTACCTGCATCTATGAACGCCTGTACAACCTCAGCATTAAAATCATTTTTATCAAACAGAAAACGCACTCTTGGATCCTTATTATCCCTTAAAAAGTCTACCAAGTTCTTACCACCTGTACCAGGTTGGGTACCATTACCAGTACCTCTATATTCCACTCCTCTTCTATACATGAAATCTTCATCCAAGGAATTCATAAAACCTGCAGTGGAATTAGCAACCTCTTCAGCTATACTTAATGCCTTGCTACGGTTGGTATTTACCAATCTGGCAGCAATTCTCAATTTTAAAAGATTGCAAAATTTGGCCCATTTGCCGTAATCCCCCTCATATATTATATCTTGGGTCCCTAGACTAAATTGGTCGGCCGCAGTTAAATCCACCAAAGCTTGGTCCAATTCTTCCAACCATGTATTGAACAATAATTCCTGCTGATCATAAACTGGCGTAATTAATGGTGGACTGGTATAAGGCGCCAAACCCGCTTCTGTATATACCATAGAGCCTGTATAATCAGTCTGGGTAAGGGCAGTAGCTACTTGGGCTACATAGGTGACACCTACGATTCCTCGCATTGTACTTTTCTCCTCTTCCGGTAAAGCTTCAATCTTTGCCCTAATATCCTTAGCATTCGGGATTATATTGTAGACATTCTGAGAGCCGCCCTGAGCAGCCATTTCAACAAATGTTTCTGGATTTCCAACACCTGTACCAGTAATTTGAGTCCACGGATATACGTAATCAAAATTGGTATAAAACCAAATTGTATAATCATTGGTGTACATATCATTAATGACCTTTGCTGCCGAATACCTAAGGTCTGGTTCAGCTAGCGTAGACGGATCACTGTTCAGCTCGGCAAAGTCTTCCTTATCGCAACCTACGATGACTACTGCCAAGAGAAGTAGAATAATTTTATATATTTCTTTCATCTTTATAATTATTTAATATTAAAAGTCAATAGCAATTGAAAATGTATAACTTGCCGTATACGGGCTAAAGGAACGCTCCCGGAAAGAGTCCGAACTTGTTGTTCCCCTAAAACTTTCAGGATTGATGTCATTTGGTAATGAGTTATATAGGTAAGCTACATTTCTTGCATTTATACCCAAATATACATTTCTAGCTCCCAATTTACTAGCCGCCATTTTTGGTAAGTTATACCCCAAGGAAATATTTCTAAGTGCAATGTATTTTACTTCTGCAAACCAATCATCGTTTATCACCCCATTGCCCCATGAGTTTAATCGATAGGTATAATACGTGGCATGTGTTGGCTCCACATGTCCTGCATCAAAAGCTTCTTGATAAGTCATCCCTCCAACATCCACGGATGTTCCATTGGGAGCAGTGACCATTTGGCCTTCGGCAAATACCCCATCAGGGATAACTCCATCACTAAACTGGGTACCCTGAACATCATCATACCCAGATGTCCAAGTTACACCTCCATGCTCAGGATCCCTTCCGTACAATGAACTTTCGGTATATCCATAAGCAGTTCCATAACGACTGGAATAAGATGCCATATGACCTCCATAACGGGCATCCAACAAAATAGACATATTAAAATTCCCAATGTTAAATTCGTTATTCCATGACCCTTCAAAATCAGGTTGAACCTTTCCTACTTCTTCAGGCTCACCGCTTCTTTCAAAATAAGCACCTCTTCTTGAGTCGACCCATATTAATTGGTTTTTTCCATTATTAGGATGATTTGGGTCTGAGGATTCAAATTTCTTTGGTGCACTATCAGAATATAAAATTCCATATTCGCCACCTTCAAAAGCTACGGACCCTACACGGAAGTTACCATAGCTTATGTCTCCTCCCAAACTTTTGTAATCGCCAAAATCCGGGTGTACATCGTCAATTTTTGTGGTATTGTCCCAATAATTAAAAGTTGTATTCCAACTGAAATTATTAGTTTTTAATGGAGTACCCATTACCGTCAATTCAATACCTGTATTGGTCAAGGTCCCAATGTTGGTCAAAAGATTATTATAACCTGACTCACTTGGCAATGGAACATTACCAATTTGTTCTGAAATTGTTTCATCGTAATAAGCCACATCGAAACCTAGTCTATTATTAAAGAAACGTACATCGGCCCCAATTTCATATGAATCCTTAAGTTCAGGCTTTATACTCCTGTCAACCAAGGTTGTGTTAACTGTATTTGTATATACAAAATTACCTCCATTATCTATACTTCCTTGGCCATATCCTTTATTAATGGTATAAGGACTGGTATCACTACCAACCTGTGCCCAAGAGGCACGTAATTTACCAAAAGTGAACCAGTTGGATGTCCCTGTTGCTTCACTAAATATCCAGGATCCAGAAACAGAGGGATAGAAATAAGAGTTATTTCCTGTTCCGTCCGTATAAACCAATGCAGAAGACCAGTCATTTCGACCTGTAATATCCAAAAACAACTGATCTCTGTAGGATAAGTTTGCCAAGAAATAGGCAGAATTAAGCTGCTTGGTATCAGAAACTTTACCTTCACCTTTTTGAGTCCTCAAGGAGTTTCCTAAATAAAATCTACCAGGAACGATCAAACCACCATCAGTCCATCCTCTGGTAAATGATTTTTCCTGTTTCCATATTTCTCCTCCAAGCAATAAATTACCAGTTAAATCTTCAGTAATATCCTTATTGAAATTAAAGGTTAGTTTACCTGTTTTACTAACGTCCTTATTATGTCTTAATTCATAATAACCACCTTCATTGGCATATCCGCTGCCCAATTCTTTGTTTTCGAATTCAGTGGTATAGTGATTCATGTTACCCTCTGCCGTAATGGTCAACCAATCCGTAACATCTGCAGCCAATGATACTATAGGCCTAACAACAGTCTCCTTGTTGTAGTTATTGTTATTTTCATAGGCAAACCAAAGTCCTCGATTTGGCACATTGGTAAACTCATCCCCATAATCCGCATTGGGAACCCCTCCATGAGGTGCTTGCCAATATTGGTTTTGCCTGTACTTCTCTGTGTTGTAAATTCTCTCAAAAGTACCATCGAAAAAACTCTGTGAAATATCATTTCGTGGATTGTGAGAATTGGAATTTGTAAAAGAAACCGAAGCACTAGCTCTTAACCATGGTGCAAGGTTATAAGAACCCCTGAACATAAGTGCATTCCTGGTAAAGGAATTGTTTGGCAATGTACCAGTTCTATCATTATAAGAATCCGAAAGATAAAAATTACCTTTTTCATTGCCACCGCTCAGTGCTACCGACGTATTGGTATTGACTCCAGTGCTATATGCATCCAACATATTATTTTTCTGTGGAAGATAAGGTATCATGTTACCGTCATAATCCTCAATGAGTCTTCCGTCAAATTTCGGTCCGAAACCCAATCCACCCCACGGGTGATTTACCAATGAAGGTACACCTTGGGCATTATAATAAAATTGTTGGGTATCCCATTGGTAATAATTACCTTCTTCATCTTTATTACCATAATCTGTATAACCAGCCAAAGCACCTGGTCCATATTCATTTTGTAAAGCGGGTCCTTTATATACTATATCAAAACCAACAGATTGTCTTACAGAAACCCCAATACCTTTTGTACCAGATCCATCCTTTGTTGTAATGAGAACAACACCATTGATACCTCTAGAACCATAAAGAGCGGTTGCCGCTGCACCCTTAAGTATCGAAACACTTTTATAGTCGTCAGGGTTCAAATTTTTAAGAATATTACCGTAATCATTAGAAGATGCACTCCAATCGGCACTATTATTTGAAGTAGCATTCTCTAAAATAACTCCATCAATTACAAAAATTGGCTGGTTATTACTCGAATTCAAGGTAGACACTCCACGAATTTGAATTTTGGAGTTTCCAAACAAACCACCATCGGAAGCACCAATACTAACTCCTGGCGCTTTACCTTGAAGGGATTGAACAGGGTTCACAACATTTATTCGAGCCAATTCCTCACCTTGAACCTCAGTCATGGCATAACCTATTGCCTTGGCCTCCCTTTTTATACCCAAAGCAGTAACAACGACCTCTCCTAATTGTTCCGCATCCTCCTCAAGAACCACTTGAATGGAGGCCTGTGCCCCTACTACAACTTCTTTTGAAGTAAAACCTAAAGAGGAAAATACCAATGTAGCATTGTTACCAACATTAAGTGAGTAATTTCCATCAAAATCCGTGGAAGTACCATTAGTAGTCCCTTTCTCCACAACGTTTACACCTGGTAGAGGGGTACCCAAATCATCGGACACTGTACCGGTGACCGTTTTGTTCTGCGCCATCATCCCCTGTACAAGGAGAAACGAGGCCAGTAATAAATAGTAATGAATTTTTTTAATCATACTAATAATTTTTAGTTAGTTAGAAGTTAATTTAGGGAGTTACCCCAATGTTAATTAATTCATAAATTTTCGTATTCTCGGGTAGGTAAGGAAATTAATTCGACTAATGACAACTGCCAAAAGCCTAATGACGTATTTTCGAAAACGTTTTAGTATTCTTAAACAACACTATTTTGATCTTTATTACAAAAAAAACACCCTGATAGTTACGATTACCATCAGGGTGTTAAAATAGTTTATGATAAAATAGGTCAATTACCACCGGGAACAACTTCCATTCAACGTTGGCCTGTTCGCTTATTGGACCCTTATTCCATTACAATCCAATAAACTCCCGACCTATTACGATCTCTTATTTAATTTTGATAACAAATGCTTCGGTGTCCAACAATTTAGCGCCCAAATCCTTTGGAAGCTGAATAGCCATGCCCTCGTTTTTTTGGGTCCATTTCAATTTCTGTTTACCCCCCAGGAGCTGTGCCTTGGCACCTCTTGACGCAACATAATTTGGAAACACTATTTCGGAAGGTAAAGATGTCTGTCCCTTTTCCACTAGATACGTAAGATAGATCGCTCCATCAGGCTTGGCGGTAACACAAACGTTGTCAAATTTAAAGGGAGCCATGGATCGGGTACCATAAATGGCCTCCTTGTTCACCGACATCCAATCGCCAATTTCACTCAGCAATTTGTAAGCCCCTTCATCCCACTCCCCTTCTGGGCTGGGAGCAACATTCAACAACAAATTACCTCCTTTGGCCACTATATCCACCAAAGTATGTATGGCCTCACGTCCGGACATGTATTTGGCATCAAAAGAATAGGACCAACCACCGCCAGCTATGATACAGGATTCCCAAGGATAGGGAAGCGGCTTTTCCGGCACCCTATTTTCCGGGGTCAAATAATTTTGATTCTTACCGTGAACGGCCCGGTCCACCACTATTAATCCCGGCTGTTTTTCCCTGGCTTTGACCACTAATTCATCCATTTTTATATCTTGGTTAACGATACGGTTCTTTAAATATCCGTTGTCATTATTAACCAGCTGCTGCTCGTACCAACTGGTAATTTCGGATTTAGGTGTTTTGGCCACCCAGCCGCCATCCAACCACAAGATATCCACCTTGCCGTAGTCTGTTAGCAATTCCAATATCTGATTATGGGTAAAGTCTATGTATGCCTGCCATTTCTCAGGATTGGCCTCTGGTTCATAATTAACATTCCTATCCCGAGGAGGGTAATAAGGATCCCAATAGGTTGGGGTATTCCAATCCGGTTTGGAAAAATAGGCTCCGGCCCATAACCCCTGCCCTCTAAAGGAATTAAAAATTTCCTTGGTGATATTGGCTTTAGGGTTGGTTGAAAATGGGGTTTTTGGATCCGTTATTTTGTAATCTGTGTATTTGGAATCGAACATGGAAAAGCCATCGTGGTGCTTGGTAGTGAATACCACGTACTTCATTCCCGCATCCTTTGCTGCCTTGGCCCATTTATCAGGGTCAAACTTCACAGGATTGAAAGTTTTTTGCAAATCCTCATATTCCCTTTTATACGTATTATAATCACTGGGATTAGAACCTTTGGTCCGTTCGCACCAACCATATTCCTCGGGACAAAGCGACCATGATTCCACTATACCCCACTGACTATAAGTTCCCCAATGCATCAGAAGGCCAAATTTCATATCCTGCCATTGTTCCAATTTCTCAAGCACCAAGGGATCGGTCTCGGGCACATATCGCTCGTCCTCATAGATGGCCTGTGCATCCATTGCTTGGGAAATGAAGGCCAAGATTATCGCCGTAATAAGATTTTTAAATCTAATTTTTGTATTCATTTATTCCGGATTTAATTAATTATTATTTCATCGGCAAATAGCCAAGAAGGCAGTCCAGCAGCATGATGCCAATAAGGTGTTTTTGTGTTTGTAGCCCTAACCTTGATATATCGAGCATTCCTTTTTTCAAAATCCAATTTAAAAAATTGAATATCGTTGACCTTGCTGTCCTTGGTTAAGGGAAAAGGATTGTTAATAGTCCCAAAACTTTCAAAATGCCGGTTATCCAGGGAGCCTGAATAGGTAACCTTCCCAGGAAAAAAAACTATATGATTGGTAACCTGCAAAAAGGCCAAAGAAATGGTACTTATGTTCATAGGCTCCCCTAAATCCACAACCACCTCCATATCATTTCCTTCGTACCCCAACCAGTTGGCATAAAAACTGCTTCCCCCCAGAGCCCCATCGGTAAGTGCCATAGGGTCTTCCTTAGCGTATTTTTTTGGTTTTGTTATGGTAACCACTTTTTTGCCCATGGCAACATTGGGCATCCTTATTACTTCCAGTGCCGACATATAATTTGCCAGATACTCCGTTACGGTAAAACCCATTTCATTCATTAAGGTAATATTGTTCTTGGCCGTGGTGGCCTTAAAATTATCCAGTAGTGTGGTCACCAGCGGATTTATTATCTTTTTACCTTCCTCATTGGGGATCAAAAGCCGATAATTGTCGGTAATATTCTTCCTACTGGCCTCCAATTCGGCAAAATCCACCCCCAAACGTGCCACTTTTACCCGGGCCAAAATTTCGGGTTTTCCTGCCACCGCCTTTTCTGCAGCGTCAAATAATTGGGAGTATTCGGATAGCAACCCTGGACTTAAATAAGATGAAATTGCCTCCGATGGATCTCCGTAGAGAAATAGAAAGAAATCCTTGTCTTCCTTTAATTTGGTATGGATTACATCAATATATTTTTTTATATGCACCCCGGCTTCTTCATAATAACCAGTGGCAAAATCCGTCAAGAGGGCATCAAAATTTAGATCGGGATTCCAAAGCAGTTTTGCCGTTATATAGGATCTTAGTTCAAATAGTTCGCTAGGATTGTTACTGTGCTGTTCAAAAACCCATTTTGCATTGTTGTCCCGAAACAATTGAATATTGGGCTGCAGTGTATGGATATTGGGAAATGGGGCAAAAAAATTGGTAAACTGTGTTGTATAATCCCAAATTCTAATATTGTTCGTTAGTTTACCCCATCCTATTAAATCGTTTGCAAAATCGGTACACTTCCCTGCAATGGGCGCACTTCTATCGCACTCAATAGAGCAAAGTGTTATTAATACATTTTCCAGAGGTTTTGTTTTGCATGGCTTTCTAGTATATTGATAGGCCAATGTGGAAATCATTTTATCCGGAAAAGTAGCTGCAACCTCATTTACAAATCGAATCATGGTGCCCGATGGACTGCCTTCTTCTTCATTGATTTTACTACAATCGTCGCACTGGCAATATTGTTGATTATCATCCTGGCTAACGGATATTACCCCTGCCTTGGGAAATTGCTGAAACAAGGAAGCTACAGAGTCCTTTACAATAGCCAACACATCAGGATTGGTCAAACACAATTGGGTAGGCAACCTTTGGTCGCCCCGCAGCGCATAATATTCCGGATTGGGTTTGTAGAATTTTTCCTCGGGCAAAAACTTGTGGAACGTATGTACCCTGGCACTAGGGACATAAGTGGGAAAGGATTCATCCGTTACCTTTTGTTGTTCCGCATATTCCGGATTGTCATAAAACAATCTTGAATGGACCGTTCTGGTAGTAATATCAGGGGTATACGTATAATTCAATGCGGGAAGATCTATATTTTTGGAAGTGGGTATTTTCTCTACCTTGGGTGCATACCACCTACAACCAAGATAACGCTCCAAGAATTCGTACACAGCATATTTTGTAGCCCTATCCGAACCTCCTCCTACCCAAAGGTTTTTTTCCATGGTCCTTATGGATATCCCTTGCTCCTCCAAATTCCTTTCATTATCAATACCCAGATAAATTTTATGCTTTTCAGTACTTTGGGAAGCTTTATCGACTATTTCCAATTTTGCACCACTAATTTTATATAAATATCGCTGCAATATTTCGGCAGATTCCTGATTACTTTCCGAGGCCCTACCCATAATTACAATTTCATAATCTGACTGGCCCGCATGAACCAATTCAATTCCATCCATATTGCAGGACGATAGGATCGATACTATTAATAAGAGACTTAGGGTTTTTAAATGTGCCTTTAAAATATTCATTCTCAATGTCATTTTAACCTATTTGTACAATTTCAGCTCCAATGTTTTGCCATTTACCAATTCATCATGTCCTATGAAATACCCCATATGGGGTTTTCCGTCTATCCTTATCTTTTCAATAAACCGGTTCTGCTCTGAAAAGTTTGAAATTATAGTAATTTTTTCCTGCTGATAATAATCACTATCCAAATGTATGGTTATCTTATTAAACCGCGGCGTTGCTATAGTGTAAATTGGATTTGAAGGACTTATGGGATAAATACCCATCATTGAAAACACGGCCCAAGCGGACATGGTACCCGTATCGTCATTCCCCGGGAGTCCGTCCGGCGCATCCCTATAATATTGATCTAGCAAATCCGAAACTATTTGCTGGGTCCGTCTTTCCTCTCCCTTCACATAATTGAATAAATAGGGATAGGCAATATCCGGCTCATTGGCCATATCATAATGCCCCTTATCAAAGACATCCTGCAATTTATTTACATAATGTTTTGGCCCACCCATAAGTTTCATAAGGCCCTTGGCATCATGGGTGACCATAAATGAATACTGCCATGCATTGCCTTCAATAAATCCCGGATTTTTCACAAAGTTGGCTCCGGCTTCCGGATTATAGGGACTTAACCAGGATCCGTCATCATTTCTAGGTCTCAGTAAATTAAATTCCCTATCGAAAAGGTTCCTGTATGAGATAGACCTTTTGGAAAAACGTTTATAGTCCTCTTTTTTACCCAAGATTTTGGCCAATTGGGCTATGGCATAGTCCGAAATATTATATTCCTGGGTGGTTGATACAGATCCACTATTGGTGGTTTTGGTGGTGAGGTATCCTTTTTTCAAATAATCTTTTAGTCCAGGGCGAAGGGGATTATCTTCAATCTGATCTGCACTTTTGACCATAGCTGCATAGGCCTTTTCCACATCAAAATCCTTTATACCCTTCAAATAGGTATCGGCGATGACAATTCCGGCCGGATCCCCTACCATAGTAGTCGTTTCCGTGGCGTTCAACTCCCATTTTGGCAGCCACCCGCTCTCATCATAGATCTGCAACATACTCTTCACCATATCGGATTGTTGTCTTGGATAAACCAAACTCATAAGCTGATGCAAATTCCTATAGGTATCCCATAGGGAAAATACGGTATATCTGGTATCCTGGGTCCTTAAGATTTCCCTAGTTCCCATTTTGGGATAATCGCCATTATAATCATTCAGGGTACTGGGATGGATCAAAGTGTGATATAAAGCGGTATAAAACTTAACCTTATCCCCTTCAGCACCCCCTTCTACCTCAATCTTGGACAAATATCTGTTCCAATTCTCCTTGGACTCTGTCAAGATTTGGTCAAAACTTCGCGTTGATGTTTCCTTTTCCAAGTTTTCCCGGGCGTTTTCAATACTGACATAAGAGATTCCAACTTTCATTTCCACTACCGTGGGCTCTTTAAAGTTATATCGCATATAACTCCCTATACTATCGCCTATAACTTCCATGGTATACCCTGGCATTATCCTAGTTTTTCCATTATAGCCCATCCATTCGGCTTCGGTACCTGTATAAGTAGTTGGTTTCTTCCAAACCCCATACTCGGTCGCAGGCTTGGAAAACTTTGCCACAAAATAAACGGGGTATGCTTCTTCTGGTTTGTAATAACAAAATGAACCAACAGAACGAACTCCTTCAATTTCTGTGGGTGAAACTACCCTAACAGCGGCGCCTTGTTCATTGGTAAGTCCCAAACCAAGATTTATTAAAATATTGGCATCCCCTTTCGGAAAGAAATATTTGCTCACCCCTACCCTAGTAGTTGCGGTTGCCTCCACTTTTATATTATAATCATCCAACGTATTGGAATAGTATCCTACTTTGGAAACCTCATTGGAATAGGAACTTCCGTATTTTAGATAATCAACTTCAAGCCCCCCTGTAGTGGGCATGGCCAATATTACCCCTAATTCCGGACAGCCCACCCCACTTAAATTAACATGGCTGAATCCTGTTAAGAAGGTATTCTCCTGCACGTAAGGGGTAGACAGCCATCGACTGTCTTTTTCCAAGGGTAAATTTTTAGGTCCAGCCACATTAAAGGGGGATACACTCACCATACCCCTTACCGCTATAGGCCCGGGATTGGTAGTCCCAAAATTTGAAGTCCCTATAAAAGGGTTCACATACTCTACCGGTTGCTTTTGGGCGTAGGCTCCAAGAGCACAAACTACCAATATCAATACTAATTTATTCTGTAAACCCATCCTTATGTTTTGCTATATATGTTTGTTCTGAATATGTGCCATCTTAAATTTACACATACAATCCCTATCAAGAAAGCCTCACCTGAATTTTGGTGGGGGTTATGACTGTGTTTTCCCAAGTCCCCAAACTATTCCACTACCACCTCATCAATAAACATCCATGAGCCACCTCCTGATGGCGGAGATCCTAAATTTGTTGCCTTAACTTTAATATATCTAGCGGTTTGTTTCCCTAGTCCAATTATAAAATCTTTTAATTCCGAACCATTGTTTGCCGTATATTCCCTTTTTACAATTCCTGCACTTCTGTATGATTTGCCATCATCCGAAAGAAAAATCTCGACCTGGATAGGAAAGTAGATTCCGGAACCTTGGTTTTCCAAGGCTCCCACCGTTACTTGTTCCATTTCCGTAGGGGACTCCATATCAATCACCAACTCCATATCATCACCTAACCATCCCTGCCATTGTCCGTCGTGAAAATTCTTGGACCCACGAACTACATTTACCATCCCCAATTCTTTGGCTCCCTGGTAACTATCGTGATATTTATTTAAATAGGTTACAGGTTTACCCACAGCTTTATGATAGGTAATTGTTTTTTCAAACAAGGCACCGGCAGGTCTATCTTCCTTAAAAACTTGTGCCTTGAGGGTTGTTGTCTTTGTGATTTCTATAGGATCGGTGTATTTTTCCGATGTTGTGGTAATGTTACTACCATCAAGGGTATAACGGATCTCCGAACCCGGAAATTCCGATATAAGTGCTATGGAAATAACGGCACTTTCGGGATTGACGGTAGTTTCTGTTGTAACCTGGTAGACACTTTTGGCATAATTGACACCCATGATTCCATATCTCTGGAATAGACTACCTACCCTGTTGGAAAAATCATTCCAATTCTTATTATCCTTACTACTCCAAACAGCTTCTGCCAAAGCGGCCAAACGCGGATAGGTCATATACTCCGCCTGGTCATTGGTCGGGACATATTCCGTCCATAAATTAGCCTGACCTCCTAAGACATGCTTGGCCTGCTGCTCGCTCATCCCTTCAACCACAGGGTCAAATTGATAGACCTTACTAAGGGGCAGGTTTCCTCCCCAAGCCAAAGGCTCAACATCTTGGTCCCCTTGGTAATAATCAAAATAACAATGTGAGTTAGGGGTCATCACTACATCGTGACCAGCTTCGGAGGCTTCCAAGCCACCTTTTACCCCGCGCCAGCTCATAACAGTGGCGCCCGGAGCCAAACCGCCTTCCAATATTTCATCCCACCCCAATAAGGTTCTTCCCTTACTGCTTAAAAAACGTTCCATACGTTGTATAAAATAGCTTTGAAGTTCCTCAACATTGTCCAAGCCTTCCGCGGCTACTCTTTTTTTGCAATCAGGGCATATCTTCCAATTGGTCTTGGTAGCCTCATCCCCACCCACATGGATGTATGGGGACGGAAACAATTCCATCACCTCCCGTAAAACGTTCTCCAAAAATTCAAAAGTCGAATCCTTCCCAGCGCAATATATTTCAGTTATGGGCCATACCCCTCCAGAGGGTACCATGATCGGATTTTGAAAACATGATAATTCAGGATATGCCGCTATAGCACTCATTACATGGGCCGGCATTTCTATTTCCGGAACCACAGTAATTCCCTTACGACTGGCATAAGCCACAATTTCCTTAATATCCTCTTGCGTATAAAATCCGCCATAAGTGGTCTCCGTACCCAAATCCGGTGTAGGTCTTGCATTCCATGGCTTGTCTTCCTGGTCTACCCTAAACCCGCCTACTTCCGTTAATTTAGGGTACTTTTTTATTTCTATTCGCCAGCCCTGATCATCTACCAAATGCAAGTGCAGGGTATTCATTTTTAATAAGGCCAATTGATCTATGGTAGACAGAACATATTCCTTTTCAAAAAAGTGTCTGGAAACATCCAACATAAACCCTCGCCATTTAAAACGAGGACTATCCTTAATTTCAACAGTGGGAATATCCCAATTAATATTGGTGACCACGCTTTTATTTTCTATGGCGACTGGAAGTAATTGCCTAATTGTTTCCAAGCCATACAAAAAACCATTATAATCATTGGCCCTAATAACCACTTGATTATCGGTGACCTTTAGACTATAGCCTTCCTCCGCCAAGGACGAATCCGTGGATAACAGGACAAAGTTACTACTTGGTGCTGTGGGTACCACCTCCAGGTCCCATCCGGCAGCCGCGGTAAATCTATCCTTCAATACGTCCAGAGTCTCCTCATGATCCTTTGGCGCCACCAATTTGGTTTCCTTGTTAAAGCGGAAAGCCCCTTGGTTAAATGTCATTTCCAAAGGTTTGGGAACGATATTTATATCACCCTCCGTATATATGGTTTTGCTTTCCTCTTTACAACCCATTAGGACCACCAAAAGAATTACACTAAAGCTTTGAATTACTGTCTTTTTCATTATACTCCCTTTATTCATTTCCCTTGACCACCCAAAAATTTATAAGAACGCATCACTATTATTCATCGACACTTCGAAATTTACCATCCTCGCTTATCGTCAATATTTTTCCTGTAAATGGGCTTTTAACCCAAATATCATATCCAAATCGGTGCTTGTCCAAATTGGGTTTTATAGACTTGCCCAATATAATCGTAGGTGCTGACACCCGCTTTTCGGCATTCTTTTTTTCTTGTAGAACCCCTCTGTATACCGAATACAAATACCATTTTATATAATCGTCCTTTGGAATGGAAAAACTATCCTTTCCTCCTGCTTCTTCTGAAGAAAAATAAACATACCCCCAGTGCTCCGGTTCATGCATATTGATAACTCCTTGAGGTGACCAAACCCAATTATACTCGGGCATAAACTTGCCATTATTGTCCTTTTTCCTGGAATACCTCCCGTCCGTTAAATCAAATTTCCAATTTACCCTGGAAAAGTTGATCCTCCAAAAATCGTTTTCCGGCACATTATTACTATTGCTTGCTTCGGTGATCACCGTCCATGGAATAGCTATTTCAACGGTCCATCCTTTGTCCAAATCGGATGAATCATTCAGTGTACCATCAATACTTACCGCTGATTTTACCCCTTGTATATCCCAACTGTCTATTACTTTGCCATGATTCCTATAGGGTTTGGTTAGAAACAAATCCCACAATGTATTATGGGCATTCATCTCATATTCGTAATAATTGTGGGTATCCCCATCGGGGTCTATAAAAATCTCAAAATCATTATTGTAAAAAATAACGGTGTCCCGTTGTTTTAAGGTAGCCCAAACATGGGGCTCCTCCATTTCTGCCAAAACATATAGGTACTCATTGTCCCACAACATTTTCATTCTGGTCCTATAATCAGGTATCAATTTTCCTTCGATATCGATATAATCTTGGGACCAAGGTGCTTTTTGCCAAGAAGCGTCTTCCCCTTTCCCGTCTATAGTCAGTGTTTCACTTGCCTTAAATGCAACATAGTTTCTTGGTATAAGCTCTTGACCCTTTATTGCGGTAAAGCCAGCGCATAAAAACAATAGTGCCAATGACCAAGTTCTGGTTTGGATGGAAAATGTGGTCTTCATATTTTGATTTTTATTATTTCTATTTAATAAGCAAAAGCCGTGTAGGTCCCCACGGATTATAAACTATTCTCCTTTGTGAACTTTAGAATTTCGGATATACGCCCAAAGGCCAAGCCCGTAACCGTATCCGCAGCTCCATAATAAATGGCTACCTTATCCTCTTCAATTGAATACAGTGCGGCACATGGAAACACCACGTTTGGTACATCGCCCACACATTCATAATTGGTCTGTGGGGATAACAGATAAGGTTTGGTCCTATACAGTACCTTATCTGGATGCTCCTTGTCCAAAATAGCCGCTCCCATGGAATATCTAAATCCGTTACAGGTATTAATTACCCCATGGTAAAAGGTTAACCACCCCTCATCGGTAAGTATTGGAATTGGCCCTGCCCCAATCTTGGTGCATTGCCATGCGCTATCCACAAAAGGGGTCACCTTCATTACACAACGATGTTCCCCCCAATATTTCATATCCGGACTATAACTAATATATATGTCGCCAAAAGGGGTATGTCCATTATCACTTGGGCGACTCAACATTGCATATTTGCCATCAATTTTTTCTGGAAATAATACGCCATTCCTATTAAAGGGCAAGAAGGCATTTTCACATTGAAAAAATTCTTTGAAATCGAAGGTATACCCAATACCAATGGTTGGTCCGTTGTATCCGTTACACCAGGTGATCCAATACCTATCCTCAATAAAGACCACCCTAGGGTCGTATTTATAGTCAGATTCGATCATAGTGGTATTACCTGCCTGAAACTGAATAGGATCATGGTTAATATCCCAGTCTATCCCATTTTTACTGAATCCGGCAAAAATGTTCATCTGCACCGCCTTGTTATCACAGCGGAAGACCCCGGCAAAGCCATCTTTGAACGGCACTACCGCACTATTAAAAATACTGTTGGAAGAAGGAATTGCATCCCTCTTCACCACTGGGTTCTCCGTATATCGCCAAACTACATCAGTACTTTGGGCAGGCCTTTCTTGCCAAGGAATGTTACTCACTTTATTTTAATTTAAAATTAAACTTTATCCTACTAATTTAAACTATCCCAGACTTTAATCTGGGGCATATCAATTATATCATAATTGGGTATTTTTCTAACCTTATCCAACCAAGTGAATTTTAGAATTGCAGAGGTAATGCCAAAAACAACCAAGGCTATAATTGCCTTTGGGTAATCCCTGATCATAAAATATATTGGAAGAACGATCATACTGGACTGCCAAATAATACCAATGATACAGTTCATCATATCCCTCCAAAACTCATTATTCTTTTCAAAAGCAGGATCTTCCGCTTTCAGTTCTTTATATATCGGACTCCACCAACCCCAAGGTTTCACATTTTTATAGAACGACTTTAATACTTCCTTATCGGTAGCCGGGCTAAAATAGGTTCCCAAAAACGATCGTGGCCGTTGCAGAAGTGGTCATTGCGCAGGATATTGACCAAG
>TARA_R110002050_G_scaffold10592_7_pt1 | contig 19156 bp, 12 predicted proteins | sample TARA_R110002050 | Tara Oceans TARA_R110002050 (sample SAMEA4396988) | marine metagenome | biome: Polar Biome; feature: [DCM] deep chlorophyll maximum layer (ENVO:01000326); material: water (ENVO:00002006), including particulate matter (ENVO:01000060) such as... | depth 25 m
CTTTTCTTAAATATTCCAACACCTTAAGAATTTGGTCCTGGGTAGAAAATAAATGATCGTACCTTTCCAAAAAAATAGGTACATGAAAATGGGATCTTAGCTCTTTGGCATGGGATCGCTGTTCCAAAACTTCAGGCAAATCCCTATAGGTCACCACCTTATTACCAATCTTTTCGGTTACCTGATGTAGATAGGTGGGCTCGTTAAACTGACTAAGCGAGTGCCATATAGCCTCATTATCACCCTCTTCAAAAAGGATTTTCAGCGCCGAGCTCACTTGTATTTTACCAACCTTTATCCCAGCACTCTTGAATTTTGCCAATGTATACTCCGGTTCCTCATAGGCTAGGGAAAAATGGCACACATCATAACAAACCGTTATATGCCTTAGAATTAAATCCCTGGCCTTTTCCTTATTGCATCCCAAGACTGCGATCAATTTTTGGGTAGCTATGGGAATCAAATAGGTATCATAAAAATAAAGAACCTCATCGCTATTCTCTATCATACCATCTGGTTCCGGCTCAATATCCAAATGCAGATATTTACCAGTATTCCTTTCAATTTGCTCCAACTGCAAAACAATCTTCGCCATACTTTCGGCTCCAGTTGTAAAGGCCTTGTCCAATGCCATATCAGAAGTATGCCAGTGCTTATAACTTACAGGAGAGGTAGAGATACCTCCTGAGATTCCGTCGGGAATCAAAAATGCCAATTGATCAAAAAGTCGCTCCGTATAATCCAATCTTTCCTGGGTGGTCCAATCCGGGGCATGTACCATATCTTTTACCCTTTCGTTATGAAAATTTCCATATGGGAATCCGTTCATGGTAAAGACATAGAATTGATTTTGGTCCAACCAATCCTTGAAATCCTTCAAATTACTACCTTCATCAAGCCCCAAACTTGCCTGGTTGGACAAACGCAGTCCAATACCAAAAGGGGATTCAGGGGCAACCTCCTTCTTTATTTTGGGAAGATATGTTTTTAGGCTATGGTAAGTCTGTTCCCAATCTTCCCCTGGATGAATGTTGCTACAATAGCTAAGATGATATTTATTTTGTATTAACATATGGTATTGGATACTTTAGGTTTATACATTTCGTTCAACCACACGATTGCTTTTTCCATGGTGGAAATATCAATTTCATGTACATCGTGTTTAGCTCCTATTTTTGATATCAAGGTAATAGTAAGTTCCCCGCCCAAATGCTCTCTAAATTCCTGAATACCGTTCAGCAAATCATCCAAATCACCATCCTTTTGAATAGGGATGTGTAAATTGAACCCTATTTGTTCCAGCACTGTCAAAATACGGTCCAGCGTCTCCTTACTTATCAACCCTATAAAGTGGGCATACACCAAATCCAAGGCCATACCAATGGCAACCGCCTCACCATGTCTTAGTTGATAATTGGTCATATATTCCAGTTTATGGGCTGCCCAGTGGCCAAAATCCAATGGTCTGGAAGAACCACTTTCAAAAGGATCTCCCCCTTGGGCTATATGTTCCATATGCATCTCCGCACAGCGATAAATCAGATATTCCATAGACTCCATATCACGTGCCCGGAGTAGGGCACTTTTGTCCTCAATAAAATCGAAGAATACCGCATCCTTTATCAAAGCCACTTTTACCGCCTCCGCTATGCCGGAAATCCAATCGCGTTGCTCTAAGGTGGTTAAAAAATCACTATCATTAATTATGGCATACGCTGGAGAAAAAGTTCCCAAAAAATTCTTTTTTCCCAAAATGTTAAAACTATTCTTCACTCCTACGGCCGAATCGTTCTGGGAAAGCACCGTGGTAGGAATTCTTATCAACTTCACCCCCCTATGGGCTATAGCGGCTGCATATCCCACCATATCTATAATAGCACCTCCGCCAATGGCCACAACAAAGGAGTGCCTACAGATTCGATTGTCATTTACGGCATTCAATATCCGCTCTACATTGCCGTAGTCGTTCTTACACTGTTCCCCACCAGTGATCACAATTTTTTCGGTTAAATGTAATACAGCACTATTTTGTGAACAATAGGAAGTAATTTCGTCACTTAAATTTGGGTGGCAGGCCAGAACACCACTGTCTATAACAAAAAGTACTTTTACATCCCCCTTCTTGTTATACCCTTTAATAATATCCTTGAACAAGGGGTTGTCCAAACTAAATATATTTTCCGTAAAATGTAACTTATACTCATAAGATACTTTAAAGGATTGCTCTATTGGCTTATAATGTGACATACTTAAAACGTTAGGTAACTGCGAACAGTTTTGATAAAAAAATAGATAGGGGCAATAGTAATAGTATAATCAGCCCGACCCACCAATGTGAAAATCCCACGGCCATGGTCGCGTCCAAAACAATGATCGATATTACCCCGGCCATGACCGCTTTTTTTATGTTCTTGGGTGAATTTTCGGCATATGCCCTGAACAAAGGCCTAAATATTAAAAAAGCGAACAACAATAAAAATGGAAGGGCCTCCAATAAATTTAGACCGGAGATTGAAAAAAGAACAATAATCCCCACAATCACCAAGCTGTACAGCCCCCCTGCAAAAATTATATGGTTCTTATTGTGTCCATGCACTTCGCCCCTGCTAATAAGGGTTATGGCCGCTATGTACAATACAGGAAATATAAAATACACCCAGTGACTGAAATCTCCCAAGAAGGTAATCCCCAAAAGTAAGTTTAAACCTCTGCAAACTCCCATATTAAGAGGCCCAAAGAAGGAATGGTGTTTCCCCAGGCCATCATACAAAAGAATAAAGAGTCCTAATGCTACAGCTACCATACCACTTACAGAGCCTACCAAAAAAGAAAATAGAACTCCCAAATTCAGCAACACCCCACCAAAGATTGCGGCAGATTGAACCGAAATCAATCCGGATGGAATGGGTCTTTCCGGTCGTTCTGTTTTATCCAATTTATGATCAAAGACGTCATTGAGAACAACACCGGCAGCATATAGAAACACAGAGGATAATACCAACAATAGTATATCGCCCATACTGGAATTCCATTCCATATTGGAAAAAACTCCGGTAAATACACCCGAAATAGCCACACCTGCCAAAACATCGGCGGCGGCTGTAGGTAAATTTGCAGGTCTGGCGAGCCTTAAATATCCTTTCAATACAGGATTCATTATACTATTTTATCCGTATCCACCTTGGGCTCCTGCCCTCGCAAAACACTATTGTCGTTATATAATTTGGTTTGATTGATGCCTTGTGGGTTTAACCAATCGGATTCTTTCATTTTACCGTTTTTTCCAAAAATATCCAAGGCATTTTGGTAACAGGTTTTAACCACATCAGATTTAGCTATTCCCCTTTTCAACATGAGGGAAGCTGTTTTTGGCACCGCCAAGGGATCACTAACGCCCCAGTCCGCAGAACTATCCACAATAATACGATCGCTTCCAAAGTTTCTTACTACTTCCACCATTCTTTCATTTCCCATTTTGGTTTTTGGATAAATCGTAAAGGCCGCCCAAAAACCGCGATCCAATACATCCTTAACGGTTTCTTCGTTGTTGTGATCTATAACAACCATACCTGGATCCAGACCGTGTTCCAAACAAACTTCCATGCTTTTTAAGGTACCCGACTTTTTATCCCTATGCGGGGTATGTATCTGTACCGGAATATTCAACTCCTTGGCCAACTCCAACTGCATTCTAAAATATTTGTCTTCGGCAGGGGTCTGATCGTCATAACCAATTTCTCCAATGGCCACTACATTTTCCTTGTGCACATACAATGGCAATAATTCAACTACCTGTTCCGCCAGGGCTTCATTATTGGCTTCCTTGGAATTTAACCCTATTGTGCAATAATGATGTATTCCAAACTGACTGGCCCTAAAAGGCTCCCACCCCACAAGGCTGCTATAATAATCTTGAAACGACCCTACCTGTGTACGTGGCTGACCCAACCAAAACGACGGCTCTATAATAGCCACTACCCCAGCAGCGGCCATTGCCTCATAATCATCGGTGGTCCTGGAGGTCATGTGTACATGCGGGTCTATAATCATCATTTTCTCTTCCATAATATTTCAATATTCTTTTATTGATAAACGCTTCTATTTTTCCATTGTGTTACTGGCCATTGGGAACAAGGTCCAAATATGGTAAAAATCCCCATATCGAAGGCAACTCCAACCGATAAAGTTAATTAATTAATGGGTTATAACGATTATAACACGTCCATTTTAAAAGTGTTTTAACAGTAAGGCGAACTGTTGACTTCTCCGTAGTCCATAAAAATCCCATATACAACCTATCCATCAACCAGTCTAATACTTCAATATCATGGCGTTAAAATTGGCTATTATTTGCTCCTTGTCACCTGTACCTTTAAAAACAAGGCAGAGGGCATCAAAATCCTTGGTGGGCTTCACTGGAATAAGAAAGTTCTTCTTTGCCCCTTTCTCCTTGTTATAATACTTTAAGGAGCTTTCCCCAATTAATTTGCCGTCAGGGTTGTTTTCCCTAATCTCCACTTTGCCCTCGTAGGGGTAATCGGCCCCAAAATACATGTACAGCTCTATCTTTTTTAAACCCTCCAAGCCAATGTCATTGAATTTCAAATAGGAATTATTTTTAATGGACCCAACAACCCGGTCGCCTTCCACCTCCCAATTGCTCAATCCCCCGCTTTTTTCATCGGCATTGGCTCCTACATACTTTGGAAATTTAAAAACGATTTGATCTCTCACCGAAAGTGAAGATTCGGGCTGCTCTTTACTTCCCTTATCCGTATAGGAAGCCATTAACACATACTTTCCTTGGCTATTTTTGGCCTGATGCGAATTAAATTCAACTTCGCCCTGAATAGGCAATAGATCATCATCCTTGCCAATTTCCGAATTTAATGAAAGAATATAATCAACTATTTTATCTACTTCAGTCACCTTAAGCTGTGGGTGTGCGGACATCATACTTTCTCCCCATACCCCCGAGCCTCCTTTGATAATTTTATCTATCAGGTAATTTTTGTCTTTGGCAGTATAGCGCGCCGCTATTTCCTCGTACGAAGGCCCATTTACCTTTATATTAATGGCATGGCAGGCCTTACAGTCCGTATCGTCCATAATTAATTTACCTTCCGGTATGGTGTTCTGTTGATGTCCAATCGTGGCCTTGACCATATCCTCTCCTTCCGGAATATAATCAAAAGTGACCTTAATATCCTTAGGGTCAATGGTACCGTCAAGGGTACTGCCATCCTGTTTATCGGTCACAACAACTTTGTAGGCTACTTTATGCCCGTCCCAATAAGTTCTGTTCTCCGTATCCAATTCAATTTTTAATTCGGGAATATCGTTGCCCACCAATATTTTGTGGGTGGATGTATCCGTGTTTCCAGCTTCATCCGTCACCTTTAAACGAACCGTATAATTTCCGGGTTCATTAAAGGTAAAACTTGGCTCCATTGAGGTATCCTGAACCTCATCAGAATTAAAATACCACTCATACCGCAACCGGTCCCTATCAAAATCTTCGGAAGCACTCCCTGAAAAATTCACGGTTAAAGGTTGGGCACCAACCATTTTATCCGAGGTAATTCGGGAAACCGGCTTGCGATTTCCACTAACATAACTAATCCTGTTTAAGCGGGCATCCATGTTTTGTGAATTCCACTTTTGTCCATATTCCAGCACATAAAGGTTGCCATCCGAAGCAAAAAGCATATCCATTGGATGGGAAAACTCATCGCTGGGCATAAAAGGGTCTGCCTTAACATAGTTGTGATCTTCATCTAGGGTTACCACATAGATCCAGTCCCTCATCCATTCGTACAATAAAATCTTATCCTCAAAATATTCAGGAAATTTATTGGTAGCATTGGGATAGTTGGAAGCATGATAAATTGGGCCCGCCATAGGGTTTACCCCTCCAGAACCCAACCAAGGAAATTCTTCCGAAGCACTGTACGAAAACCATATCATTGATTCCTGTGCGGGCGGAAGCTCCCTTAATCCTGTATTATTCGGGGAATCGTTTATTAGTTTGGAAGGATCAAATTTTTCACCGGGTGTTTCCGTGGTAAAATCATAATCATTGTATGCCTGATTATTGCCACGGGTATAGGGCCACCCCCAATTTCCAGCTCTTCTGGCCTGGTCAAATTCACCCATTCCATGTGGTCCCCGATTGGGATCGCCCTTACCGGCATCGGGTCCAATATCTCCCCAATAGAGATACCCAGTTTCACTATCTATTGAAAATCTAAAGGGGTTACGGCACCCCATTACATATATTTCCGGTCTTGTATTGGGGGTACCAACCGGGAACAAATTCCCGTCCGGTATGGAATAAGTTCCATCGTCCTCCGGCTTAATCCTCAATATCTTTCCCCTAAGGTCATTGGTATTGGCCGCCGATTTTTGAGCGTCCCATAAGGCTCTGCCCTCCCGTTCATCTATGGGTGCATAACCAGAGGATTCAAAGGGGTTGGTATTGTCTCCCAGACCAATGAACAAATTACCGTCCGGTCCAAATTCCAAAGCTCCGCCACTGTGGCAGCATTTGCGAAGAGTAGGTATGGTCAATAGATTTTTCTCTGAGGCCATATCCAAGGAATCCCCCGCCAAGGTAAATCTAGATATTCGTTGCTCCGATTTTTCACCAGGGGCGGAATAAAATAGATAGATCCAATTATTATTCTGATAATCGGGGTCCACAGCTATACCCAATAACCCATCTTCATTGCCATAAAAAAGGTCCAACTGGGCCAATTGCTTTGTTTTTTCCTCCTTAAAATCGTAAAGTTTCAAGGCACCCTGGCGCTCTATGAACAAAATCCCCCTACCCGGTAATTCTTCCAATTCCATTGGCTCGTTCAAGTTAAAATCGAGCACCTTGCGAACATATCTGTTTTCCTCAGGGATCCTTTCGGTCCTGGCCCTGTTGTAATCCAAGGCAGTATCCCCTATAGCATAATTAATACCACCCAATAGGTGATCTAAAAAAATAGGATTTTCAAAAGTGGCATCCGTATGTCCCATTTCAGTATAAAAAGACCTACCCCCATCATAGTCATGATACCACGAAATAGGATGGTGTTCCCCATTTTCCCCTCCCTCATAACTGGTCTCGTCAATTTCTACCAACACCTTAATTTCCGGATTGATATCCTTAAAATTATACCATTCATCCGTCTTCATCCAGGTATCGGACATAGATTGGGTAGCTGGGTGGTTCTTATCCACAATATTCAACCTTGCCTCTTGAATTCTAGGATGTCCCTTAAAATAGGCCCCCACCAATTTATTGTACCAAGGCCAGGCGTATTCAGTATCCGTCGCCGCATGGATTCCCAAAAATCCCCCACCAGCTTGAATATATCTCTCAAAATCTGCCTGTTGTACCTCATTCAATACATCACCAGTGGTATTTAAAAATACAACTGCGGAATATTGCTTTAATAATTCTTCGGTAAAATAGGTCGCATCTTCAGTTGCGTCTACCAAGAATCCATTTTCCGTACCCAATTTTTTCAATGCCTCCGCACCAGCCTCAATAGATCCATGCCTAAATCCTTCCGTTTTACTAAACACCAATATTCTGGTCTCTTTCGAAGTACATGAAGCCAGGGAACAAACTAGGATTAGTCCCATTGCCAACTTTAAAATATTACCCATTTTAATTAATTTATTCAGTATAACCTTTGTATTAAGGTATCGCAGGTAGACTTAACATCAATCTTAAAAACACCTTAGCTAAAAACAAATTATACTATTACAAATACTTTTTTTGCCTTAAGTTCAATTTTACCCACAATAATGCAGCAATTTAAATCATTTGAAAAGATTTTTATACAAACCAGTGAAAAAATACGATTAAGGACCACCGGCATTTAATACCTAGGTTACGTTTATCCATGGGCAATTGGCACAGTGCGAAATCCACCAATAATTCTTTAGGTACCGGCTAAAAAAACACTCTTTTGAAAGCCCTACCTAGGCCATGTCCAAATGTTAAAAAATAAATTTAGTCCCTCTTTAAAATAATTTATGTGATACTTTTAAGGCCTATAAATTAGAAACCCAAAATAACCAAATGAAAATCAAATTATCAATACTCTTTTTATTTTCTGGTTTTATCCTTTTGGCACAGGAGCCATTATCCTTAGAAAATTTAAACGAGTTTAAAGACCCCTCCGAAAATTGGAAAATAGTAGGTGATGTCGTTGCAGACAGGAACATAACAGTCCACACCCATCAAGATCCAGCACCGGCTATTTTAACCAAGAAGGAAAAACGCAAACTAAAAAAGTCTAAAGAAACCTTACATCCTATCCATACAGAACCTGGAACAGGTGTTTTGTTCAACGATTACACCTTTACCCAAAAAGACCATCTTTTGTCGAAATGGGAACATGGTGATATAAAATTGGAAATGGAGATCTTAATTCCCAATGGATCAAATTCGGGTATTTACCTACAAGGCAGGTATGAACTTCAAATAAAGGATAGCTGGGGCGTTATGAATCCTACCTCCTATGATTTTGGAGGCATCCATCGGAACTGGGAAGAAGAACCTTCCAAGAAATTCTTGGGCATTACACCTTTGAGCAATCCTGCCAAAGCCCCTGGTTTATGGCAAAAGGTCAAAATTCATTTTGAAGCCCCTAAATTTGATGATGTCGGAAATAAAATTGCCAATGCAAAATTTGTTTCCGTATTCTTGAACGATGTCTTGATCCATAGCAATGTAGAGGTACCTTTACCTACTGGAGGTCCTATCTCCACGGAAGAAACCGCAATGGGCCCGTTAATGATCCAAGGAGATCATGGTCCTATGGCCTTTAGGAATATAAAGTATCAACTCTTGAAAGAGTCCGGGGTCACCATGACCAATTTAGGTTACGTTACCTATAAAGGCGATTTTAAAGGTCTGGAAGATTTGGAAGCTGCAGAGGCCTCCGAAAAGAAATCCGGAAAACTAATAGATGTCAATGTGGTAGAGGAGGAAGATCGTTATGGCCTTCACTATTCAGGAAGCATTAATGTTCCGGAAGCGGGCAATTATATCTTTACCATTGGATATACCGGAGGCATCTCCTTCTCCCTGGATGGTAAAACCATAGCCACAAATAATTCCACCGGCGCCCAGGAAGAATTGGAAAAAACTGTTTCTTTAACTGCGGGAGACCATGCATTTACTTTGATCAATATAAAAAATGCGGGCTGGAGGGCCCCGAGATTAGGCCTATCAATTTCAACGGAACAAACCAATCCAAAAACCTTCCACGTTTACGATTCCTACCCACCAAAAATAAATTCCGTTTCCCCTATTTTGGTCAATGCAGAGGCTACACCACGAATGCTAAGGGGTTTTGTAAGTTTTGGAGGTAACCAGGAGCGTCTTTCCCACACCATTGGTGTAGGGACTCCTAAAGGCTTAAATTTTGTATATGATATGGGGACGGAAAATCTCGTTGGTATGTGGCGTGGCAACTTTGTTGATGCCACCCCCATGTGGCATAGTAGAGGTGATGGCTCCTTTAGGCCAAATGGTGCGGTCCTATGGACTTTTTTAAACCAACCTTTATCCGCTCTAAGCGATTTACAAAGTCCGTTTCCAAGAAAGGGCAGCGCTCCCGAATTTAAATCCGGAGGATATAGCATGAACCCAGTAAATGGTCTTCCAATCTTTAAATACACCTATAAAGGTGTTGCTGTGGAGAACAGGGTTTACCCCAATGACAAAAACACCCATTTTATCAATGAGGTGCATTTTTCCAAAATAGGGGAACCCAATTGGTACTATAAGATTGCCTCCGGAAAGGCCAAAAAATTGGCCGACGGGTCTTTTGACATCAATGATCACCAATTCTACATAAACGTATTATCCGGTCAGGAACCTATTATTAGGGAGGTAAATAATGAGACGGAATTAATTATTCCTGTGGATGGAAGCACTATTAAATATGAAATAATTTGGTAAGAAATATGAGAACCATTACGAAAAATACAATTAGAGGAATAGGCATATTATGTTGTGCTACGCTATTTTTATCAGCCACAACCCTCTTGGCACAAAATGCACCAACCGAGGATGACTACTACAGGTTAATTACGGTACCAACGCCCGAGGGCATCCAGATGGAAGGAGGAGGGGTGTTGTCCCTTCCCAATGGAAAACTTGCTGTTTGCACCAGACGGGGAGATGTTTGGATTATTGAAAATCCATCCATGGCCAATGGAGTATCCCCAACTTTTAAAAAATTCGCCTCCGGATTGCACGAACCTTTAGGATTGGCCTATCATGACCAAGCCCTATATACTGCCCAAAGAGGAGAGTTGACCAAACTAATTGACACCAACGGTGATGACGTGGCAGATGAGTACAAGACCATATATGCTTGGCCTATTTCTACCCACTACCACGAGTATTCCTTTGGTCCGGTATTGGCTCCGGACAATACCTTTTTTGTAACGGCCAATGTGGCCTTCGGAAATGAAGAATGGTGGAGAGGGGAAAGCAGGGTACCCTGGAGGGCCTGGACCATGAAAATCACCGAAGATGGAAAAATGGAACCCTGGGCAACGGGTATGCGATCCCCAGCAGGTTATGGCCTGGTAGACGGGGAATTGTTTTACACGGACAATCAAGGAGACTGGGTAGGTTCAGGCGCTATTTGGCATCTTCCAAAAGGTGCCTTTGCCGGACATCCGGCCGGACTTAGATGGACCGGGCATGAGGATTCTCCAATTAAACTTACCGAGGACGAATTCTATAGCAAATTGGATAAAAGGCAGGTCAAGGTAAATGGGCGTTATGTGAAGCCTGAAAACATCATGGACGAAAAAAATCCAGCTTTTGCCTATGAAATAAAAAAATCCTTCCCCGAATTAAAATTACCTGCGGTCATATTGCCACATGGTATTTTGGGCATATCCAATTCCGAAATCAAGGTCGATGAAACCAAGGGTAAATTTGGTCCATTTGAAGGACAATTACTAGTGGGCGACATGGGGCAGAGTAAGATAATGAGGGTAGTCCTGGAAAAAGTGAAGGGAGAATACCAGGGTGTAGCCTTCGATTTCAGAGCAGGTTTTCAGTCAGGTGTGATGCGTATGGATTTTGATAATGATGGAAAGCTTTTCGTAGGGGAGACCAACAGAGGTTGGGGTTCTGCCGGCACCACCAATTCTGGTCTGGAATATTTAACCTGGACCGGACGTACCCCTTTTGAAATGAAAACTGTAAGCGCCACGCCCGATGGTTTTGAAATTGAATTTACTTTGCCCGTGGACAAAGCTTCGGCCGAGGATCTGGATTCCTATTTCGGAAAAAGTTACATTTATAAATATCATGCAGCCTACGGTAGTCCACAGACAAATATTGAGGAAATTAAGATTAAAGGGGTAAAAGTGAGTGATGATGGCATGAAGGTCCGCATAGTCATTGACAATATTAGGCAATACTATGTCCACGAAATTATGTTGCCCGGGGTAAAAGCCAAGGAATCCGGTCACACCATTTTACATCCTACCTTGTACTACACCCTAAATAATATACCTGAAGGAGCTTTAACTCCCGCATCCGAACTCTCCACCAAGCGAAGTAGTTTATTAAAAAAAGCTGTCAGCTTTAGGAAACCGGCTCCAAAAAAACCTTCAGTCAAGAACAAGGTATTGTCGGACACCGAAGTACAGCCACTTTTGATGTCCAACACTTGTGTTGCATGCCACCATAAGGAAAAGAGGGTCATTGGGCCTTCATTTACCGAGATATCAAAACGCAATTACAACAATGAAAAAATAGTGGAGTTAATATATAACCCACAGCCCAAAAATTGGCCTGAATACGCAACCCCCATGGCACCTATGCCCCATGTGCCCAAAGATGAAGCCCTTAAAATTGCCGGGTGGATCAATTCATTGAAGAAGTAATATTTTAAAAAAAATCAAAAAAAAGAGCGGCTCAATGGCAATATTGAGCCGCTCTTTTATTTTTAAAACACAGTCCTATTCCTTTATGTTGCCCCAGGTAATATTTCCACTTTCAATTCCCTTTACGAGCTCGGAATACCCCTCCAACATTGCCTTGGCCTCACTTGAATTGGAATGGTAACAACAAAGAGCGGCCGCTTTTCTTTCGGCCATATTTTCACTGGCAAATAACCGTTTCATATCCTTTAGGAGTTTGTCGTTCATAAAATTGCCCACAGGCCTCCAAAAGCAGGGATCTATCTCCCTTGATGCCGCCCAACGCTCGTGGGCGTAATCCGAAATAATTCTTGCAAGTTCCTTGTTCCCCCTTTTTTCCACCTGCACTATTTCATTTAGATTTTGCTGCATAAACGCTGCCTTAAGGTACATTTGGTTCCATTGCTGTTCATTAAAATAAAGCGCAGGATACGGGTTGTTTAACGCTATAGCATCAAAAACGGTAGAGATATTGGTCCTAAGTGCTTCCACTGCCTGTACTTTATAGTTTTCAGGATGGGGCAACAATACCAAAAATTTCAGGAAGGTTTCAAGTTCGCCCTTATCCGCCACCTCAATAATATTGGCCACCTTGGCCTTAAAAAATTCTTCCTTGGCCTCCAATACCTTATAAAGCAAATAAATTCTACCTATCTGCTGAAGATTGGCATGTTGAACTTCTAGGTAATCCTTTAATTCCTTATCATCCAATAAAAGCGAAAGATCTTTTTCAGATTTAATTTTCGCGGGCACCAAGCTATAGGTCAGATACAAATCCTTTGTAGACTCTGATTCCACAATACCTTCAATTTTCGAAAACAGCCATTGTCTGTTTTCTTTGTCCACATTATCCTCTAAAATTTTCAGAAGCTGGGTACCGATATTTTTAAACAACATATTACAATATATTTATTCCGTGTTAAACTATAAATTTCAATATTACGTTTAGTAAGACCATGAGCAATTCATATGATTCCACCCTGTCTACAAAGAAGGTTTAAATATAAAACTATATCAGCATAAATTACCGCGGTTTATGGTATTCTTTCTATTTTTGAAATAGAAAATTGTGCTATGTTAGGTTTAAAGTTACCCACAGACCCCAGATGGGTCAACATTGTTGAGAAAAATATCGATGAAATATTAACAGATCATGCCTATTGTGAGCAAAAGGCCGCAAGTACGGCTATTTCATTGATCGTTAGCTTTCCCGAATACACAGAACTTACCCAAGAAATGATAGCCTTGTCCAGGGAGGAAATGGGACATTTTAAAATGGTTCACGACCGAATATTGGATCGTGGAAAAACACTTGGAAGAGACAGAAAGGACGAATATGTTGTTGCCTTATTAAAATTTTTTCCCAAAGGTGGCAGCAGAACCACCCAATTGGTGCACCGTTTGTTATATGCCGCATTAATCGAAGCCCGAAGCTGTGAACGCTTTAGATTATTATCCGAGCAATTACAGGACAAGGAGCTTGCTGATTTTTACCACAAACTAATGATCAGTGAGGCAGGTCATTACACTATGTTCCTAAACTTCGCCCGCAAGTATGGGGATCGTAAGGAAGTGGACCAAAAATGGGATGCATTATTATCATATGAAGCATCTATCATGAAGGATCTAGGTACTTCTGAAACCGTACACGGTTAAATTGGCTTCCTGGAAATAAGGTCAATAAAAGGTATTGAACCTAGATCCCGCCGAAAAAGGCGGGATTAGTTCAACTTACAATTTTAAGTGCGTCTTACCGACTTCTCAAAATTGAGTTTCACTAATAAACCTATAAGTTGTTCTGGAAATCCTTACTCTTTGGCGTAGTACAGGGTTTTTATTATCCCGTCTGACAAGCCTATTTTAGGAACATGAATTTTTTTGGCTCCGACCCATTTGGCGGAGGAGACAAAAATTTGCGTTGCAGGAATAATTACATCCGCCCTATCAGGATTTAGTCCCAATTCCGAAATCCTTTCCTCAAATGTCAGGCTCGTCAGAAAATGATATTGCGCCCTTAACCAAATATAGGAAAGGGACTCCCCCTCCTTTCTACCAGACATTTTATGTAATTTATTAATATTTCCTCCAGAACCAATGATCGATAAATTGGGAAGTCCCTTCACGTGTTTCTTCAGCCAGTGTTCCAATTCATTCCACTTGGTATCATCTACCATATCATTTAGGAGCCGAACAGTTCCAATTTTAAAGGATTCCGAAATTTTTATCTTCCCTTCGGAAAAAACAGTGAACTCGGTACTCCCTCCTCCCACATCTATATAAAGATAAGTTTCATCTTTCCTAATCAGATTCTTAAGGTCTGTGGAAGCTATAATAGAAGCCTCCCTTTCCCCATCTATCAACTGAATCTGTACCCCTGTGGCCTCTAAGATATTGTCTATAACCAGCTGTCCATTATCCGCTTCCCTCATAGCCGAAGTTGCACAGGCCATATATTTTTCCACCCCATGTACTTCCATTAAGAGCTGAAATGCCTTCATAGCATTCAACAACCGCTCTTCATTACGTTTGGAAATAGTTCCATTCTTAAATACATCTTCCCCTAACCTAATTGGCAATCGGACCAAGGCACTTTTTCTAAAAAGGGTATCTTTCCCTTCTTCTTCAATTACGTTATGGGTGAGCAACCGTATGGCATTGGAGCCTATGTCTATGGCCGCATATTTCCGAACTTTCAAAGTAGCTGTTTTTTTTAGGAATTCAATTTATTAAGGTAGTAATCATAGGTGGCGAATTGTGAACGCACTTTGGGATTATTGTTCCTTCTATAGGCATTATCATGTTTTTCGGAAAACACCCTTGCCTTTACATTATCCCTCCAAGAAATATCAAAGGTATCCAAAAGCTCTTGTTTAACGTCCCCATCATAAATAGGTACTCCAACTTCTACACGATAGTCCAAATTTCTCGTCATCCAATCGGCCGAGGATATATATACTTTGGAATTACCATCATTTCCAAAAATGAAGATCCTAGGATGCTCCAAAAATTTATCCACAATACTAACAGCCTCTATGTTTTCACTCATTCCCTTAACCCCTGGCACCAAACAGCAAATACCCCTGATAATAAGCTGAATTTTTACTCCTGCCCTACTGGCCTCATACAGTTTGTCCACCATTTTATAGGAGGTAAAACTGTTCATTTTTATCTTGATATAGGCCTCCTTGCCAGCCTTGGCATTTTGAATTTCCTTATCGATCAACTTCTTGAACACATTTTTGGTATAATGCGGAGAAACAATCAGATGTTTGTATTTATTGATCTTATAGGTAGTTTCAAAGAAATCAAAGACTTTGTTCAATTCCTTCAGTATCCCATCATGTGCCGTAAATAGGGTATAATCCGTATAGATACGGGCCGTTGATTCATTAAAGTTACCTGTACTAACAAATCCGTAGCGTTTAATTTGTGTCCCTTCTTCCCGCTCTACCAGACATATTTTGCTATGCACTTTTAAGCCACGCACACCAAAAATAAGTTTTACCCCCTCGGATTGTAACTGTTCCGCATATTCAATATTGGCCTGTTCGTCAAACCTGGCCTGTAACTCTATCTGTACCGTTACCTGTTTTCCATTTTTTACGGCATTTATCAAGGAGGCCGCCACCTGGGAGTTATCGGCCAATCTGTATACTGTAATCTTGATATTTCTCACCTTGGGATCCAGGGCCGCCTCCCTTAGAAACTTGATAATGTAGGAAAAGGTCTGATATGGGGTATACTGCAGGAAATCTTTTTCCGCTATCCGCTCAAAAAGGCTGCCCTCCAATGAAATTCCCTTTATGGGAAGTGGGGTAATCTTAGCGTACATGAGATCATTTCTGCCCAAGCTGGGAAAGCCCATATAATCCCGTCTATTGTGATATCTACCTCCCGGAATTACACTATCCGTGTCCTCTATATCCATTTTTTCCTTTAAGAAATCGAGCGTATCCTTACCTATGCTCTTATCGTACACAAAGCGCACTGGATCACTTATTTTTCGATGCTCAACACTGGACGATATTTTTTCAATAAAACTCTTGCTTAAGTCATTATCCATGTCCAACTCGGCATCACGGGTAATTTTTATCATATGCGCCGAGATGGATTCATAGTCGAACATATTAAAAATACTCCCCAGGCAGTACCTGATAAGATCATCGAGAATGATGATATAATTTTTATCGCCCTCCTTCGGCAACACCACAAAACGATCTATACCCTTAGGTATTTCTATTAGTGCATATCGCTTTTCCTTGACATTGGATTTGCTGCCCGGCTCTTTCTTTAAAATCAGTTTTACCGCCAGATAGGCCGCTGTATCCTTTAGCATGGGGAAGCCGGCCAAATCGTTTAAAATAATGGTCATCAAAACTGGACTGACCTTTTCGATAAAATAATTCTTTATAAAGGAACATTGGGACACCGTGATTTTTTTTTCATTGATCAAAAAAATATTCTGGGTTTCCAATTCCTTTTCAATATCGCTTAATATCTTTAAGCTTTTGGTTTGCTGTTTAATTACGATTTCGGTGATTTCCTCGAGAAGATCCTTTGCTGTTTCCCCGCCCAGAACACTTTTCCCGGATCTTCCAGCATCCACTATTCTTTTAACGGTGGCATACCTTACCTTAAAGAATTCGTCCAAGTTATTGGAAAATATCCCTAAAAACCGGAGTCGCTCAATTAAAGGAACATTCTTGTCTGCACTTTCCTGTAAAACCCTCTCATTAAAACTTAACCAACTTATTTCTCTATTTATATATTGATTTTTACTCTTGATCATTCTTATAATTGTTTTGGAAAAAGTGTCCGTACCGTAATACCTTTTGTTACGGTACCCCAATCGTTTGTGTCAAATTGTAATTGTACCAGCCCACTGGTAGGAACATTGTCAATATACATGTTTCCAAGGGAATTGGCAATATGTGTAAAGGCTTCGTTATGTCCAAATATAATAACAGTATCCTTGTCATTGTTCAGTCCTTTTATAAATCGACATACATCCTCACCCGAAAAATCATATAAGTCATTGGACAATTGAAATTTTGTGTATGAATAATTTATGGCTCTTAAAAAAATCATAGCGGTATGCAACGCTCTATTGGCCGGACTGGAATAAGCTGCATCAATATGGTTTAAATTGGACGAAAATTCCTTGGCCACCTTATTCACATCCTTTATCCCCCTTTCCATTAGTGGTCTATCCCTATCCGAAACATTGTATTCCCAAGAAGATTTTCCGTGCCTTACCAATATTACCGTTTTCATACGTTTACATCCTTTAAATTTATTGAAAAAAAGAAAACTAAAAATTGAGAATGTGTGCCTCCCCGGCTCCACCGGTAATCACAGACTACACCCTAACATTAAATACTTAAAATATTGCCTTTTAGGAAAATTGTCAAATTTTGTATTCGTCCGTTTCCCTTATGTCCTTTAAATAAATTGCACATCCCCAGGACAATTCAAATCCAATGTATTGCTAAAAGTCAAGGTGCCAACCTTTCCATTTTCCAATCCAAATTAGCCTGTAAACTATAGCGTATCCTATCGTGCAACCTATTGGGACGTCCCTGCCAGAATTCCATGGATATAGGTTTTACAATAAAGCCGCCCCAGTATTTGGGACGTTCTATCTCCTTATTATCATATTCCTTCTCCAACGCCTTTAATTTCTTTTCCAAATATTCCCTACTCGGAACCACCTCGCTCTGCTTGGATACTATTGCTCCCAGTTTACTCCCCTCGGGTCGTGATTCAAAATATCCGTCAGATAAATTTTCTGCTATTTTCTCCGCCCTTCCCTTTATAATGATCTGCCTTTCCATATTGGGCCAAAAAAAAGAAATACACACATTGGGATTTTGGGTAATGGCCCTGCCCTTTTCACTTTCATAATTGGTATAAAAAATAAAACCTTCATAGGTGTATTTCTTCAACAATACCACCCTGTTCTTTGGAAACCCGTCCAAACCTATGGTAGACACCGTCATGGCATTGGGTTCATCCACTCCTTCGGAAGCTTCAACTTCATAAAACCATTTTTGAAATAATTCCATAGGGTTATCCGAAATAACCTCTTCTGTAAGAGAGCTTTTCTCATAGGACTTCCTGTAATTCCCTAGGTCTTTTTGCATATGTATTCTTGGATATTATTATCGCGAAAAGTTAATATACAAAATTGCACAAAACAAACTGAAATGCGAAAAGTAAGTGGAGTTTTTTTAAGCACTATATACATGGGAAAGACCCATACGATAATTTGCAGACGTAGATTACCAATGGTCCCGGGAAACTAATACATTCTACTTTTATCAAAACGGGAAATTTAAAGAAGTATCCGTTAAAAACCCGGTACATATGGAGGTTACCGATCTAGACCTAAAGTCGTACAACATCTAGATCTTCATTGGCTCCCCTGTAAAGTGACAGCTATTTCCTGGGCTATAGCTCAAACTCCTTACCATCGTCCGCTAGTTCCACATTTGGAAATATGGTTTTGGCCTCTTCCCTAAAGAGGTCCAAAGATTGGTACCTGGTTGAAAAATGTCCCAATATCAACATCCCTACATTGGCCTCCCTGGCAATGGTAGCAGCCTCCTTGGCGGTGGAATGTTTTGTTTTGGGGGCCAATCTCTTTTCCGTCTCCAAGAATGTGGCCTCGTGATATAAGACATCAACATTCTGGATCCAAGGAACAATTTTTGGGGAAAAGGCCGTATCACTACAAAAAGCATAACTCTTTGCTGCAGGAGGATCAAAGGTCAATAAGGCATTGGGTATCACTTCCTGGTTGTCCAAGGTAATGTCCTTTCCCAGTTTAATATTTTGAAAGTAACATTTATCTATTTTGTACTTTGCAACGGCCTCTACATTTAATTTGCGTTCTCCCAACTCCTCCCTGATCAGAAAACCATTGGTATATATCCTGTGTTCCAATGGAATTGTGGTTATGGACACCTTGTCATCCCCAAATATCCGTTCTGGCTCATTTGAAGTCAATTCATGGAAAAGAAGTGGATAATTGGTCCAAGAATCCCCCAATTTGAGAAAAAGGGTAATTGCCTCCTTAATTCCCTTCGGGCCGTAAACATGTAGTTCATTGGTCCTGCCCAACAACCTAAAAGTAGATATTAATCCGGGTAGACCAAAAAAATGGTCTCCGTGCAAATGTGATATTAAAATATGATTG
>TARA_R110002050_G_scaffold30469_4_pt1 | contig 19141 bp, 14 predicted proteins | sample TARA_R110002050 | Tara Oceans TARA_R110002050 (sample SAMEA4396988) | marine metagenome | biome: Polar Biome; feature: [DCM] deep chlorophyll maximum layer (ENVO:01000326); material: water (ENVO:00002006), including particulate matter (ENVO:01000060) such as... | depth 25 m
GGCACCTTGTTATCTGCCATTGAAGCTGTTCAAACAACATGATTTCAACAAAAAAACAAATTCAGCAACTGGCCAGTTTGCTACTGACCAAAGGAATTGACGATATCGTCATTTCCCCGGGATCGCGCAATGGCCCGCTCACCCACACATTTGCCGGCAGCGGGTTGTTCAATTGCCGTAGTGTTGTCGACGAGCGCAGTGCAGCCTACTTTGCCCTTGGGCTAGCCCAAGCCAAACAAAAACCGGTAGCCATCGTCTGCAGCTCAGGAACGGCCACTTTGAACTATGCACCGGCAGTAGCCGAAGCATTTTACCTCAATATCCCGCTGATTGTGCTGACCGCTGATCGGCCCGATTACTGGATTGACCAAGCGGAAAGTCAGTGTATCCGGCAGGAAAGTATTTACCGGAATTTCGTTCAAAAGGAAATCAGCCTGCCCTTAGGTGAATCAGAAAAAGAATTGTGGTTTGCCGCCCGCGAAATTAATGAATGCCTGAACTTGGCTGTTACCGGCACTCCGGCGCCGGTTCACATCAATATTCCGCTGGAGGAACCTCTGCATGATTTGCTGAATGAAAGACTGCCAGCCGTAAAAGTCATTCAAGCCACACAAAACCAGATCACTTTAGCTGAGCTGGAATTGCAGCAACTGGCTTCTGTATTCAACGAAGCAAAAAAAGTATTGGTCCTGGCGGGTCAGCAAATCCCGAACCCGGGATTGGAAAATCAGCTGAGTGAGTTAGCTGAGAAAACAGGGGCCGTGATTTTAAAAGAACACCTGGCCAACCTGAACGATCCTGACTTTTGCGGCAACATTGACACGCTGATGGCTGCCCTGCTCGAAGATCGAATGGAGGAGTTTCAACCCGATCTGCTGATCAGCTTTGGAGGGCAGTTTGTTTCCAAATCGCTCAAACAATTTCTGCGGAAACAGAAACCGGCCCATCACTGGCACCTGAGTTTGCCGGGCAGACATTTCGATACCTACCGATCGCTAAACAAAGTGATTACGCAGGATGCCAGTGACTTCTTCGAACAACTGACACCCCTGCTGGAAACAAAAGAAAAAACCTACCTCAAACGCTGGAAAGACAAAGAGAAAGAAGTAACCCAACAGCGCGATCATTTTATTGAGCAAGCAGATTTTTCAGATTTAACGGTTTTTGATGCCAGCCGAAAAGTGCTGCCACAAAACTCGGTCGTGCATTTGGGAAACAGCTCCCCGGTCAGATATGCACTGATTTGTGACCCGGTGAGCAACACGCATTACTTCGGCAACAGGGGTACCGCCGGCATTGATGGCTGCCTTTCAACAGCCGTGGGCTTTGCTTCCGAATCGGAAAAGCTCAACACCATCATCCTGGGTGACCTGTCGTTTTTTTACGACTCCAACGCCTTGTGGTGCAAATACATTGGCAACAATCTGCGCATTATTGTCATCAACAACCGGGGCGGCAATATTTTTAGCCTGATCAAGGGACCAAGTGAATCACCCGCTTTTCACGAACACTTTTTTACCGAAAATAAATTTAAAGCCGAAGTGCTGGCGCGGGCTTTTGAACTAGACTATTTTAAAGCTGAGAATAAAGAAGAGCTTGAATCAGCCTTAACTGATTTTTACTCACCCAAACAACAGAAAGCGGCAGTTATGGAAGTTTTTACCGACGCCGATATAAACACCAAGGTATTTCGGGAGCTGTTTAAACAGGTCAAATCAAATAAAAACATAATACGATGAGCACAACACGAAACTGGGAGACCATTAAAGAATACGAAGACATTTTCTTCGACTATTTCGACGGAATTGGAAAAATCACGATCAATCGCGAGCGCTACCGCAACGCTTTTCGTCCAACTACAGTAAACGAAATCAGCGAAGCCCTGCGCATTTGTCGCGAGCATCAGGATATCAACGTGGTGGTGCTGACGGGTGCCGGTGACAAGGCTTTTTGCGCCGGCGGAGACCAGACCGTAAAAGGCAAAGGCGGCTACATCGACAAAGATGGTATTCCGCGCCTCAACATTTTGGAAGTGCAAAAACAAATTCGCAGCATGCCCAAGCCGGTGATTGCCATGGTCAATGGATTTGCCATTGGCGGCGGGCACGTGTTACATGTGGTCTGCGACATCAGTATTGCCAGCGAAAATGCCATCTTCGGACAAACCGGCCCCAAGGTGGGCAGCTTCGATGCCGGGCTGGGTTCATCCTATTTGGCCAGCATTGTAGGGCAAAAGAAAGCCCGCGAAATCTGGTTTATGTGCCGGCAATATTCGGCCGCCGAGGCCCTGGAAATGGGTTTGGTCAACAAAGTGGTGCCATTCGATCAACTGGAGGATGAAACCGTTGCCTGGGCGCAAAAAATGCAGGAACACAGCCCACTGGCACTTCGCATGCTCAAATTGGGATTGAACGCCGAACTGGACGGCCAAATCGGAATTCAGGAGTTTGCAGGAAATGCCACCTTGCTTTATTATTTAACTGAAGAAGCTCAAGAAGGAAAACATGCTTTCCTCGAAAAACGGAAGCCGGATTTTAAGAAATATCCAAAGTTCCCGTAAAACAAGCTTTTTACATTCGTACAAAGTTGTAACTTACAATTTTGTACGATCGACTTCATTAAAATTCTTAGTGACCTTTGTGCGGTCTTTGAGCACTTAGTGGTTAAAGCAAACGATATGGCAACAACAAAAAGTTGGATTAAAGCAGCCCGGCCACGTACCCTCCCGTTGGCCTTATCGGGTATTATTATGGGATGCGGACTGGCATGGTTTTACGGGGCGCTTGACCCGCTTGTGAGCGTTTTGGCGGTCATCACGGCAACCCTGATCCAAGTCTTTTCCAATTTTGCAAACGACTATGGAGACAGCCAAAAGGGCACCGATAATGAATTTCGGCTTGGCCCAACCCGTACCATGCAGAGCGGCGAAATCAGCCACTCGGAAATGAAAAAGGGAATGACCGTCGTTGGTGGTTTGAGCTTTATTTTTGGCATTTGGCTGGTATATGCCGGGACGTGGCATTTTTCGCACGCGGCCTTTTTTGCTTTTGTGGCGCTCGGAATTTTGTCGCTGTTGGCTGCATTCTTTTATACCGCGGGAAAGAAATCCTACGGCTATGTTGGCCTTGGCGATTTAGCAGTTTTCCTGTTTTTTGGCTTGTTGCCGGTCATTGGCGTCTTCTATTTGAATGCCAACTATTGGGAAACGGCTATTATTCTGCCAGCCATCAGCCTGGGATTCTTCAGCACCGGTGTGCTTAACCTCAACAACATGCGTGACATTGAAAATGACCAGCAGTCCGGAAAGATTACCCTCCCGGTGCGAATAGGTGCACGTAACAGCCGGATTTATCATACCGCGATGATCTTGTGGGGCTGGCTTTCCACCGTACTTTTCACCTTTCACCAACAGGAATCGGGCTGGCAATGGTTGTTCATGCTAGCGCTTCCGCTTTTTCTGGTTGACCTGAAAAAAATCGGCAAAACAAAAGATGCCCGCTCGCTCGATCCATTTCTGAAACGCTTGTCACTTTCAACCCTGGCCTTTACTTTGTTATTCTGTTTGGGATTAATTCTTGCGATTTCATGAAAGCCCGTTTTCAAAAATACGAGCTCCAGTTCAAGCGGCCGGCCGGAACATCGCGCGGCGTGTACAGTAGTCGCCCCGTTTGGTTTTTATTTTTGACTAAAAATGGACGTACGGGTATAGGCGAATGTGCACCTCTTCCGGGGCTAAGTAAGGAAACTCCCAGGCAAGTAGAACAGCTTCTAACAGAAATTTGTGCCAACCCGAAATCATTCGTGGATGATTGGCCGCGACTACAACAAATTCCTTCGGTTCAGTTTGGACTGGAAACGGCTTGGTTGGATCTCCAAAGCGGCGGAAAACAACATTTATTTTCGTCCGAGTTTACCGAAGGAGAAAGCGGAATCCCAATTAACGGGTTGATTTGGATGGGAAATCCAGAGTTCATGAAAAGTCAGATTGATGAAAAGTTGGAAGCCGGCTACCGCTGCCTCAAACTAAAAATTGGCGCCATCAATTTTGAAAAAGAATGGGAACTTTTGCAGGCTATTCGTGAAAAATACACGGCTGATGAAATCATCCTTCGGGTTGACGCCAACGGGGCTTTTGGTGCGGATGAAGCCTTGGAAAAATTACGACAGCTCGCCAAGCTGGATATCCACTCCATTGAGCAACCGATCTCGCCCGGTCAACTTGACGCGATGGCAAGACTTTGCCGCCAAACGCCACTACCAATCGCACTGGACGAAGAACTGATCGGAATCACCAAAAGAATAGAAAAAGAGCAACTTTTAGAGATGATCCGTCCGCAGTTTCTCATTCTGAAGCCCAGCTTACACGGTGGTCTTTCAGGCTGTGACGAATGGATTGAACTGGCAAACAGCCGTAAGATTGGCTGGTGGATCACTTCTTACCTGGAATCAAACATCGGGCTAAATGCCATTGCGCAATGGGCGTTTACAAAAAATGTTCCGACACACCAGGGATTAGGAACCGGCCAGCTTTTCACCAACAATTTCGACTCGCCATTGGAAATCCGTGGCGAAAAATTGTGGTTCAATAGGGAAAAACGGTTTGCTTTTCCTGAAGATCTGGTCAATCGCAATCCAGAAAATTCAATTTAAAAATTGGAACTTCATCCGACACATATAACCCTAAACGGCACACCAATCCGAATCGAAACCTTGCTTCGGAAAACATCAGGATCAAGCGATTGGGAAAAATCCTTGCTCGATTTTTTAGCGGAATGGTACAACGACAAGGACTTTATTGAAGTGCAAACTTCCGGGAGCACCGGAACACCAAAAGTTATTCGACTGAATAAGGCATTTGTGGCAGCCAGTGCCCTCCGGACCATTCGCTTTTTCAACTTGGAGGAAAACGATCAGGTACTTCACTGTTTGCCGACAAGATACATAGCCGGAAAATTAACGGTGGTTCGGGCCTTGATTGGAAACCTGAACGTGCACGTGGTCGATCCCTCGACTGATTTTTCGTTTCTGCAGAAAGAACCGTTCAAATTTGCGGCGATGGTTCCCAACCAAGTCCAAAAATTATTGACCTTTGTCCGCCAACCGGCGGATTGGAATTTGAAATTTCTGCTCATTGGGGGCTCCGCAGTACCAGCATCGTTGGAAGAGAATCTGCAAAGCCGTCAAACCGCCTGCTATTCGAGTTATGCGATGACGGAGACTGCCACCCACATCGCGCTGCGAAAACTAAACGGAGCCGATGCGAGCGAGTTCTACCACTGCCTTGAAAACATTGAGGTGGAGCTTTCGGAAGAAGGCTGCCTACGGATAAAAATGCCTGGTTTGGAAAAGCCGCTTCAGACCAACGATCTGGCTGAACTCCGGGATAAAAAAACGTTTCAAATCCTTGGGCGTGCCGACAACGTAATTATTTCCGGGGGAATCAAATTCTCGCCGGAGCAGCTGGAAAGAAAATTGGAGCCTCACATCAGGCAGCCGTTTATGATATCGTGGCTTCCTCATGAAACACTTGGCCAGCAATTGATTTTGATTGTTGAAGGAAGTCAAAGCCGTGCATCAACTACAAGGTTACAAACAGCTATTCATAATCACCTCGACAAGTTTGAGCGCCCTCGGCAAATTAGGTTTTTGCCGCAACTTCCGCGTACGCCAAATGGAAAAATTGATCGTAAATCGGTTTATCAGGATTAAATTTGGAGCACATTTTCGACAAAAAAAGGATGCCTGAACAAGCACCCTTTTTCCAGATCGTATTTTTTGCAGCTAAAAATCCAGCTCAATGGCATAATTCACCGGAACTGCTTTTCCCCGCTGTTTTCCGGGCAACCAATCTTTCATGCCGGCAACAATGGCTGTCCCGGCTTTCGCGGCAGCTTCTGTTGATTTTTGCAACACTTGCACATTAGTCACTTTGCCTTCAGCATTCACTGTAAAACCAATGGTCGCTTTGCCTGCCAGTTTCTCCCCGTCGAACAACGAATTATCCTTTAACTCAGCCTGTTTTCCTTTGACATACTTTCTTAATCCGTATGCGCCTTCAGGATAGTGAGGCAGTTCTTCAACGATAAAAAAAACTTCTTTCGATTCATCGCTGCTTGTCGAAGGAGCAGGTGGTGGAGGTGGAGGGGGTGCGAGCTCCTCGCTAAGATCAATGCCAAACAACGCTTTCTCCATCACAAATTTATAAGTTGCCGCATAATCTTCTTCATCTATAGTCACTTCGTTTACTTTGGTTTGATAACCCACAAACGAGGCCACCAACGCAAACTCGATTCCTTCCGGAACTTCCAACTCAAATTTACCTTCCTGATCAGCAACTGTTCCGGTTGTGGTTCCCTTAATCACAATCGATGTGCCGGGCAGAGGATCTCCATTTTCGTCAATCACAATGCCCGAAATGACTTTGTCCTGGTCTACTTTCATCGCATCAAATCCATACAATTTTATTTCTTTGTCTGTCAACTGTTCTTTGCTCCGGTAATCCGGCCTGGCAAAAGCTAACAGCAGTAAAGCCACAATCGGCAGCGCCCACATCAATTTGTACTTCTTAATCTTAGGTGTTTTTTGTTTTGTCATCATTTTTAATCGGTTTGTGTTAAGGGCGAAATTCAAATTATTTGTCATTCCAATAATCTGCATGCCCATTAACTGGTTTAAAAGAATCGCCTGGTACCGGCCCACCTTGTGTCCTTGCTTAAGCACACCCCGGTCGGCCAGGTACTCATGGTTTTGTTTAATTGATCGTTCAAAGAACCAAATAAATGGGTTGAACCAAAAGATGACTGTTAACAGTTCTATGAAAAGCAGGTCGAACCAATGATTCTCACGAATGTGCACTTGTTCGTGAGCCAGAATTTCCGGCAGGTCAGCCTGTGTATGAAATTTCGGGTTGATAAAAATAAGATGGAGAAAAGAAAACGGCAGTCCGTATTTATCATTCTCCACCAGTCGATGTCCTTCGCGCAATTGAATACCGTTCTTGAAAACTAAAACGACCAGGATAACCGTTTGAATGAGTAGCCGGACTAAAAACAGCAACGCTCCTGTAAAATACGCAATCAATACGATCTGCGCCCATCCAACAGGATTGGAAGTGGCTGCGACTTCGGGATTAACCTGTACATTTTTGAATGTGTCAGCCAAAGCTTGAAACATGTTGCTGTCATTGGCAGTTTCGACCAAAACCGCATACCGAAGCGGAAAAAGCGGAAGGCATACTGCCAAAGTCAAGGCTGCTAAAAGATACCACCGGTTGGCCGGGTAAAAGGTCTCATGACGCAGAAATATCCAATAGACCGCATAAAAAAGAATGATTCCCAACGAAGCATGCATCAAAAAAGTAAACAGCGTTTCCATGGTTTAAAGCTTGTTATCCGGTTTGTCGAGCTCACTTTCCGTAATTTTCAGCATCTCTTCCAGTTCATCGATACTGAGGTTGTTTTCTTTGGCAAAAAAGGTGGCCATTTTGGGGAATGACCCATTGAAATAGTTTTTCAACAGCGACGTAAATTGAAACTTGGTGTAGTCCTTTTTGCTTACCGCCGGCGAGAACAGGTTGGTATTGCCAATCTTCCTCCGATTGACAAAACCTTTCTTTTCCAATACCGAGAGGACTGTGGCTACCGTGGTGTAAGCCGGTTTGGGCTCGTCAAACTGTTCGACCACATCTTTGACCACTGTTTCATTTCGTTTCCATACAAAATGCATCACTTGTTCTTCGGCTTTTGTCAGTTGCATCAGATTCATCACATTCCATTTTAAATTCTCTACTACAAATATAGTAATATAAAATTGGAAAAACTATTTTCATAGAACAATTACTACAAACATAGTAGATTAAATTTTATCGCATTGACTATTAGTCGCTTCGAGAAAACCATGCCTAATTCAAGGGGACTAACTTCATTGATGAAACTAACTCTTCACCACAATAACAGCATAGTCTCAATGCTGATATTACACGTAATCCATGATTTTTCCGGAGATTTGGAGCAATGAAATTTCAGCGAGCTTGGTTTGAAACTTAACAGAGATCAATCGTTCTTCGGCATCAAGCAAGCTTTTTTGTACTTCACGCAGTTCCAAGCCCGATAAAGCGCCCAGCCGATAGCGCTCCAGTGCTATTTCCAGGTTTTCGCGTGCTACTTCCAGGTTTTGCTCTTCCATTTTTACCAGGCGCAGGTTGTTTTCGTAGGCATAATAAACGGTCAACAATTCAGCTTTAATGTCCTGCTCCACTTCCTGCAACCGATGACTCCGATTTTCGACTTCAATCAACGCATTAGATTTTTCACGCCGACGGTTGTTTCCATCAAAAATATCCATTCCCAGAACAATCCCGTAATTAAAAGTCCGGCTTTGCTGATTGTTGATTGTTAACGCCCCGTAATCGCTGATCGTGCCGCTTCCATAACCGCGGTAGGCATAATTGTATCCCGACGTAAGATTCAAATAAGGATATGATCGTGAAGCAATGATCTTATAATCAAGCTCGGAAATCAGCTGATTCTTCCGGGCAATTAGCAAGCTTGTATTCAACTCCATGGTTGATGAATGCAACGCATCGTATTGTAAATCCGCATTAAAAACAATGGATGTGTCTTCCAACTCAATCTGCTTTGCCAGATCGTCAAAAGCCATCAGCTTTTTCAGCCGCACTTCCGATTCCAAAATTTGCTCATTCTGACGGGCAAGCCGCGAGCTGTCTTCGTTAAGATAAACGATTGACTGCAACAATTCCAACTTCGAAGAAGCCCCCAGCAGATAACGCTCCTCATCAATACGGGCACGTTCCTTTGAAAGCGAAACAGCGTATTCCATGTTGTTGAAGAAGTTTAGCTGTTGAATGTAATAATAATACTCGGCGACAATCCGGGCCACCAGGTTCTCCATAGCCATTTGGGTGTTGATCTCGCCCACCTGATTCAGTTCATTCAGCTTTTGCCAGGTGGTTTGTACATTGAATCCACGAAACAAGGTCATATCAAGGTTTACCGCCGCCGACCCGGTGGTGTTATGAATGCCTGTCGACGTATTTTTCGTGTCATTATTCATATTCTGGGTCGTGGAAGTGACATTGCCGCCAAACCTGTTGGTCGTGCTCACTGTGGGCAGGAATCCGGCATTACCGCGCGAAAAGTTATTGGACGAGATTTCCTCCTGGTTCCGAGCCACCTTGATGGCGAAATTTTGCTCCAATCCCGTCAGCACACAACGACTCAAATCGTAAACTTCCTGTGCCTGCACCATTCCTGAAAGAAAAAAAAGCAGAAAAACAGGCAAAAGACTTTTGGTAATCCAGGTTCTAATTTGTTTTGAGGCTGGTCGCTTCATTGTTTATATTTTTTGATTCACTTGAAATTATCAGGTAGATGCCGGGCACCACAAACAACGTCAGTACCGTTGCAATGGTCAATCCGCCAACAACTGCGACACCCATTGCCACCCGGCTTTGAGCACCTTCACCAAAACCCAGAGCAAGCGGTAAAATTCCTAAAATGGTTGATAAGCTCGTCATTAGGATTGGACGGAAACGTGCAGCCGACGCAAACTTAATCGCCTCCAGTTTATTCATCCCTGCCTCCTTACGCTGGTTGGCAAACTCCACAATCAGAATCCCGTTTTTTGAAACCAGACCAATGAGCATGATAATCCCAATCTGGCTGAAGATGTTCATAGTGATGTTGAAGTACCACATAAAAAATAAAGCTCCGGTAAGTGCCAACGGAACGGTCATCATCACAATGATCGGATCTTTGAAACTTTCGAACTGAGCGGAAAGCACGAGAAAAATTAAAACGATGGCCAACAAAAAGGCAAACATCAAACTCGACGAGCTTTCCATAAAATCTTTCGAGTCACCGTCGAGCGCGGTACGAAACGTGTCATCAAGCACCCGATCGGCAATGTTGTCCATTTCCTCAATACCCTCGCTAATGGTTTTTCCATCGGCCAAACTCGATGAAATAGTCGCCGAAACGAAGCGATTATAGCGATAGAGCTGAGGCGGTGCAGTTGTTTCACGCAGCGTTACAAAGTTATCGAGCTGAATCATATGGCCTTTGTCGTTGCGGACATACAGCGACTTCAAATCAAGCGGCTTGTTGCGGTCCTGCCGGTCGAGTTCACCCAAAATCTGGTATTGCTTTCCATTCATGATAAAATAACCAAACCGTTGTCCGCTAAGTGCCAATTGCAGGGTCTGCCCAATGTTTTGCGTTGAAACGCCCAGCAGGTTAGCCTTGTCACGGTTAATCTCAATTTGCAGTTCCGGCTTGGTAAATTTCAGGTTGACATCAGCCATCACGAAAGTGGGATTGTCATCCACTTCGGCCATAAACGCAGGTAAAACCTCTCGTAACTTATCGATGGTTGGTGCCTGAAGCACATACTGAATGGGCTGCCGGGCGCGCCTTCCTCCAAAGGTCGATTGTTGAATCACATTGGCCCGTGCCTTGGTTTTTTTCCGCAGTTCGCCAGTAAGATCACTGGCAATTTCCTGTTGCGAACGTTCCCTTTCCGAGGGATGTTTCAATACTACCCGGACAAACGCCCAGCTTCCGCGAACCAAGGACGTCAGGCTTTCCCTTTCCGGTATAATGTCCTCAACCAATTGGGCTATATCCTCCACATAGTCGTAGTTAAATTCGTAGGTGGCACCCTCAGGCGAAGAGACATTCACGTTCATCTGCGAGCGGTCTTACAAAGGAGCCATCTCTGCAGGAATCACCTTCCAAAAAATAAAAATCAAGATAAAAGACAAAACCAGAATCCCTTGTGAAATCCATCTTCTGTTAATAAAGCTTTCGAGCGAACGTCGGTAGGCCTCATTCAGCCCGACAAAGAATTTTTCGGTGTAGTTGTACGCCTTGCTTCTCTTATGCCTGGTTTTAAGCAGTTTGGTCGAAAGCATGGGCGTAAAGGTCAGCGCGACAAATGATGAAATAGACACTGCACCAGCAATAACAATACTGAATTCGCGGAAAAGTCTTCCGGTCATTCCCTCAAGAAAGACAATTGGAAAGAACACCGCCACTAAAGTAATCGTTGTGGCTATAATGGCGAAGAAAATTTCATTTGCGCCCTCCAGGCCCGCTTGCCGAGGGCTCATGCCTTTTTCAATTTTCACATAAATGTTTTCCATCATAACAATGGCATCGTCGACCACCAAGCCGATGGAAAGCACAATAGCCAGCAGCGTGAGCACGTTAATGGTAAAGCCCGCCAGATACATGATAAAAAAGGAACCAATCAACGAAACCGGGATCACAAGTATGGGAATGATCGTGGTTCGCCAGTCGCGCAAAAACGTAAAAATGATAATGACAACTAGAAAGAATGCCACATAAATCGTGGTTTTCACCTCATCAATCGACGAACGGATGTATTGAGTATTGTCGAAACCAATGTCAATCTCCACATCTTCGGGTAGGTCTTTCTTCATGAATTCCAGCCGTTCATATACCGCGTCCACAATGTCAATGTGGTTGGCACCAGGCTGCGGAATGATAACCGTTGCTACCATCGGAATTCCATTCATCTTCATAATGCCCCGCAGATCTTCCGGCCCCAATTCAGCCCGCCCGATATCGCGCACCCGAATCAGCTGATCGCCCGACTGTTTTAAGATCAAACTGTTGAATTCTTCCGGTGTAGTCATTAAGCCGAGGGTGCGAATGGTTAGCTCGGTGGTATTTCCCTCAATGCTTCCTGCTGGCAGTTCAACATTTTCACGCATAATGGCATTCCGAACATCCAATGGAGTCATTTGATAACCAGCCAGCTTAGCCGGATCAAGCCAAATGCGCATGGCAAATCGCTTCTCGCCCCAAATTCCCACGGAGCTAACGCCCGAAACGGTTTGCAGCTGTTCTTTAAACGTCAGTTCGGCGATTTCAGAGAGCTCGAGCAACGATCTTTTGGGGCTTTTCACGGCAATCATCAAAATGGGACTGGCGTCAGCATCTGCCTTGGAAACCGTTGGTGGATCGCAATCCCGCGGCAGGTAACGTTGAGCTTGTGACACTTTATCGCGAACATCATTGGCTGCTGTTTCCAAATCCACTGACAATTCAAATTCGACAGAAATCCGGCTACTGCCCTGGCTACTGCTACTGGTTAAGGTCCGGATACCTGGGATTCCATTGATCGATTGCTCCAAGGGTTCGGTAATCTGGGTTTCAATCACATCAGAATTCGCGCCGGGATAGGATGTTCTGACGGAAATAATGGGCGGATCGACACTGGGAAACTCCCGAATGCCGAGGAATGTCATTCCAATGGCGCCAAAAAGCAGGATGACCAGTGAAAATACTGTGGCCAGCACTGGCCGTTTTATGCTGATAGATGAGAGACTCATGTTACTCGTTTAGTAAGTGTTGATTCGTCACCAAAGTATCCAATTGAACCGGAAGATCTTCGCGAAGCTGCAAGGTTGCCGTGGTCAGTAGGGTGTCGCCAAAATTCAGGCCCGACCGGATTTGAATATGGGATTCTGTTCGCAGTCCGGTTTCAACACGAACTTGCCTGGCTCTTCCGTTCTTCAGGATAAATACTTTTTCACCTTCCATCTCGGGAATCAACGCCTGGGTTGGAATGGAAACCGCATTCTCAATCTGCGAGAGTCGTGCCCTCACACTGGCAAAGCGGCCAGGTTTAAGTTCTTCATTGGTGTTGGGATAGAGCGCCCGGGCAACAATTGTCCTCGTATTGATGTCAACCTTCGGTTCAATGGCATAAACTTGAGCTTCAAACGTTTTCTGAACGCCATCGATCTGGAAACTGATCGGAAATCCGGCAACTACTTCACCGGCATAGCGCTCGGGAATGGAAAACTCAATTTTCAGCGGACTGATCTTCACCAGTTGAACGATTTTGGTTTGGGTAGATGCATAAGCGCCTTCGCTGATCATTCGCAGTCCTACAATTCCGTCGAAAGGAGCACGTAACTCGGTTTCAGCAATCCGCGCTTCCACCAACATAATGTCCGCCTCCAGCGTCTCCAGTTCAGTGGCCACCTGGTCATAACTTTCGCGGCTGATGGCATCGCGATCCAGCAACTGCCGCTGCCTGTATTCGCGCTCCTCAACCAGTTTACGTTGTGCTCTTAATTTTTGCAATTGTGCCTGCAGCGGCCGATCGTTAATTTTTGCCAACAACTCTCCTTTCTTCACCCGGCTTCCTTCCCTGAAAAAGATGCCAACCACTTTTCCCGAAGTTTCAAAAGCCAAATCCACTTCCTCATCCGGGAGCAGCGAGGCCGTACTGTAGATCATCTCATCCATCTTTGTCGGAACCAAAATATAGCCACTGGCAAACAGCGGCTGCTGTCCTCCTCCCATTCCCCGAGGGCCGGGATCTTCGTTTGAGCGGAACAAGGGTTTGACTTTGGGATACATCACAATCCCAACAAGTACGATGATTAATACAATAGTGATGGAGATCCTGATGATCTGTTTTGAATTATTTGCCATGGCTATACTAGCTAGTACTTTAGGTTAATTTAAATTGCTTTGACTACCAAAACATCAAAAAGTTAAAACCGTTGGCGCCAAATATATCATTAAGTTTTTGAGCCGATACTGGGTTGGAATCATTGAGAATCTGACGATCCAAGCTCAAGTATCTCATTCAGCATATGACCAGCAGTTTCCACGTTGGGAACATACGAAAAAGTAAGGCTCAGCTTATCTTTTTTTTCTTTCATCCGGCACTTGTTCGGGTTTTGTTGTAAGTAGTGAAGGACTTTGGTGAAGGTTTCACTTTGATAGAAAGGCGATTGTTGATCAGCTATAAAAAAGCAAATCATTTTTTTGTCATTCAGAATGATCCGCTCAATACCCAGATCAATTGCCTTCCAGCGCAAACGCACTACTTCCAGTAATTCCTTGCTGACTTGCGGAAGCTTTCCAAACCGGTCAATCAATCCCATCTCAAACTGTTGCAAAGACGCTACGTTTTCCAGGTTATCGAGTTGGCGGTAGAGCAACATGCGCTCCGAAATACTTTGGATGTATGTATCCGGGAACAACAACTCCATGTCGGTATCAATTTGGCAATCGTTGACAAATTGTGTTTGAAGAAATGCTTTGCCAGCTGCTTCCTGTTCTTCCTGAAACAGTTCCTTGTATTCGCCCTGCTTCAACTCCTGCATGGCTTCATTCAGAATTCGATGATAGGTTTCGTAGCCAATATCGGCAATAAAGCCGCTTTGCTCGGCCCCCAGCAAATTGCCTGCCCCACGAATATCCAAATCGCGCATGGCAATGTTGAACCCGCTGCCCAACTCCGAGAACTCTTCAATGGCGCGCAAGCGTTGGCGAGCTTCGCCGGTCAGGCTTGCCAGCGGTGGCGCTATCAAATAGCAAAAAGCTTTTTTGTTTGATCGTCCCACGCGCCCGCGCAACTGGTGCAGATCACTCAATCCAAAATTTTGAGCATTATTTATGATAATGGTGTTCGCGTTCGGAATATCCAGTCCCGACTCAATGATGGTGGTGGCAATAAGCACATCGTTCTCGCCATTGATAAAATCGAGCATGATTTTTTCGAGCTTGGGGCCGTCCATCTGTCCGTGTCCCACCACGGTTTTTACCCCTGGAACAATTCGCTTGATTACCTTCTCAACTTCATGAATATTCTGCACCCGGTTGTGAATAAAAAAGACCTGCCCATTTCTCGCCACTTCGTAATTGATGGCCTCGCGGATCATTTCCTCATTAAAACCATGCAGCTCGGTAATAATGGGGTAGCGGTTGGGTGGCGGTGTTTGAATGATCGATAAGTCGCGGGCACCCATGAGCGAAAATTGCAGGGTTCGCGGAATGGGCGTGGCTGTCAGCGTCATCGTGTCGACATTCACTTTAAACTGCTTCAGCTTTTCCTTCACTGAAACACCAAACTTTTGCTCCTCATCCACGATAAGCAGGCCCAAATCTTTAAACTTGACATCTTTACCCACCAAACGGTGCGTTCCAATCAGGATATCGATGGCGCCGACTTCCGCTTCTTTCAGCACTTTTTTTATTTCGGCGGCAGGCCGCAAACGGCTGATGTATTCAATGCGCACAGGAAAATCCTTGAGCCGTTCGGAAAATGTTTTATAATGCTGAAGTGCCAGAATGGTGGTCGGCACCAAAACGGCTACTTGCTTGCTGTCGGCAACCGCCTTAAAGGCGCCGCGGATGGCAATCTCCGTTTTTCCGAAGCCCACATCGCCACAAACCAGCCGGTCCATCGGCATTTCACGCTCCATGTCCTCTTTCACCGCTTGGGTAGCCGTCACCTGATCGGGAGTATCTTCATAGATAAACGACGCTTCGAGCTCGGTTTGCAGGTAAGAATCGGGCGAAAAGGCAAAGCCCCGTTCTTTTTTACGTTCGGCATAAAGCGCGATCAGATCTTTGGCAATATCCTTCACCTTTTTCTTGGTGCGCTCCTTCATCTTTTGCCAGGCACCGGTTCCCAGCTTGTTTATCTTGGGTTCAACTCCCTCTTTGCCTTTGTATTTGGAAATGCGATGCAGCGATTGGATGCTCACGAACAACACATCACTGTCGCGGTAAACCAAGCGAACAGCTTCCTGTATTTTTCCGTTAACCTCGGTTTTCACCAAACCCGCAAATTTCCCGATCCCATGATCGATGTGCACCACATAGTCTCCTTGATGCAGCTTGTTCAGCTCTTTCAGCGTGATGCTTTCCTTTTGTGGTTTCCGGGTTTTCAACTGAAACCGATGGTATCGCTCAAAAATCTGGTGATCAGTGTAGCAACAAAGCTTAAGCGTGTGATCGACAAACCCTTCGTGCAAGGTGAAGTTCAGATCGGTAAACTCGACATCCAGATTTTGATCCTTGAAAATGGCATGCAGCCGCTCAATCTGCTTTTGGTTGGATGAAAGAATAAAATTGGTATAACCCTTGGTCGAATTGTCTTGCAAATTTTTAGCCAGCAGCTCAAAATTCTTATTGAAGACCGGTTGGGCTGATGTGCTAAACTGATAGTGTTCCCGGCTTTGAAAATAATTGCTTGTTCCTGATTCCAGACAGGTGAACCGACTAAGAAGGTTTAAAAAATCTGCCCCCGAAATCAATCGACTGAGCAAATCCTCAGCTAACCCTTCTTCGCCAACCGCTTGCTGATAAATGCGATCAATCATATCTGAAACCAAGGAAATATCCCGAATATAAATGCTGCTTTTAGCAGACAGAAAATTCAGGAAATTATCCCGTTTTTCCTCGCTCAGACCTTCCTGTATGTTTGGGATTATCACGATCTTTTCGAGCTGAACTTTCGATATCTGTGTTTCGATATCAAAACTTCTCAGGCTATCCACTACATCGCCAAAAAAGTCGAGGCGATAAGGGTCTTCATGCGAAAAGGAATAAATGTCGACTAAGCTTCCGCGAATGGAATATTGTCCCGGCTCCACCACAAAATCAACCCGCTCAAAACCGTATTCAAACAACACATCATTCAAAAACTGAATCGATAATTTGTCGTTTTTATGGACCGGAAAACTGTTCGATTCCAGCCCCTCGCCCGAAATGACTTTTTCAATCAACGCTTCGGGGTAAGTGATAATACTGATCTGGTGGCGTTCATGAAGTTGGTTTAAAACTTCAGTTCGAAGAATAATATTCTCCTGCTCAACAGAATCGAACTGCCCGGCCCGCTTGTATGATCCAGGGAAAAAGAACAATGGCGAAGCAGTCTGCAGGTTCACCAAATCATCGTAAAAGTAGGCTGCTTCTTCCTTGTCATTTAAAATAAATACCAAGGGCTGATTATGCTTTTCGGCTAAGACAGAAGCCAGTACGGTTTGCGACGAGCCAACAAGCCCCGACAGGTGAATCTTTTCACCCGGGGTATCCATGTTTTTCAGCAAAGATTGAATAACCTCCTGCTTTTCAAATACCTTCTTAAAATTCTGTAATTCCAAATTTCTGTAAAATTTCGCGTAAAGATAGGGAATAGTTTGAGTTTGGCTTGGCCAATCGTTCATAAATTCCGATGGGCAACAATCCAGAAGCACACACACGAAACGCAACCAAAACTCACGAAGGTAGTCTGCCCGTCTCCTTGTTGATTATCCAAAACAACCATCTGGCTTGGGACGAACATGATGCAGAAAACATTCAGAAAAAAAACCGATGAAATTCATTGCCCGTAACGTATCTTTAAACCTCAAACGAAAAAAGTCTTTGAAACAAGTAAGTAAAAGTCATTCAACACAAGATGTCCCGAATTCGGACCGTAAATCACGACAAACGAGTTCCTTCGAATGCCTTTGGAAATTATTAATTCAATGAAATGAAAGCAACAATCGGTTTGGCATTAAGTGGCGGCGGAGCACGCGGAATCGCGCACATTGGCGTTTTGGCTGCGCTGGAAAAATATGGCATCCATCCGGAAATCATTTCGGGAACCAGCATCGGCGCATTGGTTGGTGTTTTATATGCTTCAGGCTATGAGCCGGCATCCATCTTAGCCCTGATAAAAGCAAGCAAATTACACAAGGTAATCAGTTGGGCATTTCCTTCAGGTGGACTGCTCGATCTGGATAAAATTGAAAAGCTCCTTCGTAGTCATATTCCTGAAGATGACTTTTCGGCTTTGAAAAAGCCGTTCTACTGTGCCGTAACCAATTTAAATACTGGAAAATCAGAGCTGATTTCAAGCGGAAAACTCATCGACTATGTCTTGGCTTCCGCGTCGATTCCTATTGTTTTCGAACCACGAATCATTAATGGCCAATCCTATGTTGACGGTGGAATATTAAATAACCTGCCAATCGAACCGTTGCTCGGCCAAGTGAATGTGATCATCGGCGTACATGTGAACCATAATGAAGAGCTAAAGGAAATTTCGGGCATCAAAGCCATTGCTGAACGCAGTTTTCGACTGGCCATTTCGAAAGATGTCGACGACAAATTTGACCAATGCAACCTGGTCATTGACCCACCAGCCATGCAGCAATTCAGCGTGTTTGACTTTTCGAAAGCCGATGAAATTTATGCCATTGGTTTTTCCGAAACCGAAAACCTGATTCTTCAATATTCAAACTTAATTGACCTTGAGCAAGTGATTGCAGAAAAGAAAAGACGCCAACAAGAAAAATAATTGTCCTACCAAATCCGTATTATAGAAAGCCTATGATGTAAATGAGCAGGAAACATCTTAACTTTGAGTAAAATAATCTGATCATGAAGAAACTACCATTTATTTTAGTCGCATTACTCATTCTGGGTTCGTGTCAGCAGAAAAAACTTGACCGGATGCAGGAAGTACAAGATAGTCTGCAACAAGTCGCCGCCAACAAAGATTCGGCCATCACCGATTTTATTGGCACGATGAATCAAATCCAAGCCAACCTGGATTCGATAAAAAGGCTGGAGGAGATTGTCGATATTGAATCCCAAAGCAGTTCAGAACCACAATCGACCACCCGTCAGAAAGTTCTTCGCGACATTGCGATGATCAATGAATTGCTTAAGATAAATCGGGAACTGATCGCATCGCAGCAAAAGAAAATGGATTTCTCATCGCACAAGATGAATGAAATGCAGGAAATGCTGAACATGATGAGTACCCAAATGGAAACCAAAGACGCTGAGATTGTTGCTTTACAAACAGAACTTCAAAAGCTGCAACTCAACATTACAGATTTGAATCAGGACTTGATGGCTGCCCAGGAGAGAACAGAGGAACAGGCCCGATTGCTGGAGGAAAAAACAGGCACCATTGACCAGCAAACCTCAGCGTTAAACACAGCTTACTACGTTTTTGGAACCGCCAAGGAGCTGGTTGAAAATGGGATTGTCGAAAAAGAGGGAGGCTTTCTGGGGATTGGACGCACGCTGAAATTCAGAAAAGACTTTAACCCTGACCTGTTTACAAAAATCAACATTCGGGAAGTGGATGAAATCAGCCTGAACTCTAAAAAAGCCAAAGTCGTCACTACGCATCCTGCCAGCAGCTATGAATTAATTGGTGACGATATGGTTGAAAAGCTGGTAATCACAGATGCTGACCGTTTCTGGGAAACCAACAAGTATTTGGTAATTGTGGTGAACTAACGCACCAAACCAATTAAGAGATTGGTTTCAAATATTACAGGAACCGA
>TARA_R110002050_G_scaffold5292_1_pt1 | contig 19140 bp, 18 predicted proteins | sample TARA_R110002050 | Tara Oceans TARA_R110002050 (sample SAMEA4396988) | marine metagenome | biome: Polar Biome; feature: [DCM] deep chlorophyll maximum layer (ENVO:01000326); material: water (ENVO:00002006), including particulate matter (ENVO:01000060) such as... | depth 25 m
AAGGAGAGGGTCCTGGGTTCGAGCCCCAGCCCGGTCACAAAAAAAGTTAAGCATTATTGCTTAACTTTTTTTATTTTTACACACTTCATTGAATGCGCACGTGGCGGAATTGGTAGACGCGCTGGCTTGAGGGGCCAGTATCCGTTTTAGGATGTGGAAGTTCGAATCTTCTCGTGCGCACTTTTTAGTTTATGGTACTAATTGGTTATAAAATGTTCTATAATTTGAGTTGTTAGGATACAGTTCTACCAAACGTTTAGCTATGTTTTTTGCCTTTTCTAGTTGATTATCTTTTGAATAAATATAGGCTAGCATATATAGTAAACTGTCATTTTGTGGTTCTTTTTTTAAACCTTTTATAGCAACTTCTTCTGCTTTTTTTAAATTATTAACTTTATCGTATAATAGACTTAGGTTGTAGTATAGCCTAATGTTTTCAGGCATGTGCTTTATAGCTAGTTCCATTTGTATGATAGCTTCATCTATTCTATTTAATTCAGCTAATAATAGACTATATGAATAATAAGTTTGACCATATTTTGGTTCTTGCTCAATAATAGTTTTAAAAGCATCTTCAGCACTTTTAAAATTATTATTTCTATAATATAAATTAGCTAAGTTCGTTCTAGCTATATTATTAATATTATCAATTTTTAAAGCATCTTCATAACCTTTAATAGCAGTTGTTAAATCTCCCTTTTTTAAATAATAATTTGCTTTTTTTATTCTTCCTCCAACAAAATCTGAAGTTACGTTTAAATTAGTTTCAAATTCTTTTTTAACCTTTTTATAAACTTCTTCATATTTTTCTGGAACCAATATTTCATCTAATGATGCAAGAGCAAAAAATGCTTTTACCCTAACAGAACGTTTTTCATCCTCTAACAATGGTAAAAAATAACTAACATAATCTGCAGAATTAATTTCACTCAATGCATCTAGTGTCGCTCCTTTTACAAGTGGGGAATCATCATTTAGAAAGCTCAGCATATCATCAATTACATTGGTATCTAAATAATTTGTCATATTCATAACAGCAGAAGCTCTAGCAATATTTGGATATACAGTATCTTTTGCTAATTCTAATAAGTGATTAAACCCATTTTCATCACCGCGTAATCCAGGAGCTAATAAATCTGAAAAATGTTTGTTTTTTGGTTTCCCATATAGTTTTAAATAGTTATTCCATGCCCATTGATTATCTTTATCGTCATGACATTGTGTACAGGCATTTGGAGTGCCGTATTTTATACTTTGATCTGGTCTAGGTATTCTAAAACTATGGTCGCGTCTAAAATCATTCCCCATATAATACTTGCCTGTCATATGGCAATTAATACATTTGGCTCCTTCTGTATTATTTGAATGAAAATGATGTGATGGTGTATTATATGTTTCTGGTATATGACATTGTAAACACAAATTATTACCATCAAACTTAAGTTTTAATGAATGTGCGTTATGGCAATTTGTGCAAGTAACATCATTATGATACATTTTACTTTGAACAAAAGACCCATAAACATAATCCTCGTCTAAAATTTGTCCGTCTGGGTGATAGGTATTTTCTACAATTAACTGAGGGAAATAATGATCTAGCATGCTCCCTTCAAAATTATAATACTCTGAGATTTGTTCTCTTCGCATATGGCATCTTGCACATTGGTCTACCAAATCTTTGGGGTCAGTATCAACTGTCATTTTTAAATCGTTGGTAGCTTTATAATTTTTTCCTAATAAATTTGCTTGTTCAACATGTGTTTTACCTGGACCATGGCAGGCTTCACAATTCACATTTATTATAGCATATTTTGTGTTGTAACTATGTGTTGCTTCATCGTAGTTTTTTCTAACATTCGTCGAATGGCAATCAGCACACATATTATTCCAATTTAATCCACCTCTAGACCAATGTAACCACTCTGAATGTACTACCTTAAAATCTGGGTATAAGTCGAACCATTTATTGTTTTCGCTATCCCAAGCTGTTCTTAAACACTGAAAATGTCCATCTGGAAACTTTACAATATACTGCTGCAAAGGTGTTATACCAAACGTGTACTCAATTTTGTAATCAAAATAATCACCATTTGGTCCTTCAGTATTCACGAAATAATCATCTCTGTTTTTAAAAAAATGAGATGTTACACCTTGACTCTTAAATTTTACATTATTAAAATTTCCTAAAATACTTGAATCAGAAACAACTTGCATGGCTTTATCATGATGAGAACCTTCCCAAGATTTAAACTCATTTAAATGACATGATTTGCAAGTTTCGTCTCCTAAAAAATGATCATCTGGAATTTGTTTTGTAGAAACAAAGACGTTTATATTTTGCTCAGTGACTGCTACATAATCTGATTTTTTATTTATACATGAATTTAAAATCAGTGCAAAAATAATAAAGTTATATTGCGTTATTTTAAATTTTAAAAGGTCTATTTTCAATTTACTAAATTTTAGAATTAACACTAATTTAAAAATGATCTTGTCCTAACATCTTCTCTATTCAAACTTCTTTTATTATAAAACCTTATTAATGCAAAAAGACCTACTCAAAAATAAACCTTTAATTGAGCAATCAAAGAATTAAAAGTTATTTAATTAGGATTAAAAAGATTCATATTTAAATGCTTACCCATAACATTATTTATATTAAATTCTAATCCATTTTGTTGAATAACCAAATAATATGTTTAATTTTGTTTAATAAATAGAAGTAAATAATGAACAATATTAAGGTTAGCTTTAGTATTAAAGATTTAGAAAATCTTACAGGTATCAAAGCACATACTATAAGGATATGGGAGAAACGATATAATTTGTTAAGCCCTAATAGGTCTGAAACCAACATAAGAAATTATAGTATTACAAGTTTTCAAAAACTTTTAAACATATCTTATTTAAACAATAACGGATTCAAAATATCTAAAATAGCCAGTTTAAAGGAAGAAGAAATTCCTATTAAAGTTAGGGAAATTGCATCTAGGGCAAAAGTAGAAGATCATGCTATTAATGCCTTAAAAATGGCTATGATTAATTTTGATCAAGTTTTATTTTACAATACTTATAATAACTTAATTGAAAATAAAACATTTAGCGATATATTTTATGCTATTTTTCTACCGCTTCTAAATGAAATAGGTCTTTTATGGCAAACAAATACTATAACGCCAGCACACGAACATTTTTTGTCTGTTCACATAAAACAAAAAATTCTTTTGAATATTGAAAAACTTCAAAGTTTGGAACCAAAACCTGTTTCAAAATCTTTTGTGCTTTTCTTACCAGAAAATGAAATTCATGATATAGGTTTATTATTCATTAACTATCAATTACGCAGTAAGGGGTATCACACTATATTTCTTGGAGAAAGTGTTCCAATGGAAAGCCTAACAGATGTGCTTGGTTTTTTTGAGGAAATTACATTCATCTCTTATTTTACAGTATCTCCTGAAGTAGATAGTATTGTTGATTACATTAATAAGTTTAACGATTTATTACTTAAAAAAGAAAATACAAATCTAATCCTTTTAGGCTCTAAGCTAGCAGAAATGGATATGTCTAAATTACCTAAAAAGGTTAATACTTTTACTTCAATAGAAAGTTTAGTAAAAAATTTATAAACATTTTCTTCGTATTGTTTAACTTTTTGTTATATTTGTTAAACAATATGGAAAAGACAGTAAATATAATTGGTTCAGGTTTCTCATCATTAGCAGCATCCTGTTATTTAGCTAAAGCTGGATACAGCGTTACTATATTTGAAAAAAACAAGATTATTGGTGGACGCGCAAGGCAATTAATAAAAGAGGGTTTTACTTTTGATATTGGTCCTACATGGTATTGGATGCCTGATGTTTTTGAACGGTTTTTTAATGATTTTAATAAAAAACCTTCAGATTATTACACTTTAGAAAAACTAAATCCAGCATATAGTGTATATTTTGATAAAGACGACTTTATAACAATTGAAGATACTTTAAGTAAAATTAGTGCTGCATTTGAAAAAGAAGAACCAGGGAGCTCTTTAAAACTAAATGAATTTATTAAAGAAGCTAAAAGCAATTATGATGTTGCTATTAAAGACCTGGTTTACAATCCTGGTATTTCGCCAACAGAACTTATTACTCCTACCACGATAAAAAAGATTAATCAATTTTTTAGCACTATAAAGAGAGATGTTAGAAAGGAGTTTAAAAATCAAAGACTTATAAAGATTCTTGAATTTCCTATATTATTTCTGGGAGCAAAACCTAGTGATACTCCTTCTTTTTATAGTTTTATGAATTATGCCGATTTTGGACTAGGCACATTTCACCCTAAAAAAGGGATGTATCAAGTTATTCTTGGTATAGAAAACCTAGCAAAAGAATTAAGCGTAAAAATAAGAACAGAAGAAACTATTGAAAAAATCATTGTTGAAAATGGAGTTTCAAAAGGGATTATTTCTAACGGAAAAATATATAAATCGGATATTGTAGTTAGTGGTGCTGATTACCATCATACTGAAACACTTTTAGAAAAGCCATTCAGACAATATTCAGAAAACTATTGGAATAAAAAAACATTTGCGCCTTCATCATTACTATTCTATGTAGGATTTGATAAGAAGTTAAAAAATGTAAATCATCATACCTTATTCTTTGATGTAGACTTTGAGTTGCATGCTAAAGAAATTTATGACACTCCGAAATGGCCAGAAAATCCATTGTTTTATGCTAGTTTTCCTAGTAAAACCGATGCGTATGTTGCGCCAGAAGGAAAAGAAGCTGGTATATTTTTAATTCCATTAGCGCCTGGTCTAGAAGATACTCCTGAATTAAGAGAAACCTATTTTAATAAAATTATAGATCGTTTTGAAAATTTAACATCTCAAAAGGTAAAAGAAAGTATTATATTTAAAGAAAGCTTTTGCATTAACGATTTTATAAAAGATTACAACTCATACAAAGGCAATGCGTACGGTATGGCAAACACCTTAATGCAAACAGCTTTTTTAAGACCTAAGCTAAAAAGTAAAAAAGTGAAAAACCTATTTTTTACCGGTCAACTAACAGTTCCAGGACCAGGTGTACCGCCATCATTAATATCTGGAAAGCTTGTAGCCGATTTAGTAACTAAATATCATAAATGAAATGAAAGCAATATTTGATACTGTTTCTTATAATTGTAGTAAGCTGGTTACTAAAACATATAGCTCATCTTTTTCTCTTGCTACAAAAATGCTCTACAAAACTATTAGAGCAGATATTTATAATATTTACGGCTTTGTTCGTTTTGCTGATGAAATAGTAGATTCTTTTCACGATTATGACAAAGAAATGCTGTTTAATAAATTTAATGATGATTTAGAAAGTGCCTTAAAAGATAAAATAAGCTTAAATCCTATATTAAATTCATTTCAATATACATTTCATAAATATAATATAGATAAGAGTTTAGTTGATGCCTTCATGAAAAGTATGCGGTTAGATTTATATAAAACAGATTATTTAACTAATGAAGAATATAAAGATTACATATATGGATCTGCAGATGTAGTTGGGCTTATGTGCTTAAAAGTATTTGTAAAAGGTGATAATGAGAAATATAATGAGCTTAAAGAAACAGCAATGGCCTTAGGGTCAGCATTTCAAAAAGTTAATTTTTTAAGAGATTTAAAAGCTGATTTTGAAGGTTTAAACAGGTCTTATTTCCCAAGTACAGATTTAAACAACTTAGACGAAACTTCAAAACAACAAATTATTGATGACATTGAGAAAGATTTTGAAAAAGGTCTTAGCGGCATAAAAAAACTGCCTATTGAAGCTAAATTTGGCGTTTTCATGGCGTATCGTTATTATAGACAGTTATTAAAAAAACTAAAAAAAACACCTGCATTAAAAATCAGAAATGCGAGAATACGAGTTTCTAACCCTAAAAAAATAGAGCTCTTAATGCGTAGTTATGTTAAATATCAACTAAATTTAATGTAAATTAAAATCATGGAAACCTTACTTTGGATATTAGTTTTTTTAGCAACCTATTGCTTCATGGAATTTATGGCGTGGTTTACCCATAAATATATTATGCATGGTTTATTATGGAGCTTACATAAAGACCATCATAAGAAAGATCATGACAGTTGGTTTGAACGTAATGATGCTTTTTTTGTTTTTTATGCTATTGTAAGTATTACTTTTTTTTTACTTTGGAAATATAACGGTTTATGGATTGGCTTGCCAATAGGCATTGGCATTTTTGCTTACGGTTTCTCATATTTTATGGTACATGATATTTTTATACACCAACGTTTCAAATTATTTAGAAATGCGAATAATTGGTATGCAAAAGGTGTAAGACGTGCACACAAAATGCATCATAAACACTTAGATAAAAAAGATGGAGAATGTTTTGGTATGTTGTTTGTTCCCTTTAAATATTTCAAAAAAAAATAGATGGATTACTTATATCTTCTATTAAATATAGGTTCTTTATCTATTCCTTTTATTTTTAGTTTTCATCCAAAATTAAAGTTCTACAAACATTGGAAATCACTAATTATAGGCATTATTATAAGCATGCTTATTTTTATTCCTTGGGATGTGTTTTTTACAATTAAAGGTATTTGGGGTTTTAATCCAACTTATTTTTTAGGTGCTAAAATTTTTAATTTACCTATAGAAGAATGGTTGTTTTTTATTTGTATTCCGTATGCTTGTGTGTTTACACATTACTCTTTACTGCACTATTTCCCTAATTTTAAATTACCAAAATCTGCTTCAAAAACTATAGGATATTTATTTGTGGTATCTTTTTTTATTATTTCAATTTACAATTATACCAAATGGTACACTCTTGTAAATTTTATTTTAGCAGCCATATTAATAATTATAGTCATTAATAAAAAACCAGAACTTTTAAGGTCTTTTTTCCTAACATTTATAATAATGCTTATTCCTTTTTTTATAGTTAATGGCATATTAACAGGAAGTTTTATAGAAAATGAAGTGGTTTGGTATAACAATACTGAAAATTTAAATATCAGATTATTCACTATTCCTATCGAAGATACTATTTATGCGTTTACGCTGATTCTTTTAAATTTATTTGTAGTTGAAAGTTTGGAAGCTAAAAATGAAAACTTAATTAATTAAGTTTTCTATTGTAGCTCTCACAGCATCACTATTCCAGTTTGTAGCGCCATTTTTATCAATAATTATATTTCCTTCTTTATCTATTAAAAATGTTCTTGGAATGGTATTAATATTGAAAAACTCTGGATACCCTTCCTCTGGTCTAAACACTTTAAATGTGTAATTATTTTTCTTTAAAAATGGATTAATCTCATTATAATAATCGGTTGTTACAAAAACAAATGACACGTTATCTTTATAATCATTATAAAGTTTTTGCATACTGGGCATTTCCGCAATACACGGCGGACACCAAGTTGCCCAAAAATTTATTAAAATAATCTTTCCTTTTAGGTCTTCAAAATTTAAAACAGTACCACTCTCATCTTTCAGTTTCCAGTTATAATCAACTAGCTTAGTTAAATTATCTTGTTTTTTTATTGAAGGACTTATTAATGCCAATCCTCTTTGTAAAAACACTTGAATAGGTTGTCGTGTTTGCGGAATAATAAAGATTGCTATAACTAATAAAAAAATAATATTATTTCTTTTTTGTTTTGTGATTTTCATTTTATGAATTTTAAATAAAAAAGCATAGTCTTTATGTCGAAACTATGCTTTTTATCTAACAAAACAAATTATCTAATTGTTTATCTCATTACGTCTCCTGACAAACTTACAACAGGTCCTCTACCCATTGCTATAGTAACATGATCTGCCGCATCTGATGGCACAAGATGAGCTATGGGTTTTAATGTGAATGGTGCCGAACTATTATCTGGATAAGGCTCTACAGAAATAACAATAGTTGCTCCTCTTAAATCTGTTGGAAAGGTTAAACCTGATGGTGCATTTTGTAAATAATCTTCTCCTGGAAATGCAGGGCCATCTCCTAAATCACCTTTAAAGGTTGTTGTAGTTGCATTGTCATCAAAGTCATCAACATCTGTAAATGTTCCTGAACTTACAGGTATACCATCAATTACTGACCATCCCTCATACTTCCATCCGTTTGGTAAAACAGGTAAATCCAAACCAACTGCTGGAGTCCCACTGGTAATATCTAAAAACCATACGCCACTTAATTCGTCATTATCTGAGCCATTAGTAGGAGTCGCTAAAATATATTTACCAGAAGAAGCACTAAAATCTGCTACAATTCCGTTTGAACTCACGTTTGCTAAATCACCTGAAAAATCGCCAGCTAAAATCTTAGTATCTGCTGGAGCAGGATCTGAATCTACAGCAGGTTCAATTGAAAGTACAAATTTTGTAGCATTAGCTAATTCATCTGCATCAACTGTAAAAGATTGAGGGAATGCTACTGAAGAAAATGTACCTGTAGAAACTGGCGATCCATTTACAATAATCCAACCTTCATAAACAAAATCATCACCTAAAGCATCTAAACCTGATAAATTCAAGGTTAATTCAGATGTATTAGCCATACCATCATTATTCTTGTCACAAGATGTTGCTAAAAACCCTATTGCCAAAATCGTAAAAAACATTTTTTTTATCATCACTATTATTTTTAAAGTTATTTATGCTTCAAAAATATAGCTAGTTACTTTTATAAAATGTTAGCTATCTAACACTAAGCAATATTTTTATAAATTCTTATTTCTTTTCTAGAAAACTCAATAACTTTTTCCTCTTTTAATTCATTTAATAAGATGTTTAATGTAGGCCTTGAAGTGCCTATTAAACAAGCAATGTCTTTTTGAGTATAAGGATGAGGAATTACTTTGTCTCCAGTTTTTTTACAATCGTAACCATAATCTTCACATAATTCTTCTAAAAAATCAAGAAGACGTGTTTTTGTATCCTTAAATAGTAATAACTGTAAGCGTCTCTCTAATTTTTTTAATTTAAAACCAATTATTTTATATATTTTAAAACTAAATGCTTGATTATCTCTCATTAAACTATGCATAGTCTCAATACCTATAGGGCAAATATTCGTGCAATTATCAATAGATTGCGCAAATTCTTCACGTTTAATTTCGCCAAGAATAGCGGTTTCTCCAAAAAGTTCTCCTCGAGTTAAAATAGCTTTAACAACTTCTTCACCTGCTTCACTATAATACCCAATCTTTACTTTTCCGCTTTCAATTAAATAGACTTTATTTGAGTTATCTTCTTCAAAATAGATGTAGTCTTTCTTTTTATAGGCATCAAAACTATGGTCTGTTTTATAAGCCTTAAATTTATGTGGACATAGTTTTCTAAAAAGATTGACATCATCAAAAAACCAAATGGACTTCATCTGTTATACTTGTTGTTTAGTTAGCCTTTTAAATGTCGAAAAAAACACTAACAGCTTACAGAAATCCATAAAAAAACCTCGCATTAACGAGGTTTTTTGTTTTATGTGTTTCTGATTGTGTTTATAAAATCAAAGACAAACTTAATATTAATTGATCTGGACGGGTATCTATTCTACTGGTGTCAATATTGTTATTGTTTAAAAAGGAAGCCTCATTATCACTAAAGCCTCTTTCATATCTTAAGTCAATACCAATTTTATTAAGGTTTAATCCAATTCCGAAGTTTAATCCAACAGAAAAATCATTTTTAATATCATTTATAGCAATACCATCAAATTCAGAATCTAGTATATACTGAAATGATGGGCCACCAAAAACACTAATAGGACCTATAACTTTTAAACCTACTAATAATGGCGCATCAATTTTTTGCATTTTAAAGCTATCATCATTATAATCACTCTTAGTACTTGTGTAAACTAGCTCTGGTTTAAAGTATATTTCTGTTCCTATTTTTCCAAACAGACCAAAGTGGTAGCCAACATTTCTGTCGGGGTTTTGTGCATTTGCACTAATCGATTGAAAATAATTACCGTTTGAATTGTAATTTAGTCCAGCTTTAATACCAATGCCATTAGCAGTTTGAGCCATTGTTGTAGCAGGTATACATACGGCAATCATTAAAATAAAAAATAGATTCTTACCCACACTACTTTTGATTCTAAAGTTCTTGTGGAAGTTTTTTAAATTGTTCATAATTATTCGTTTTAAGATTTTGTTAACTATATCAAAAACGTTGCCAAACAAAAATTATTTCCTTTTTATTAATATTGATTTCGATTTTTAGTTATTTATCTTTGCCAACTTATACAGAGATACAGATGAAATTTGAATTAAAAGCTAAAGATTCTCAAAGTAAAGCAAGAGCAGGCAAAATAACAACAGACCACGGTGTTATAGAAACACCCATATTTATGCCTGTTGGTACAGTAGCTACTGTAAAAGGAGTGCACCAGCGCGAGCTGAAAGACGATATCAATCCAGATGTTATTTTAGGAAATACCTATCATTTATATTTAAGACCACAAACTAAAGTTCTTGAAAAAGCTGGAGGTTTGCATAAGTTTATGAATTGGGATAGAAATATTCTAACAGATTCTGGTGGTTATCAAGTGTATTCACTTTCTGATAATAGAAAAATAAAGGAAGAAGGTGTTCGATTTAAATCGCATATAGATGGAAGTTACCACACGTTTACACCAGAAAATGTTATGGAAATTCAAAGAACTATAGGAGCCGATATTATTATGGCTTTTGATGAATGCACACCATATCCTTGCGATTATAATTATGCCAAACGATCCATGCACATGACACATCGTTGGTTAGATCGCTGTATAAATCATTTAGAGAAAATACCTTTAAAGTATGATTATAATCAAGCCTTTTTTCCAATAGTACAGGGGAGTACTTATAAAGATTTGCGTATGCAATCGGCAGAATATATTGCGAATTCTGGAGCTGTAGGAAATGCTATTGGTGGATTATCTGTTGGAGAACCAGCAGAAGAAATGTATGCTATGACCGATATAGTTTGTAGTATTTTACCAGAAGATAAACCAAGATATTTAATGGGGGTGGGGACTCCAATCAATATTTTAGAAAATATTGCGTTAGGTGTAGATATGTTTGATTGTGTGATGCCAACTCGTAATGCTAGAAACGGTATGTTGTTTACGGCTTATGGTTCTATAAATATTAAAAATTTAAAATGGGCTGAAGATTTTTCACCTATTGATGAGATGGCTATTACATTTGTAGATACCGAATATAGCAAAGCCTATTTAAGGCATTTATTTACAGTTAATGAATTGTTAGGTAAGCAAATAGCCACCATACACAATTTAGGATTCTATTTATGGTTGGTTCGAGAAGCAAGAAAACATATATTAGCAGGAGATTTTTATGCTTGGAAAGAAAAAATGGTAAAACAAATGAATAATAGGTTGTAGTGTTTAATATTAGAAGAGAAAGCAAAACATAAACGTTACTTAAATTAATAATTAAAAAAGATACAGACTCCTCTCCTTTGGAGAGGCTGGGAGAGGATGAAGATTCTAGATTGGTACATATTAAAGCGCTATTTATTCACATTTACTATGATGCTTTTACTGTTTATTCCTATTGGAATAACGGTACATTTAGCAGAAAAAATTGGTAAAATTCTTGAAAACGAGGTGCCCGTTAATGAAGTCTTATGGTATCTTTTAGATTTTACTATCTATTTTGCTCATTTATTGTTTCCATTGTTTTTGTTTTTATCTGTTATTTGGTTTACTTCAAAACTAGCCAATAATACAGAGATAATTGCTTTTTTAAGCTCAGGAGTGTCTTTCAGTAGGTTCTTAAGACCTTATTTAATAGGATCTTCAATAGTAGCCATTTTAGCTATTATTTTAGGGTTGTTTTTAGCGCCTAAAGCTAGCCAAGGCTTTAATGATTTTAGTTTTAAATATTTTAAAAAAGGGAGAAGTGCAGTAGAAAACAGTAATGTTTTTAAGCAAATAAATGATAATGAAATAGTATATGTAAGTAGTTTTGATGTAAAAAATAGCATTGGTCATAATTTTACATTAGAGCATTTTGAAGGAAACGAACTTAAATATAAAATTTCAGCAAATACTATAAAATATATAGAAACTGATACAACATATAGGTTGACCAATTACTTTAAAAGAGATATTGGTGTAAGAGAGGATGAATTAGAAATTATTAGAACAAAAGACACGCTTTTCCCTTTTCAAGTTGGTGATTTGATACCAGAAGTTTATGCAGCTGAAACGAAAATGTATGGGGAATTAAAGCGATTTATAGAGAAAGAAAAAGCGAGTGGTTCATCAAATGTTGGACGTTTTCAATTAGTTTTATATAGAAAATGGAGCTTGCCTGTATCGGTATTTATTTTAACAATTATAGCTGTAGCAGTATCGTCTATAAAAAGGCGAGGAGGTATGGGAGTTAATTTGGCTGTTGGTATTTGTATTGCCATGGTTTTTGTGTTTTTCGATAAAATTTTTGGTGTTATGGCAGAACAGTCTGATTTTTCACCATTGGTAGCAGTGTGGTTCCCTAATGTCATTTTTGGTATTTTAGCAGCTTACCTTTTGTATAATGCCAAACGCTAAGCTTAAAAATTATTTTCACTTACATTTTCTGGTTTTTATTGCTGGTTTTACAGCTATTTTAGGAGACCTAATTACCATAGAAGCAATTCCTTTAGTGTGGTTTAGAATGGTTATAGCGTCTATTTTAATGTTTGTTTATATTAAAATAGTTAGAATTAAATTAAAAATTAATTTAAAATCAATACTTAGACTATCTGTTGCTGGTATTATTATAGCCTTACATTGGATTACTTTTTTTGCTTCAATAAAGGAAGCTAACATATCCATTGCCTTAGCCATGTTTTCCACAGGAGCATTTTTTGCATCTTTAATTGAGCCTATTATTTTTAAACGCTCAATTATTTGGTATGAAATTCTTTTCGGAATTATTGTTATTATTGGGGTGTTTATAATAACACAAAGTGAAATAAAATATCTAAAAGGAATTATATTAGGTATTTCGTCAGCTTTTTTTTCATCATTATTTGCAGTGCTAAATGGTAAGTTTTTAAAACAGCATACAGCGACTGTAATTTCGTTTTACGAGTTTTTAAGTGGTGTTTTATTTATTTCTCTATATATATTGTTTTTTGGAGAAGGGTTTTCACTTGATTTCTTTAATTTAATTCAATTAGACGTCATCTACCTTTTTATTTTAGCATCTATTTGTACCGCTTACGCATTTATTGCTTCCGTATATGTTATGAAGTTAATTAGTCCATACACAGTAGTTTTAACTTATAATTTAGAACCTGTTTATGGTATTATAATGGCTATAATACTATTTCCTGAAAAAGAAAAAATGAGTATGTCATTTTACTACGGAGCAGTCATAATCATTGCTACTGTTTTGTTAAATGGTCTGTTAAAAAACAGTAGTATTGTAAAAAGAAAAGATTCTTAGCAGTGTATCAAAATTAAAGTTTTTATATTTGTAAGCTAACCAAATGATTTAAATAGCAAAACAAAATTCTTATGGAATACTTAGAATTTGAACTCCCTATAAAAGAACTTGAAGATCAACTTCAAAAATGTAGAATAATAGGAGAAGAAAGTGAAGTAGATGTTACTGAAACATGTTCGCAAATAGCTAAAAAGCTTAAAGAAGCTCAAAAGGATATTTATAAAAACTTAACGCCTTGGCAGCGCGTGCAAATGTCTCGCCATCCAGAAAGACCATATACTTTAGATTATATTAGAGCTATTTGTGGAGATTCTTTTTTAGAGTTACACGGTGACAGAAGTTTTAAAGATGATAAAGCCATGATTGGTGGTTTAGGTAAAATTGGAGACCAAAGTTATATGTTTATTGGTCAGCAAAAAGGCTATAATACAAAAACACGTCAATACAGAAATTTTGGAATGGCTAACCCAGAAGGGTATCGTAAAGCATTACGATTAATGAAGTCTGCCGAAAAATTTGGTATTCCTGTTGTAACACTATTAGATACACCTGGTGCATACCCAGGATTGGAAGCTGAAGAACGCGGACAAGGAGAAGCTATTGCTAGGAATATTTTAGAAATGGCACGTTTAAAAGTTCCTATTATAACTATTGTTGTAGGTGAAGGGGCTTCTGGTGGAGCTTTAGGTATAGGTGTTGGAGATAAAGTGCTTATGCTAGAGAATACGTGGTATTCTGTTATTTCTCCAGAATCATGTTCATCAATATTATGGCGTAGTTGGGAATATAAAGAACAAGCAGCTGAAGCTTTAAAATTAACAGCTCCAGATATGAAAAAACTTAAACTGGTAGATGAGATTATTAAAGAGCCTTTAGGTGGTGCGCATAGAGATCGTGAAAAAACATTTTTATCTGTAAGTAATGCTATAACTAAATATTTTGATGAACTTAAAAACTTATCACCAAAAGATTTAGTGTCTCAGCGTATGGAAAAATACACACAAATGGGAGTTTATAAAGGGTAATCCTTTTAAAACCATATCATAGTAAAATCTGAAGTTTTTAGCTTCAGATTTTTTTATGGATATTCACAATATTTTTAAGTTATTAACAGTTAAATTGTTAACGAATGGTTAACAATGAATAAGTTCATTAATCTTTAAAAAGATTTCAATTTAATTAACTTCGTAGTTATGAAACAACCAAACCCCGTTCAAGGATATAAAGTAGATAAAAGTACTATTATTAGTCTTGAAAAAGGCAAAATACCACCTCAAGCCCTTGATTTAGAAGAGGTTGTTCTTGGTGCGATGATGATTGATAAAAAAGGGGTTGATGAAGTTATTGACATTTTAAGTCCTGATGCTTTTTATAAAGAAGCGCATCAATATATTTTTGATGCCATTTTTCAATTGTTTGAAAATAGTGAACCAGTTGACTTATTAACCGTTTCTACACAATTAAAAAAGAATGCAAAGTTAGAGCAGGCAGGAGGCGATTTTTATCTTATTTCTTTAACTCAAAAAGTCTCTTCTTCGGCACACATAGAGTTTCATGCTCGTATTATTTTACAAAAATTTATTCAGCGTAGTTTAATTAAAATTTCTAATGAAATTATTGAAGCGTCTTATGATGAAACAAAAGATGTTTTTGATTTATTAGATCAAGCTGAGACTAAATTATATGAAGTTACTCAAGGTAATATTAAAAAATCGAGTGAAACCGCACAAGATTTAGTAATTCAAGCCAAAAAGAAAATTGAAGAAATTTCAAATAAAGAAGGTTTAAGTGGTATTCCAACAGGCTTTACAAAATTAGATAAATTAACTTCGGGTTGGCAACCATCCGATTTAATTATTATCGCTGCTCGTCCTGGTATGGGTAAAACAGCTTTAACACTGTCTATGGCAAGAAATATTGCCGTAGATCAAAATATACCTGTTGCTTTTTTCTCATTAGAGATGGCATCAGTACAGTTAATAACCCGTTTAATTTCAAGTGAAACTGGCTTATCATCTGAAAAACTGCGTACAGGTAAATTAGAAAAGCACGAATGGGAACAACTTAACGTAAAAGTTAAAGGTTTAGAAAAAGCACCTTTGTTTATTGATGATACACCATCACTTTCCATTTTTGATTTACGAGCAAAAGCACGTCGTTTATCATCACAACATGGTATTAAATTAATTATGATTGATTACTTACAATTAATGACAGGTGGTAGTAATCATGGAGGAAACCGTGAGCAAGAAATCTCGATGATTTCTAGAAACTTAAAAGCATTAGCAAAAGAGTTGATGGTTCCGGTAATTGCATTATCACAATTATCACGTGCCGTTGAAACTCGTGGAGGAAGTAAACGTCCTTTACTTTCAGATTTACGTGAATCTGGAGCAATTGAACAAGATGCCGATATTGTAAGTTTTATTTACAGACCAGAATACTATAAAATTGATGAATGGGATGATGATGAACGTTCACCAACAGAAGGTCAAGGCGAATTTATTGTAGCAAAACACAGGAATGGTGGTTTAGAAAGTATCCGATTAAAATTTATCGGACATTTAGGTAAGTTTGATAATTTAGACGATTTTGATTCACCTTTCGAATTTCACTCTAAAATGAATGCTGCAGCCAATGATGATACACTTAAAATAGATAATTTTAAAGCAAGTCCAGATCAAGCTTTTGGTAGTTCGTTTAATGATGATGACGATAATGATGTACCGTTTTAATTGCTAAATAATTTGTCATTCCTGCGAAGGCAGGAATCTATTTTTAATAACTTTAAAAGAATGAAATAACAAATATCCTATTGTTCTTTTGAATTACTTAATGTTGAAGAAAGCAAGTCATGGTTAAATAGAAAAGGTGAGAATGCGTTTAAAATTATAGATACTAATTATCATAAATTGATGCTGATGATTATGTGAACTATACATAACAAGAAGAAATTTAATATTTTTTTGTGTATTGAAATAGATTCCTAATATTTCCTTAATTCAAATATTTAAAAGTTAAATTTTAAGTATCTTTCAAAATGAATTAATAGGGTTTTAGTCCTTTCGAAGCAACAACGTCTAAAAAATATCATAAAGTTTAGCCTCAATTGAAAAAGATATTTATCACATTACTATTTATATGTTTAGGGTTTAAAACCTACGCATCCTATGTTCTTATACCAATGGATGTTGAAAGTCAAAAAAATCATTTAAAAGCTTACGGTATAACTTACTGGACACTTAGTAAAGATTTAAAAGTAAAATGGCTACTTAATTACAGAGGCGGTTCATTTTTATTGCCTGATACCGAAGCTATTCAACGTGAATGTCAAATTAGAGGTATTTCTTTTGAAGTAATTTCTAATGCTAAAGCTGAAAGTATTTTAGAAGAAATAAGCAGTCCAAGTAAAAATATGGAAGCCGTAATTTTAGAAAAAGCTCCTAAAATTGCAGTATACACACCTTCTGGTAAACAACCATGGGATGATGCCGTAACTATGGTTTTAAAGTATGCCGAAATTCCCTATAAAACTGTTTATGATGAAGAAGTTTTAAACGATGGCTTGTTACTATTTGATTGGTTACATCTACATCATGAGGATTTCACAGGACAGTATGGAAAATTTTATGGAGCTTACAAAGCATCGTCTTGGTATATTAACGAAAAAAAAGAGGCTGAAGCTTTAGCAACAAAACTAGGATATAATAAAGTATCGGAAGAAAAGTTAGCGGTGGCGTTAAAAATAAGAAACTATGTTGTTGGAGGAGGCTTTATGTTTGCTATGTGTAGTGCAACTGATAGTTTTGATATTGCTTTATCAGCTGAAGGAATAGATATTTGTGAAGCTATGTTTGATGGAGATGGCAGTGACCCAGGATATCAAAATAAAATAGATTATAATAAAACGTTTGCATTTACTAACTATACTTTAGAAAATAGTCCGGCGGTTTATGAGTTTTCTTCTATTGATATGACTCGAAAGCGTATGATGATTTCTAAAACAGTAGACTATTTTTCGCTTATGGAATTTTCTGCAAAATGGGATCCAATTCCAACCATGCTATGTCAAAACCATACGGCTTTGGTTAAAGGATTTATGGGACAAACCACATCGTTTACCAGAGATGAAATAAAGTCGAATGTATTAGTTCTTGGAGAAACAAAATCTAACGGAGAAGCAAAATACATCCATGGTATTAAAGGAAAAGGATTTTTTACTTTTTATGGCGGTCATGATCCAGAGGATTACCAGCATAGAGTAGGGGATGCCAAAACCGAATTAGATTTGCACCCAACATCTCCTGGATATAGACTTATTTTAAACAATGTGTTATTTCCTGCGGCAAAGAAAAAGAAGCAGAAAACATAATTAATCTTCAACAACTAGGACTCTTTGAAAGGTGTAAATAAAACCATCTGCACCAGATCCACTAGATGTTACGTTTTGATCAATTATTAATTCAGTTTCAGAAATTATATAACTCCCATACTCATTATCATCAATTATTAGATAATTATCAGTATTGTCTGTTGTAACTGAAAATGAATAATCGCCAGATTCTAAAGCATCTTCAATAGTATCATCTGTATTAGTATTTGTAACTGTTAAATCACCTGTTAGATCATTAAATTGCCAAATTATGTCATCTAGGTTAAAGTTATTATCAACACCAGCAATTCCACCACTAACATTTTTTAAATGCCAATAAGTTTTTGTTATTACTTTAGGAATATCGTTAGTGTTATTATCAATGCTACAGTTTGTAAAAGTAATAAGACTACAGAATGCTATTAATATATAATGTTTCATTTTATTATGCTTAGTTTTATTATAGATGAAGTAAAGTTGAAAAGGTTGCGCAATTAAAAGAGAAAATATATTTATTATTAACTTAAAATTTTAAATTGGCACTAAATTAATTAGAGCCATGATTTTTTTTCAAAAACAATTAAAACTAAAAGCATATTCTAGAGGGTTTCATTTAATAACAGATATTATTGTAGATGCTATTCCTGAAATTAGTCAAATAAATATGGGTCAGTTACAAATATTCATTAAGCATACATCAGCTAGTTTAACCATAAATGAAAATGCTGATTATACAGTGAGAGGTGATTTTGAAAGACACTTTAATGTCATGATTCCTGAAAGCGCACCTTATTATAAACATACTTATGAAGGGCCAGACGATATGCCTGCTCATATTAAATCGTCTTTACTAGGTGCTTCAGTACAAATACCAATTACTAACGGAAAGCCTAATTTAGGTATTTGGCAAGGTGTTTACTTATGTGAACATAGAGATTATGGTGGTGGTCGAAATATTGTTATTACTGCTTTTGGAACATAAAAAAAATCCGACTCTTTCGAATCGGATTTTTTAATTAAGCGAATAATATGTTTAACAATAGGCGAAACGCCTTATTTTACTTTATTTACTACAGCTTTAAAAGCCTCAGGGTTATTCATAGCTAAATCGGCTAAAACCTTACGGTTTAACTCAATATCATTAGTTTTTAATTTCCCCATAAATTGAGAGTATGATAATCCATGTTCTCTGGCTCCAGCGTTAATACGCGTTATCCATAAAGCACGGAAAGTTCTCTTTTTGTTTCTACGGTCTCTGTACGAGTATTGCATCGCTTTATCAACCGCATTTTTTGCTACTGTCCAAACG
>TARA_R110002050_G_scaffold163154_4_pt1 | contig 19105 bp, 19 predicted proteins | sample TARA_R110002050 | Tara Oceans TARA_R110002050 (sample SAMEA4396988) | marine metagenome | biome: Polar Biome; feature: [DCM] deep chlorophyll maximum layer (ENVO:01000326); material: water (ENVO:00002006), including particulate matter (ENVO:01000060) such as... | depth 25 m
CGTGACCAATAGCCGAGCCTTACCTTGTCACCTTTGCCTGTCGGCTTGAGTCGTGCAATCGGCGCCTCGTTTGCCAGCAAGTAGAGATGGTAGGCGCCATTGACCTTGTAGTAGCCCACTCCGCCGCCATTTGTGTCGTCGAAAGCTTCGATGCGGAGGGCTATATCGTCTTGCAGCATGCCTCGATCATACACGGGAGCAACTTCAGGGCGCGTGATTCACTTCGCCGCAGGCCATCACCTTGCACGCTCGACACCAAGCGATTCCAAGAATGGGATGCAAAAAGATCCCTTTTTACCGCCGTCTCCGGGCGATCCCATTCCCCAGATCTTGCGCGAGTGGCTGCAGCCGCTGCGCGCGTGCTTCACGGCACCCAGTTGGGAGCATGTGCTCGTCCTGGTGATGGGCGCGCTACTGGCACCAGGCAAGCGCACAATCAGCGCCTGCCTGCGGATGACGGGGCGCGCCGAGGCCAAGAACTTCTCAAGCTATCATCAGATTCTCAATCGAGCCCGGTGGGATCCCCACGCGATGACACGTCGCCTGCTGGTCATGATCGTTGATCGCCTTGTGCCAGTTGGTCCCGTGGTCATCGGAATGGACGATACCATCGAGCGCCGGTGGGGCCGCAAGATCACCGCGCGGGGCATCTATCGCGATCCCGTCCGTTCCAGCCATGGCCATTTCGTCAAGGCCAGCGGGTTGCGCTGGTTGAGCTTCATGGTGCTGACGCCGGTCCCGTGGGCAGGCGTCGTCAAGGCCCTGCCAGTGCTGACCCTGCTCGCTCCGTCGGAGCGCTCCGACTACCAGCGTGGCCGCAGGCACAAGCTACTGACCGACTGGGCACGACAGGGCATTCTCCAGCTCTGTCGCTGGTTGCCAGGGCGCGATATCGTCTTTGTGGGCGACAGCAGCTTCGCCGTCCATGAACTCGCCCATGCCATCGCCGGCCGGGGAACCCTTATCAGCCGACTGCGGCTCGACGCCAATCTCTTCGCATCCCCTGCAAGGCGCAACGCCAATACTATCGGGCGTCCGGCCCAAAAAGGCGCGCCCCTGCCGAAGCTGAAGACGCTGCTCTCGAACCCGGCCACGCCTTGGGGTAGGATCACCGTGTCCTCATGGTATGGCCGCAAGCAATCCAAGACGCTCGAGATTACCTCAGACACCGCGCTCTGGTATCGTCCCGGGACGCCGCCCAGACCAATCCGCTGGGTGCTTGTCAGAGATCCAGAAGGCAAACGCGCTCCGCAGGCCTTCTTCAGCACCGATATCACGCTCGATCCCGCCGACAGCATCGCTCTGTTCGTGCGCCGCTGGCAGGTCGAGGTTACCTTTGCAGAAACGCGTGCCCATCTGGGCGTCGAAACTCAGCGGCAATGGTCCGACAAAGCGATCGAACGGACTACTCCCGTACTGCTCGGCCTCTATAGTCTCGTCTCGCTGTGGGCCTGCGATCTGCTTACCTCCTTGAGCATACCCTATGCAGCAGCTTGGTACCGCAAGAGCAATCTCACGTTTACCGACGCCATTGGCGCCGTCCGTCTCGCCCTATGGGTTGGAGACATTTACCGACACTCCCCGTCAAACCGTGAAAGACATAAAATCCCGCCCGACCGTCTCGTCAGGATGGCTGAGGCCCTATGCTTCGCCGCATAATGTACAAAGTCGAGCTAAGGGGCGTCCACAGATGCACCAATGCTAAGGTAACTGGGAACCTCTCCGTTTCAGCAGTTTGGGGCCGCGCCTTCAAAGCCGGCATTACAACTGCCGTCGACAGCGACCGTTTCCACGCCAAGCTGCTGGCAACATTCTAATACCCAAACTGGAGCCTTATCGTGTGTGGACGGCCCTGGCTTTGCAAGGAATGGTTTGCCTAGCGCTTCTGGCGCTGAGCGCAGCCAATGAATGCGCGTCTGGCCGATCAACAGATCAACCTCCAACAACCTATCCAATGATCCAAGCCGATCGGGCGGAATACCTTCGACAAATTCTTTCGCAGCTCGGCAGCGCGCGATCGCCGAGGCCGATCTTCTCGATGGAATGGAGCGAAGGAAGGAGCGCGTGTCGTTTCCGGAACTCGGCAATAACTGCTGTCGCAATTGGCAACCCGTGATCGCCATTGGTCGCCGCGTCGATTGCAGCCACAAGGGCCGCACGGCGATCGCCTCTGGAGGCAGCCCGGAAACCGAGGTAAGCCATCAAAAACCGGCTATGTTCGAAACGCGTCTGTACTCGACTTGCATAATTGGCATAGAGGCGCGCATCGTTACCGAGTTGATCAGCAAGATAATTGATCATAGTTGCGGGCGGCTGCTCGTTATCCCACAGGAGCCGCCCCGTCTGGCGCATTATGCAGAGTTGAACCGCGAAGCCCAGCTTGTGTTCTGCGGTCGGCGACGGAGTTGGCATTCCAACCGATCTGTCGGATCCAGTGTATAATGACGGATCAGACTATCCGCGTCAGCCGCTATGCCAAGGAGTATCGTCCCTTCCTTCGAACTGATAAGCCTCTTCTACCCACTCGCGCGCTCCCTTGGCACACACTGGTTTCAAGAGGAATTTGTCGCCATCAGCCGATCTGTTTCAACAGTTCGAGCAGCTTAATCTACAGATCACGCGCGTTTGGGCATCGCTCGATCGGGGCAGATTTCCGTCATCGGCGCGAAGGCGCCGTCCATGCCCGGATAGCAATCCCGGCACAACATCCAGCGAGGATTACGGACCTTTACCGTGCCAAAGACGGTTCGGATCCGGCGTGATGTGTAGTCCTTGATCGGCCTGAACGTGTGGCAATCTGAGCAAACCCGACCGGAAGAGGGAGTAGGTCTCGGCCTCACGAGCTACGACCGCGCTTTGCAGCGCCGTTATAATTGTCTTGCCGCCCTCAATCGACAGACCAATGTCGCCGTCAAAAAGACGTTCCCAACTCTTGTCGATACGAACCGTCTTCCGGCAAACGCCGCCGAACTCGTTCTTTCCCTCGATCGTGATCGTCCAATCCACTGGCATCGCTGCCTTCCGGAACAAAACGATGCTGATGGACTGGGTTGACCTAACTACCGGTTTCCGACCCCTGAGAGTTTGCCGGTCTCTCGCAAACACACTCCTGCGACAAGACCGGAAATGGCAGCCACGAACCGCTTGACCAAGACGGATAGCTTAGCCGTATCGCGTTTCGTCGCCATACCAATCTGGAAAGCCGGGATCGAGCCTTACGACAACGTTCTGCTCTTTCATGTAGGAACGCAGCGCTGCCCATCCGTTTTCCTTGCCGTAGCCGCTCGCCCCGAACCCGCCCCATATCGAGGCCGGGTCATTCTTGTGGTGGTCATTGATCCAGACGATCCCCGACTGCAGTTTCCGCGTCACCCGATGCGCGCGGCCGACGTCACGCGTCCACACCGAAGCGCCGAGGCCGAACTGATGATCATTGGCCAGCGCGAGCGCCTCCGCCTCGTCATTGAAGGAAGTCACGCACACCACCGGGGCGAACAATTCATCTTGCCAGATCTCCATCTGGGACGTTACCCCATCGATAATGGTTGGCGCGATGTAGTGGCCACATGACAACGGCTCGGGCATTTGCGCCGCCTCCCCGCCGCTCACGATGGACGCCCCCTCAGCCACAGCGCGCTCGACATAACCCAGCGCCCTATCTTTTTGGCGTGCTGAGATGACCGGGCCCATTTGCGAATCTTCACTCATCGGGTGGCCAATCTGTATTTTTTTGGCGCGTGCGCTGAACGCTTTTACGAACTCGTCGTGAATGGAGTGTTGAACCAGGATGCGCGCACCGGAGACGCACGTCTGCCCCGATGCCACGAAAGATGCAAACAGCGCGGCGCGCACCGCCTCATCGACCGGTGTATCCTCAAATATCAACAGCGGCGCCTTACCTCCGAGTTCCATGGTGCACGGGATCAGTCGCTCGGCCGCAATACCCGCGACGATACGACCAGTTGCGTTGCCGCCGGTGAGGTCAAGCTTGGTTACCTCCGGCGCCTCGCAGAGCGCTTTTCCAACGATGGCACCGTCGCCGGCAACGACGTTCAGAACGCCAGCAGGCAATCCCGCTTCGAAGGCGAGCTCGGCAAACAGCAACGGCGAAAACGGTGCCAATTCGGATGGTTTTGCCACTACGGAATTGCCCGCCGCCAGAGCGACCGCAGCCTTCTTCAGAAAGATGAGCAGCGGATGGTTCCATGACGAGATCAAGCCCACCACACCAAGCGGGCTAAATTGGGTGTAGTTGAGATAATTTCCCTTGAAAGGCACCGTGCTTCCTTCAAGCCCCTTTGCAATTCCTGCAAAGTGATAAAGCCACTCCGGCAACCGCGACAGTTGTGCGCGCATTTCCTTGATTGGCCGCCCAGTCACCCTCGCGTCGAGAGCCGCGAACTCTTCGATACGCGCCTCCAGAGCCTCTGCCATTCGCCGCATTACTCGGGCGCGATCGAGCGGGTCGAGATCCGCCCAAATCCCGCTTTGAAAGGCGCGATGTGCCGCATCAACAGCCGCCCGGACATCGTCGCGGCTGCCCTTGGGCGCGCAGCCAAGGCATTCGCCGGTCGCAGGACTGACAACCCCCAATCGCGCGGCTTCCGTGGAAGGCATCCATCTGCCATCGATAAAGTGGTCGAGTTCGAGCGGTCGCATCAGATCAAACGTCATTGGCAAGTCTCCAGAGGGTAGCGGTCAAAAGCCTGGCGCCCGCCGCGACATGGTCCGCCTCGGACCATTCTGCGGGATTATGGCTGATACCTCCCCGGCAAGGGATGAAGATCATTCCTGTCGGGCAGAAATAGTGGAGTTGGCGAGCGTCGTGACCGGCTGCGGAATAAAGGTCGGCGGTTGGCAGCGACAGCGACACGGCAGCCTCTTGCAGAACAGATCGGACATCTTGTGGGAAATCCAGCGAAGGCGCGTGTGCGATCTGCTTCAGATTTACACGGCAGGGTCCGGCCTCACCTTCGACGATGGCTCTTATCTCGATATCAAGGCTGTCGATCACTTTATTGTCGGGATGGCGAATGTCTACCGAGAAGAAGGCTCTTTCCGGCACGACCGACGGGGCATTGGGGGAAACATCAAGGCGTCCGACAGTCAATTTGATTCCAGCCGGATCAACCGCCGCCTTGTCCATCGCACAGATCATGCGAGCCGCTGCCATCAGCGCGTCCTTCCGCTCTGAACGTGGCGTTGTTCCGGCATGCGCTGCCTCACCCTCGACGGTCACGCGATAGCGACGCGTTCCCTGCATCCCGGTGACAATTCCGACAGGAATGCCCTTGCGCTCAAGTTCCGGCCCCTGTTCGATATGCAGCTCTATGAAGGCATGGTATGGCCGCTTAATTGCGCGGAGGGGCACTTCGTTGTCGCCCGCCAGAATTGCATCAAGCGCAGCGCCGAAGCTGATGCCATCGGAATCCGTCAGCGCGCGCACCGTTTCAATCGGAGTGCCACCCGTAAAGACTTCTGATCCGCTCATGCCCGGGGCAAAGCGCGACGCTTCCTCATTGGTCCAGGCCACGATCTCTATCGCCCGCTTCGGGCACTGTCTCGCTGCAACCATCGTTGCCACGGCCTCAAGCCCGGAGAGCACCCCCGCAGCCCCATCGAAACGGCCCCCGTTGGGCTGGCTGTCAATATGTGAGCCAACTAGAACGGCCGGCAGGTCAGGCTGGATGCCTTCCAGTCGCAGAAACAGATTGCCGGCGCAGTCAGTGAAGGCGGAGAGACCCAACGCCCGCGCCTCGGCGACCAGATAGGCGCGCGCTTGCGCCTCCTCCGGCGATAACGCTTGTCGGTTAACGCCACCGTCAGCAATCTTGCCGAATTCGGCCAACATCATCAGCCGGGACCACAGCCGGTCCTGGTCCACGGCACCGGCAAGATCTGCAGCAACCCGTTCCATGGTCAATCCGTCCGCATGATCTGAGCCGGATTGGCGCGCGCGTCGCGGTTCTTCCAGGCGCCGGCTTCGACATCGGCGATGAACTCAGCCATCAGCGCGTTGAACAGCTCTGGCTCTTCGATGTTGAGCGTGTGTCCCGTCTTGGGCAGAACCGTAAGACCCGCTGCCGGCAGAGATTTCTTCATAAAGATACCCGGCTGAAGACAGTGATCGTCCTCATCGCCAGTCATGATCAGCACGGGCACATTGCACGCCTTCATTTTATCCTCGAGATCGTAGATCGACGGCCGGTGCATCTGGACACCGCGCATGGTGTTGGCAGCGCCGATCGCATCGTGCTGACCAAGACGGTCGGCGAATATCCGCCAGTGGCGCGGCGACTTGTTTTGGAACTGCACGCGCGATGCACCCTCGGCATAAATCGGAGCAAATTTCTCCGGCCCGACGTCCTGAAAGTTCTGGGCGACTTGCTCCGAGACGCCGCGAAAATAATCTTCGAACTGCTTCTCCGCGCCGTAGCCCGTGCCGGCGACAAGCGCCGAACGGCAGAGCTGCGGATAGTCGAGTGCAAAATGCAGAGCCGCGAAGCCGCCCATGGACAATCCCACTATATGCGCACTTTCGAAGCCGCAGCCGCGCACGATCGCAGCGATGTCAGCAGCTGCGCGGGCCTGCGAATAGCTTTCGATGGACTCGGGCACCTGGGATGGACGGTACCCCCGAGCCGCGAAGGTGACGCATTGGTGACGCCGCGAAAAGCGGTCAATCTGCGGCTCCCAACTCCAGTAGTTGCCGCCGAACTCGTGCACAAACACGATGGGCGTGCCGGCGCCATAGCTTTCATAGTAAAGAGAAACGCCGTCGTCGGTGATGATGTTTGCCATGCCGCTCGCGCCCTCAGATGACTGAGCGGCGCGAGGCGATACCGCCATCGACCGTGAAGATCGCGCCCGACGTGTAACCCGAGCGATACGATGCCAGAAAAACCATGAGATCCGTGATCTCGTGAACATGCGCCGGGCGCTTGAGTGGATAGCGCGCCTGCAGTTCCTCGAAGCGCGCTTCGTCACTCAACCATTCCTTGGCCCGCTTGCGCAGCATGTTGTAAATGCGCGACGTATCGACAGGGCCTGGATTGACGCCAACCACGCGGATGTTGTCATCGAGAGAATGGCCTCCCAGGGCTCGCGTGAAGGCCATCAGGCTGGCATTGCCGGTGGTGCCGGCGATATAGGCGGGATCGAACACTTCACCGCCATTCCCGATGTTGTTTATGATGACGCCACCGCCTTTTGCCTTCAGGCGCGGGTAGATGATGCGGCACAGATTGATGTAGCCCATCACCTTCAGTTCCCACCCCGCGCGCCACTTCGCCTCGTCGACGTCCCACAGGCTGCCGCTGGGGATCACCCCGGCATTATTAACCAACACGTCGATGTCGCCGACGGCGTCGGCAAGCGCCTGCTGCGCGCCGGCCGCCGTGAGATCACAGGGATGAACCACGACGGTAACTTGATAGCGCGAATCGATGTCGGCCTTGATCTTGTCCAGCAGGTCCGCCGAACGGGCGGTCAGATGAAGGTTGCAGCCTTCTTCGGCAAAGGCATAGGCAAGGCCCTCTCCAATCCCCTGGGAGGCACCGGTGATAAGTACGGTCTTGCCGTTTAGTTTGAGATCCATTGTTGTCTCCTGTGTGGAATACTGGCCGGGCTGTGAAGCTCAGAAGGCGGTTGCCGTGGTTTTGGAAGTGCTCGCGCGGATCACCATTTCCGGCAGGAGATCGGCGAACTCGCGCACCCACTCCTCTGGCACCGATACGCTGACCTTGATAAAGCGGTCGCCGAAGGTCACCGTGTGATAGGCACCCTGGCGGACCATGATACCTTCCTGCCGGTAGGCCTCGACCAAGCCGGCAGGTGTCAAACCGGCCTCGTCGCACTCGATGACCAGGAAGTTGCCGTTCGATGGGTAGACCGGAATGCGAAGCCCCTCGACCGCATCCACTGCAACCTTCACAATTTCCTGGTTGGCGCGCGTCTGGCTGAGCACACTGGGAAACCATTCCAGGCGGCTCTTGAGGCCCGCGATGGCGGCGCGTTGCGACATGATGTTTGAGCCAAGATTGTTTGGCGGCGAAACTGCCAGCTTGGCGACGATATCCTCGCAGGCGACTACCGCGCCGACACGTGCGCCCGCCATCCCCAGCCACTTCGAGAAGCTGTAGATGGTGATGGTACCCTCGGGGTAGAAGCGCGCCGCCAATGTATGATCGAAGGCGAAGTGGCGGTAGGTCGCGTCATGTATCAGGATAGCCCCGGCCTCGCGGGCGATTCGAGCAATTTCGCGAATCTCATCCTCGGTGCAGCAACTGCCAATCGGATTGTTCGGGTCGACAAGATAGATGACACGTGTCTTGTCGGTCATCGCTGCGGCCAACCTCTCGGGTGCCAGGCGGTAACTGTATTCGTCACCGTAAATGGGAATTTGCTTCACTGTAGCGCCCACAGACTCTGCAAAGCGCATGGGCCAATTCCAGGTCGGGTCTGTGGTAATGAACTCGTCGCCTGCCGCGAGGAAGGTGTGACAGACATGGTACAGCGACGCGACCGCACCGTCGGAAACCAGTGCCTGCATGTCCTTGAGATCCAGATCCTCAACAATCAGCGCGCGCAATTCCTCCAGCCCAGCCGGCGGCGCATAGATGTGGAATTCTTCGGCGGCAATCGACGCATGCATGGCTTCAATAACCGATGGGTGGGGAGAGAAGTGGTTGGTGTTCTGACCCAACCACTTCAGGTCGTGGTTCGAGACCAGCTTGTCGAAATGGCGATTTCGGACGTTGAAGGCAGCGTTTGACATTTTCAAACCTTGTTGCTCGCGGTGTCGGCTGATGTGCTGAGTAATCATTTTTGTGTGCAGTTTTTTATTTTTTGTACAATGGATCGAGGTGACTGCAGGAAGTTGATCGACCTTCGAGGTCGCTTGTTGTGCGATGTTGATTTGAGACGGTTGCGGCCGGTAGCCTTAGGCTATGCCGAATTCCTGAAGGATCTCCTGCGTGTGCTCCCCGAGCGTCGGCGGCGGAACAAGCGGCTGGTCGTCGCGGCCGCCATCGAAGGATACAGGTCGGCGAATAGTCGTCAGCACGCCCTTCTCGGGGTGCTCAAATGTCACGAAAGTGTCGGCATGCAACGCTTGTTCATCTTGGAGCACGCCTGGGATATCGGATACTCCGGCAGCCGGTATGTCCCACTCTTCGAACCGCGCAACCCAAACGACAAGCGGCTGGCGCCGGACCACGGCAGCAAGTTTCTGCCGAAGGACCTCGTAATTTTCCACTCGTGCCGGCACTGTCGCATAAGCGGGGTCATCGCGCAGCTCTTTGAGGTCAAGGCAGTTGGTCAAACGCTCCCAGAATTTGTGTTGCGAGGAAAGATGAATGGCGATCATCCGGCCATCGCTGCAGGTAAAGACGAAAGCCTGTGAATTGCGGATGCGTAGATAGGCATCAGCCGTTTCCCCGTTTTGGGTAAAGTAACCGAACGGCTCCGGCATGAAGGCAATTGCGCTTTCGAACATGTTCACCTCGACCCTGCGGGCGACACCGGTGCGCTCTCGCTCGAACAGTGCCGCCATGATGCCGTGGGCGGCATAATGGCCAGTGACATTGTCGGGGATCGTTATGCCCGAAAGCCGGGGGTCCTCCGGATCGAGAAACTGGCTCGACATGCCACTGACCGCCTGTGCGATGGCATCGTAGCTCGCACGCAGCGCGCTAGGCCCTGAAGCACCAAAGCCGGTGATGGAACAATGAATAAGGCGCGGATTGAGTGCTGCTATGTGGTCCGGGGAGAATCCAAGGCGGTCGAGAACTCCCGGTCGAAAGTTCTCCAGCAGGACATCCGCTTCGGCCAGGAGCTTGGCAAGCACTTCCTTGCCCTCATGGCGCTGCAGATCGAGTACAATTGATCGCTTGTTCCGGTTGTAGGACACATACTGAGCGCTGTAATTGCCACCCCCGTAGGAGCGGAACGGATCGCCGCCATCAGGGCGTTCGACCTTGATCACGTCGGCGCCGAGGTCAGCCAGCATCATCCCCGCCAGCGGCGCGGTAATCATCGTCGAAAGTTCGACGACGCGGATCCCCTTCAGTGCAGCACCCATCGTGTAACTCCTTAATGTGCGGGAATGGGCCAAGCCCCCGGCCTGGCCAGCTTGTCCTCAGGCTTCGTCTTCGCGCTTGAAATTGCCGTAGACGGGCTTGTAGGTCTTGTCTTCAATGAATTGCTTGATGCCTTGATTGTAGGAATCGTCCGGGTCGTTGACCCGCAGTGCATTTTTCTTCTCCTGCAAGTAGTCCTCCGCTTGGTGCATGCTCATCTGGCGAACCTGGCGGATAGCCTGCTTGGTGCCGCGCAAAGCGGCCGATGACTTGGCCATCAGCTTTTCGGCCAGGCCTATGACCTTGGCGCGAACCTCGTCCTTCGGCACCGCGAAGTTGGCAATACCGATGCGCTCGGCTTCCTTCCCGGAGAAGGGCTCGCCGACGCAGGCATAATACAATGCATGTCGATGCAGCACGGTGTCGACCAACGCCTTGGAAACCATGCCGCCCGGCAGGATCCCCCAGTTGACTTCCGACAGCGAGAACACCGCATCTTCGTCGGCGATGACAAAATCACTGGCCAGCATGTGGGTAAAGGCACCACCAACACAATAACCCTCGACCATGGCGATGGTTGGCTTGTTGAACATGGAGATGCGGTACCACTGCCAGTTATTGGCCGCGAGCCAAATACGCTTGCCTTCGGCCGGATTATTCTCCAACGCCCGGAAATATTCCTTGAGGTCCTGTCCGGCTGAGAAAACACCGCCCTCGCCGGCAAAGACGACAACCTTTACTTCAGGATCGGCTTCCAACTCGTCGAGTACGGCGTTCATCTCCAGATGGAGCGCCGGACTCATGGCGTTGCGCTTCTCTGGACGGTTGAGATACGTCCATGCGATGCCGTTTTCTTTGATGATCTTGACAAACTCGTAGTTGGACACGGGATATGGCTCCTCAAGCGGTTGGTTGGATCCGGTGATCATTTCCACCAGACCAGTTTACGGTCAGCCCAGATAAACAGGCTGTAGATGATGACGCTCACCGCCGAGGCGACGATAATCGCAGCCCAGGTGCGCAGGAATTGGATCTGCTGTGTAGATTCGTAAATGATGCGGCCAAGACCCTCATATGAGCCCAGCATTTCGGCAACGATCGCGACGATCATGGCCCGCACCACAGCCACGCGCAGGGCGCTGATGATCGTAGGCAGGGCGGCGGGCAACCGGTACGTCCAGGTTATCCGGATCGGACCGGCTCCGAATGAGCGAAACAGGTTCACGATGTTGCGATCGCAGCCGTTCAAACCCTGGACCGCTGACAGGAAGACGGTAAAGCCGACGGCGATCACCACCATGACGATCTTGGACGCCGGCCCCATGCCGAATGCCACCAGAGCCACCGGCACATAAGCCACGATCGGCACCGAATTGATGGCAACGATAATCGGCATGAAGGCCCGTTCGAACGATGGGGCTGTCGTGGCGAGAAAACCGAAAACGATGCCCAGCACGGCACCGATCACATACCCGGTGCCAGCTTCGTAGAGAGTGGCTATCAGCCCGCGCAGCAACTCGTCGCGATTGGAGACGAGCTCCTCTCCGATCGCACTGAGGTTCGGCAGTACATAGGGCGGCAGATTGAAGGCGTAGATGGAACCTTCCCAGAGTACTATGAGCAGAGCTACGCCAACCCACGGGAGAACGCGATCCATATTCATGATTCACCTTCCCACCAGACCCAGCGCTTTTGCACTGCTGTCAGGATTCCATAGAAGCCAACACCGATGATCCCGCAAGCAATGATTACTGCCCAGATACCGGCCACGTTTTCGGAATACATTGCCTGGACCAGGCGGATACCGAGTCCCTTGTTCGCACCGAACCACTCGCCGACGATCGCACCGACCAAACTGAGCGACGATCCAAGAATGAGCGACGTCATAATCGACGGCATGGCAAATGGCAGACGCAACTTCCAGAATGTCATCCACCGGGACGCGCCAAAACTGCGTAGCAGGTTCAAGCGGTCATCCGATACGGCGATCAGGCCGCGATGCGTGTAAACGGAGACCGGGAAGAAGGTGAGGTAAAATGAGATCATCACCTTGGAGAGTATTCCGTTTCCAAACCAGATGATGATCAGCGCTCCGAATGCCACGATCGGAATGCTCTGGGAGATGACAAAGATCGGCGACAACAGTCGTTCTATCACTCGCACCTCAGCAAACAGGATCCCCATGAACAGGCCGAAGCAGGCCCCCAAAGCAAAGCCCATCAGCGCCTCCACTAGAGTAATCCCCGAAGCCTCCAGCAGGGCATACGGCGCGCGACCCATTTCCATCAGCACAGATGAGAGCGGCGGAATGACAGCGCCATAGGCGTCGCTGCCAAGTCCCTCCCAGATCAGACCCAGCAGAATTGTCAGCCCAAGGGTGGGGAGCCACTTAAACACGGCTTTTTCTAGCCGCCATTTCGAACTTGAAGCTTTTGAGGCTTTCCTCTTCTATCGCCGCAAGGAGCTCCTCTTTGATATGAAGGAACTCCGGCGCTGTCAGCATTGCGCTTGTGCGCGGCCGCTCAAGTGGCACCGGCTTGCTCATTTTGATAGTCCCTGGCCGCGAACTCATGACCAGCACGCGGTCGCCCAGGAAAATGGCCTCATCGACATCGTGGGTGATGAACAGAATTGTGCGGTTGTGATTTTCCCAAACTTCGAGCAACCAGCGCTGCATAAGCATCCGCGTCAGCGCGTCGAGTGCGCCGAACGGCTCATCGAGCAGCATCAGCGAACGTTTAAACATGAAAGTTCGCATCAGAGCGACGCGCTGGCGCATGCCGCCGGAGAGTTGGTGCGGATAGTGCCGCTCAAAGCCATCGAGGCCGAACTCGCCGAACAAGCCAACCGCTTCGGCGCGCGCCTGACGCTTGGTCTTGCCCTCAATCTCAAGTGGAAGAATCACATTATCAATGATCCGCCTCCAAGGCAAAAGGAGGTCCCGTTGCGGCATGAAGGCAACTTTTCCAAGCAAATCCCGCCCTCTCCCCTGCCGTCCTTCGAACGATATTTCACCATCAGCATCTGCGTCGTGCAAACCCGCCAGGATGTTAAACAGCGTACTCTTGCCGCAACCGCTGGGCCCGACGAGCGTGACAAACTCGCCGGGCTGGATCGCCAGATCCACATTTGCAATCGCCTGTATAGGAGCGTTGCTCTTGGCCAGAAACGTTTTGGAAACGTTTCTTAATTCGAGGCTGGGCTGGGGTTGCAACGAACTTCTCCGACTAGTTCTTAATTTCGCGGAATTCAGCCGGAACTTTGGCCAGGAAACTCGCATCGATAACATCTTCAACTGTCAGCGAATTGTCGATAACTTCGCGCTTGATCAACAGGTCACGCGCCTCGTTGAGATCCGGAAGATGCATTTCTCCGAGACCTTTTTCCGGCGCAACGCCTGCCTTCATGATCTCGCCATAGGCGATCAGCATGCTTTTCTGGTGCTCAGGCTCAAGCCCGGATGCGGCCTGCATTACGATCTCCACTGCTTCGTCAGGGTTTTCGATGGCATATTTCCAACCGCGCAGGGAGCCATTCAGGAAGGCCTGCACGACATCAGGGCGCTCCTCGATCGTCTTGGTATTGGTGATAATCGGGTCGGATGGGAAGTTAACGCCGTAATCATGCGGGTAGAAGACTTTGATATCGTTCACACCCCGCTTCTTGAGAACATTAAGCTCGTTATAAACCATGACAGTCGCCACATCGACCTGGCGGTCAATGAACGGCGCCATCGTGACAGCCTGAGGCACGACATTGACCTCGCCTTCCATGAGACCTTGCTCGGAGAGCACGCCGAAAAGAATATTCTGAGCGCCGGTAAAGAACGTCGAAACGGTCTTTCCTTTGAAATCGGCAGGACCATTAATGCCGGAATCGGCATGCGCGACATAGGCCGATGGCGTTGTCTGGAGCAGCATGGCAATACCGGTCAACGGAAGCCCTTTGGCACGGCTTGACAGCAAGTTCTCGATGCTGCCGGAAAGCGCAAAGTCATCTGATCCCGTCGCTACCAGCGTTCCACCGTTCAGGTTCGGACCGCCAGGATTGATGGTAACGTCAAGCCCTTCGCTTTCGTAAAAGCCTTTCGCTTTTGCCACATAGAATCCCGCGAATTGCGTCTGAGCAACCCACTTGAGACGCACTGAGACCGCCTCCAAGGCGTTCGCTGCCGTTGGGCTAAGGCCCGCGAGCAAGGCGCCGCACACAGCCGCCACGGCTGCTGAACGTACATTCAATAACGGGGACTTCAAGGACATGGTGATTTCTCCGGATTTGATTTTCGCGGCGCACTAAATTTGTACGGTGAGCTAATTATGCAGAATTTGTTTTTTTGTACAATAGTGTTTTTGATAAAACTGCCAATTCCATTAAAGGTTGTTAAGGATTGATAGCTCCAAAGCCGCTTTCTGGCTCAAGACCCCAAACGAGAAAACGCAACGTCGCCCTGAGTGGCTCTATCGAAACTCGCAGCAACAATCATCGAGCCCTACCGCTTCGGCAAGCCGACCCTAGACACACGCCGCACCTACAATTCATTGCGATCGCCCGGATCATTGGCGAAGCAGCGAGTAAGTTGTCAAACGGCGCCATGAACATATGCGATAGGAAAATACGTTATATATTCATTTAGTTGATTTCAAATATTGGCTTACACTGCGCGGCTATGCACCATCACCTACGCCTTTTTACTGTTTGCCTTGCTCTCCGCTCCGGATAGCGGATGGTTCGTTGTGAAAACCTCTCCCGTTCTGAAGACGATTGTGCATGAAGCCGCCTGGTGGGACTACGTCTACGCCGGCATAACGAGGAGTACACCGTTCATGAAAGGTGAAGCAGGAGCTCTCGAGAGGTCCTGCCTGCTGTGTGGCGAGTCGATGCGCCAGACCAACGCAATGGCCGGCAGCCGATTCGCAGCGCTTCTGGCGCAAACTCGCATCCTTGGACGTTCGGAGCGCGGCCCGCATCTCCAGAATCAAAACCGCCCCCCCTCCCGGAGGCGCTCGACAGGGAAGTTCATACAAAGACGGATCTGGACTCAAGGTATTTGCAATAAATCTTTAAATACAATGTAATAGGCGGTCCTGACGTAGAAAAATGCCTGCTTCGAGAGCCCTTACCCCTATCGCTGCGACACCCATCGAAACCGGAGACCAAGGGGCACAGACTTGCGCTACCCCGAGGGGTGAACAGATGGGTATCGGTACAGCTTCGAAAATTTTGTATACTAAATTTCTGTTATTGTGTAATCAGTAAAGAGAGAATGAATCAGACACGCAGGTAATCGCTCACTCATGCCCATTTACAATGCCCCCCTAGACGATCTCCGCGCGGTTCTGTTCGATGTTCTCAAGATAGAGGATTATCGCTACATACCCGCCTTCGGCGAACTCGACCGCGACACAATCAACACCTTCCTGCATGCTGCGGCCAAGATATGTGAAGAAGTCGCCCAGCCGCTGAACCAGGTCGGTGACATTCATGGATGTCAGATCAAGGACGGCAACGTTACAACGCCACCTGGCTTCGCAGAGGCCTACCGGACCTTTGCTGAAGGTGGATGGATCGGTTTGGCACTTGCTCAAGAACACGGTGGTCAGAACCTTCCGGCGGTCCTGGCGGAGAGCTTTTACGAGATCCTGTGCTCCGCCAACATGGCCTTTAGCGGCTATATTGAGCTGTCCGAGGCTACTATGGCGACGCTCGCTGAGCACGCCGAACCGGCGCTTAAATCCTTTTATCTACCGCGACTCGCCTCTGGTCAGTGGACCGGTGCCATGCACCTCACCGAAGCACACGCTGGCAGCGATCTCGGCATGGTCCGCACACGAGCCGAGCGAGCGGGAGACGGGACCTATAGAATTCACGGACAGAAAATATTCATCACCAATGGCGAGCACGATCTGGCCGAAAATATCGTCAATCTGGTACTTGCAAGACTGCCGGATGCACCCTTAGGCACACGCGGTCTTAGCCTCTTTCTCGTTCCGAAGTATATTCCGAGGCAAGACGGATCACTCGGTGCCCGCAATGCGGTCGAATGCATTTCGCTCGAGCACAAAATGGGGCTTAAGGCTGCTCCGACTGGCACCTATGCCTATGAAGGTGCCCGCGGCTGGCTTGTCGGCGAGGAATGCGGTGGCATTACCGCCATGTTCTCAATGGTGAACGATGCTCGCCTGGGGGTCGCGATCCAAGGCTTGGCGATGGCGGAGCTGGCGACGCAGAATGCGGGCCGTTATGCCTGCGAGCGCATTCAAGGACGCACTGTAGGTAAAACGCAAGCCTCTCCACCGGAGCCGATTGTGAACCACCCTGATGTGCGCCGAATGTTGCTAACAATGAATTCCTTCGGGCGGCCAGCTCGTGCACTCGGCCTTTGGGTGGCTTTGCAGATCGACATCTCACGATACCACCCTGACGCCGGGGAACGCGCTCGAGCCGACCGTCGGGCAGCTCTCCTCACACCTGTAATTAAATCGGTCTTCACGGATTGGGGGTGCAAGGTTGCTGATCTCGGTATTCAAGTTCACGGTGGACACGGATATGTCCGCGACACGGGCGTTGAACAGTTCCTGCGCGATGCGCGTGTCACCCGCATCTACGAGGGCACAAACGGGATTCAGGCGATAGATCTGGTGCGTCGCAAGATTCGATTGCACGATACCGTCCGCGAGTATTTCGATGGTATCCAGGCCACCGTAACCGCTGCCAGGGCATCCAATGTTGCCGAAATCTCCACTTGGGCACTTGATCTGGAACGGATGCTGGCCCGACTTGACGCGTTAACCCACAATTTTGCCACCCGCGAGTACGACAACGAGGCCGCATCTGGCGCAGTTGACTATCAAGCGCTGTTCGGACTGGTATCTCTTGGTTGGATGTGGCTCAAAATTCTGATAGCAGAGGATTGCGAGCCGCGCGTCGAGCTGCGAACAAACCACAATTTCGCACGTTTCTTTTTCCGGCGCGTTCTGCCGGAAGGACTTTTACATGCCGAACAGGCTGCGCTTGGCGGGGAGGACCTGATGGCCCCCTCTGCCGCGACCTTTAACGGAAACTAACAGAGCCATAACATGTTACGTCATACCTTGACCGATACCCTAAGGGACCAACTGGAGCAGGAAATCCTCTCCGGAGAGCTAGCCCCCGGCTCACGCCTCGATGAGGTCAGCCTGGCAGCCCGCTTCAAAGTTTCTCGCACTCCTGTGCGTGAAGCTGTGCGCCAACTGGCGGCGAGCGATCTGGTGATCATCCGGCCACGCCAGACGCCGATCGTCGCTCCTATGTCAGTCCAGACTCTGCTACAGATGTTCGAGGTTATGGCAGAGCTCGAAGGACTTTGCGCTCGACTGGCTACACGCCGGATTACAATGGAGGCATCAGACCGGCTTGTCGAAACGCAAAGCGGATTGAAAAACGCGCTGGAGAAGCGTGACGTCAAACTTTTCTACGACATCAACCATGAATTTCATGAAATCATCTACGATGCATCGGCTAGCCAGTTTCTGGCCAATCAGACCCGCAGCATGCGTAACCGATTAGCTCCGTTTCGGCGTCATGTAACCGCTCAGCCAGGCCGGATGGCTTTAACAATCGTGGAACACCAGGCAGTTATAGACGCTATCACTTCGGGTGACGGCGAGGTCGCCGGCCTGGCTATGCGGAACCATGTGAACCTTCTTGGCGATAGCCTGACCGATTTCGTTGCGGGGCTGCCGCAACACATCATTAGTAGCCGTACCCCCAATGATCCCCCACGACTATCGGACCACGGATAAGAACCATCGTTGGCAATTCGCCGCGGCGATGTTGTGTGGATCAAATTGCGTGCGATATAACCCTACCCACGGCATTGTTCATGCAACGCGCTTGCATTCCGGTCGGCCGAACTTGGTCATCCGGTTGAGACCATGGACGCCGATCTTGGCTTCTGTTTTCTGATTGTCGAAATGTCGAGCTTTGAGTTTCGGCGCTATGACAGCCTTCCATCGGCCCATCTGGGTCTCCACTCGACTGCGCTGACTGTAGTAGCCTGGATTTCTGCCATGCCATCCGCCCTTTGGTCTGGATTTCCGCGATATGGCGGTCGCGAACAGATGGGGACAGCACCGATTGAGAGCTGGGAACCGCTGTCTGGATCTGTCGCAAACTCTTCGCTAACCGGCGACCGATAATGATCTCTCGATATATCCGGGAGCTCTGCATGTTCAAAGGCCGCCATTTTGACCAATCAGTGATCTTGCTGTGTGTGCGCTGGTACCTCGCTTCCAATCTCGGGCTGCGTGATCTCGAAGAGCGGATGGCCGAACGCGACCTGAGCATCGATCATTCGACCGTGCACCACTGGGTCGTTCACGTCTCGCCCCAACTGCTGGAGTATTTCCACCAGCGCAAGCGCCCCGTTGCTGGCAAGGGCACCTTGACGAAACCTACATCAAGGTGCGTGGCTAATGGATGTATCTCTACCGTGCCATCGACAGTATTGGCGACACGATCGAGTTCTTCTTCAGCCAACACTGTGACCTGTCGGCTGCAAAGCGTTTCCTTCGAAAGGCGTTTGCACGCCATGGCCGCCCGGATCGCATCACCATCGACGGCAGTCAGACAAAACACGAGGCAATTGCTTCCTGCGATCTTGAAGACCGCCTTCGCGACAGGGCGCGACATTCACCGAAACCAATTCCCATCTGCAAGAGCAAGTATCTCAATAACCGAATAAAGCAGGACCATCGGCGTATCAAGCGGCGGGTCCGCTCGATGCTCGGCTTCAAGTCGATAGCGAGCGCCCCGATCATACTCGACGGCATCGAAATGGTTCATATGATGCGCAAGCGACAGGCGAGGTTTGCCTATAATCCGCGTCTCTCAATAGCTGAGCAATTCGAAATCTTGGCCGCTTGATAGCCCGCACCGAAGCGTCCCATCGTGGCCAGAATTGCGGTTTGCGACAGAACCTCACCGCAGATAGTCGCTTTCTTCCGCCGCAAGGATCCGGTGCATACTGGCAAGGTGAAGCTTGGCCG
>TARA_R110002050_G_scaffold79136_1_pt1 | contig 19105 bp, 15 predicted proteins | sample TARA_R110002050 | Tara Oceans TARA_R110002050 (sample SAMEA4396988) | marine metagenome | biome: Polar Biome; feature: [DCM] deep chlorophyll maximum layer (ENVO:01000326); material: water (ENVO:00002006), including particulate matter (ENVO:01000060) such as... | depth 25 m
GGCCAATTTACGATTTGTGGTTTCCGTTGCAAAGCAATACCAAAATCAAGGTTTAACCCTTCCTGATTTGATCAATGAAGGTAACCTTGGCTTAATTAAAGCCGCACAACGTTTTGATGAAACACGTGGATTTAAATTCATATCCTACGCGGTTTGGTGGATTCGTCAGTCCATATTACAGGCTTTGGCCGAACAATCGCGTATTGTAAGACTACCTTTGAACAAGATCGGGTCTATCAATAAAATCAACAAGACCTTTGCCTTCTTGGAGCAAGCTCATGAAAGACAACCATCTGCGGAAGAAATCGCCAAGGAATTGGACATGACCGTCGAGGATGTAAAACAATCACTTAAAAATTCCGGTCGTCACGTCTCCATGGATGCCCCCTTGATAGACGGTGAGGATTCCAACCTTTACGATGTACTGCGTAGTGGGGAATCGCCAAATCCGGACAGGGAATTGTTGCACGAATCGCTTAGAACTGAAATAGAAAGAGCTTTGGAAACCTTGACCCCAAGGGAGGCGGATGTAATTCGCCTGTACTTTGGATTGGCCGGACAACATTCCATGACCTTGGAAGAAATTGGGGAAACTTTTGACCTTACCAGGGAAAGGGTTCGCCAAATAAAGGAAAAGGCAATTAGAAGGTTAAAGCATACCTCCAGAAGCAAAATCCTAAAAACATATCTTGGTTAATCCAAACAATTAAATTTTTTGTGCAATCGTCTTTCCCCATTGGAAAGATGCTGCAAAAATCGTAAATTGTGGACAGTAACAACAGTTATCATGACTGTTCGTTTTTTGATTGATGAATAAACTCCGGCTGATTACCGGAGTTTTTTTGTTTTACACCAAAGAAAAAAACCCTACAAGTACTGTATTCATTGATATTTTAACAACTAATCACAAATAATTGCCCCCACTTTTTTAAACCGAAATACTCAATTTTCAGCAACTGCATTCCCTAAACAATTAACAAGTCTATTATTTGAAACACCCCTATCTTTGTATCATCTACATTATTGCAATATGGCGAAAGACCTCCTTTTAATAACCCCTCCCTTTACCCAACTGAACACTCCCTATCCGGCAACGGCCTATTTAAAGGGATTTTTGAACACCAAGGACATAAGTGCATTTCAAATGGATCTGGGGATAGAGGTAATATTAAAAATCTTCTCCAAAGACGGACTTCGTAATATTTTTGATTGTGCAAAGGCGAACAATTCCATAATATCGGACAACTGCCTTAGAATAAACGCCTTACAAGAAGATTATTTAAAGACCATAGATGCCGTTGTTTCCTTTTTGCAGGGACATAACGCCACCTTTGCCAGACAAATATGTACGCCCAACTTTTTGCCACAAGCAGGGAGATTTGATCAATTGGACGATTTGGAATGGGCCTTTGGGACCATGGGACATCAGGATAGGGCAAAACACCTGGCCACACTGTATCTGGAAGACCTGTCCGATTTTATGGTAGAATGTGTCGATGAAAACTTTGGTTTTAGTCGTTACGCAGAACGATTGGGAAGAAGCGCCAATTCCTTTGACGAACTATACCGGTATTTACAAAATGAAATAACTTATATAGACGAATTGACGCTGGACATTTTGGATAAGCGGATCAATACGGTCAAACCCAAGCTGGTATGTTTTTCCGTTCCCTTCCCCGGCAATCTGTACAGTGCGTTTAGATGTGCCCAATTTTTAAAACAACACTATCCGAAAATAAAAGTATCCATGGGCGGGGGATTTCCCAATACGGAATTGAGATCGGTTTCCGATACGCGGGTTTTCGAATTCTTTGATTATATAAGTCTGGACGATGGAGAACTTCCCTTGGAGCTGCTAACGGCCCATTGCCTGCTCCCCCAACGCACCGATAGCAATGCCCTTCTAAAGAGAACCTTTTTAATAAAGGACGAAACAATTTTTTACAATAATCTCTCCCCCAACACAGATTACAAACAAAGCGAAGTAGGTACCCCGGATTACACCGATCTATTGCTGGACAAATACATCTCGGTCATTGAAATTGCCAACCCCATGCACAGTCTTTGGAGCGATGGCCGCTGGAACAAACTTACCATGGCACATGGTTGCTATTGGGGCAAATGTACCTTTTGCGATATCTCCCTGGATTACATAAAAATATATGAGCCCATTGCCGCCAAACTGCTGGTAGACCGTATGGAGGAGCTCATTGAACAAACCGGGGAAACCGGTTTTCATTTTGTGGATGAAGCCGCACCCCCTGCACTAATGAGGGCTTTGGCTCTGGAAATCATAAAACGAAATGTAACCGTTAGCTGGTGGACCAACATTAGGTTTGAAAAAAGCTTTGGCCGCGACCTCTGTAAGTTATTAAAGGCATCTGGCTGTATTGCCGTTTCCGGAGGATTGGAGGTAGCCTCGGACCGATTGCTGGCATTGATCCAAAAAGGAGTTACCGTTGAGCAGGTAGCACGGGTTAACCGTAATTTTACCGAAGCGGGTATTATGGTACACTGTTATCTTATGTATGGCTACCCTACCCAAACGGTACAAGAGACCGTAGATAGTTTGGAAATGGTACGGCAAATGTTCCAAGTGGGAATACTTCAATCAGGATTCTGGCATCAATTTGCCCTTACCGCCCATAGTCCGATAGGTCTCAACCCCGAAGATTACCATATTATTCCAGACTATCGGCCCATAACTTTTGCCAACAATGATATCCAGTTCACGGATACTACGGGAATTGACCACGGGAAGTTTAGTTATGGATTAAAAAAGTCCCTCTTTAACTATATGCACGGTATTTGTTTTGACCTTCCCTTACAGGAATGGTTCAGTTTTAAAATCCCAAAAACCTCCATTGCACCCAACTATATTGAAAACGCCCTTAAAGAGGAACCTGTATTAATCACCAAACCCAATGCCAAAATAGTATGGTTGGGAAGACTGCCCATGGTGGAGACTATTTCCAAATCCAAAAAAGGACATACCTGGAAATTGCTCAAAATGGTCTTTCATGACCAAACCACTTCCATATCCATTACCATTGATGAGGAACAAGGGAAATGGCTCGGTAACACCTTGGCCAATATGATAGGCAACCATGGAAAAACGACCACCTTTGCACAGCTTAAGACCGACTTTGAATCGCAATTTGAAAATTTTGAGCTGTTCTGGTATTCCAAGCCCTTACAAACTTTAAGGGACCATGGTCTTTTAAGCTTGTAGGCCCAACCAACACATGCCTTGCCAATTTATCTTACCTTTGTACGCATCACTACCTAAATAGGTATCCATATGAATTTTAAAGAATTAAAGCTCAATAAACATCTCCTGAGAGCAGTGGCTGAAAAAAACTATGACGCCCCAACTGCCATTCAGGAAATTGCCATACCCTTAGTTCTGGAGAAAAATGACGTTATAGCCTCTGCCGAAACAGGAACAGGAAAAACGGCCGCTTTTGCCCTGCCCATATTGCAGCTGCTATTTGATAAGCAAGAGACTTCGGAAAAGGGCAAAAAAATTAAAGCATTGATAATAAGTCCTACCCGAGAATTGGCTTCCCAGATTCACGAGAGTTTTTTGGATTACAGCAAATACACGCATTTAACCTCAACCGTTGTATATGGTGGAACAAAAATAGAGCCCCAAATAGCTGCCTTAAAAAAGGGAGTGGATATCCTTGTGGCAACCCCAGGTAGATTATTGGATCTGCACAAGCAAGACAGGGTCAATTTGGACTATGTGGAAATATTGGTATTGGATGAGGCCGATCTAATGTTGGATATGGGATTTATAGATGACGTAAAAAAAATAGAGCGCCTCTGCCCCAATGACAAACAGACACTCCTATTTTCGGCCACTATGCCTTTTAAAGTGGTGCAGTTGGCCGATACCATATTAAAAGACCCCAAGAAAGTAGCCATCACCCCTACATCTTCCGCTGCGGCTACCGTACATCAGTTATTGTATTACACGCCAAAGCCCAATAAAATAGAACTCTGTCTTTACCTTCTTAGAAATACTATAAAGGGCAATATCCTGATTTTTAGACGCACAAAATACGGGGTGGAGAAGTTGGAAAAAACGCTTCGCAACAACAATTTCAAGGTAGATAGCCTACATGGAGACAAGTCACAGGAAGAGCGCCACGCAGCACTAGGAAAATTCAAGCAGGGGATAACCAACATTCTTGTAGCCACTGATGTTGCCGCCCGTGGCTTGGATATTGACGACCTGGACGCGGTTATCAATTTCGATTTGCCAAATATACCGGAAACCTATGTACACCGTATAGGAAGAACGGGAAGAGCGGGAAATACGGGAACATCCTATGCCTTTTGTTCCGCAGATGAAAAGGGATATTTATCCATTATTCAAAAACTGATGCAAAAACACATCCAAGTTGTTGAAGACCATCCGTATCCCTTAGATCCAAAGGCCAAACCGCAAGTACATAAGAAACAAGGCAGTAAACATAAAAAAGGCAGGAAGTCCGTGGCCTCCAAAAAGAAAAAGAAACGTTGGTATTGATCGGGGTCTTTTGGAGCATAGCAAGGTTGATCCTGTTGTGGAGCACACCTTTAAACATATCAATTCACTACCTTTGTAGAAACACTTATAGTAAATAATAATGGACAAAAAGATTATTGCCCCTTCCCTCTTGGCCGCCGATTTTGCCAATCTACAGCGCGATATTGAAATGGTAAACCACAGTGAGGCCGATTGGCACCATATAGATATTATGGATGGGGTTTTTGTGCCAAATATCTCTTTGGGAATGCCCGTCCTAAAAGCAATTGCGGCCCATGCCACCAAAACCTTGGACGTACATCTAATGATCGTGGACCCGGATCGCTATATCAAGACATTCGCAGAATTGGGAGCCAATAACCTTATCGTACACTACGAAACCTGCCCACATCTACACCGTACCTTACAAGCCATAAAGGCCGAGGGAATGGCAGCAGGGGTGGCATTGAACCCCCATACCAATATTAAGTTATTGGAGGATACTATAAATGACATTGATCTTGTTTGTGTAATGAGTGTAAATCCAGGATTTGGCGGACAAACTTTTATTGAAAATACCTATGAAAAAATTAAGGCGCTAAAAGAACTTATCAATAGAAAAAGTGCCCATACCCTGATTGAGATCGATGGGGGTGTTACCACTGAAAATGCCAAGCAATTAATAGATGCAGGAGCGGATATTTTAGTGGCAGGTAGTTTTATATTTAAGAGTGATAATCCCACCAAGACCATTAAGGAACTCAAAAAAATAGTAGGATAATGAAGATTTGGGATGTAGTAATTGTTGGAGGCGGACCCATTGGTATTGCCTGTGGCCTGGAAGCCAAAAAAAAGGGATTGTCCTACGTAATTATCGAAAAGGGGTGTATTGTTAATTCGCTTTATAATTATCCCCTGAACATGCAATTCTTTTCCTCTTCCGAAAAACTGGAAATCGATGAAATTCCTTTTATAAGCATAGAGGCGAAACCTAAAAGAAATGAGGCACTGGAATATTATAGACGGATAGTGACCTCCAACCATCTGAACATTACACTTTTTGAAAAAGTAAATTCCATCAAAAAAATGGATGGGCTTTTCCATATCGTTTCGGATAAGAATACATATTCCTCCACCAACGTAATTATTGCGACTGGATTCTACGATATTCCGAACAGAATGCACGTACCCGGGGAAGATTTAAAAAAGGTATCCCATTATTACAGGGATCCCCATTTCTATTCAAGTCAGAAAGTAGCGGTCATCGGGGCCAGTAATTCGGCTATAGACGCTGCCCTGGAATGCTATAGAAAGGGCGCGGAGGTATCTTTGATCATTAGAGGACCCGAGGTGGGCCAACGTGTAAAATACTGGGTAAGGCCCGATATCATCAACAGAATAGAGGAAGGCAGTATAAAAGTCCATTACAATAGTACCGTGAAGGAAATCAAGGAAGACGAAATTATTCTAAATACCCCTAGCGGTACAATTGCCTTGGAAAACGATTACGTTCTGGCCCTCACGGGATATAGGCCCAATTTCGCTTTCTTGGAAAAAATAGGGATCCAGTTGTCTGATGACGAAAAAAGACTTCCCCACTACGATCCGGAAACCATGGAAACCAATATTGATAATCTTTATCTGGCCGGTGTAATTTGTGGAGGAATGGAAACCCACAAATGGTTTATAGAAAATTCAAGGATCCATGCCAACATGATTATGGACCATATTGTAAGTAAGGTAAAAATGGGCTCTGCTTAAAAAATGCGGATTTTTAAACGTTTTTCCAATGTCCCTTGTATCCTCCATGGCTCCTGAACCTAAAGATCCTATTGGCTATCATAGATGTTGAATGCTTCTTCTAGAGGAATCACGTTCAATCAAGGACGACTTCTGAATGGTTGTTTTGCCCACAGTAGCAGTAGCACTGGGTGTATTGTTTATTTCTTCCAATAATAATTTTGTAGCTATTTGCCCAATTTGAAAACCCGGCTGATCAATAGTGGTCAGGGAGGGATCTATTATCCCAGAAACAGGCTCGTTACTGAACCCTACAATTGCCACTTTTTCCGGAACTTTTACTCCTTTCTTCTTGAAATATTTCATTGCACCAATGGCTGCAACATCATTGGCAGAGAACAAACCATCTATTCTAGTTGGTAAGGAAAGTAAAGTTTTGGCACCCTCTGCCCCGTCATTTTCCATTAGGCTGGAACGCAGTACCAATTCGGGTCTAAAGGGAATTTTATGTTTTTCCAAGGCCTTTCTATACCCTGCAGTCCTATTTCTATAAATAGCCAATTCCTGGGGCCCGGAAAAATGCCCAATATTTTTACATCCGTTCAGAATTAAATGCTCCGTGGCATCAAAACCGCCTTGAAAGTCATCGATTAGCACGCTACTTATACCTTCAATCTCACAATGCCTATCAAAAAACAGAAATGGGGTGCCATTGTTTTTCATGTTCAATAAATGGTCGTATTCAACCGTTTCCATGGAGACGGACAACAATACTCCGGCTACCCGGTTTGCCAATAAGGTTTCCACAATCTTACGTTCCCGTTTCAATTGCTCCAAAGACTGACAGATAATTACATTATAGCCCGCGTCATAAGCGGCTTCCTCTATACCCGAAATAACGGATGAAAAGAAGTGCCGGGATATTCTAGGAACGATCACCCCAATGGTATTGGTTACGCTTTTACGAAGATTTGAAGCCAGTACATTCCGTTGATAACCTAATTCATTAGCCTTGGCCAAAATCTTTTCTTTGGTCTTCTGGCTCACCCTTGGACTGTTGTTCAAAGCCCGTGAAACTGTAGAGGCATCAATCTTCAAGGCCTTGGCAATATCGTGTATGGTTGTTTTATTTTCCATAAATAATGAGTATCTTGACGTTTTTAAGCAAATATACACATTCATTAATACAATCGATTGTATTTTGATTAATTTTTAATACCTTTACGAACTGGCCATAGAAACACTGCTTTATTCGCTGCGATTTAAAACTTTTAATTAGATATTTAGAAACATGAACAACAATTACGAGGTTAGATATGCCTGCTCTCCAAAGGAGACCAAAGAGTTGACCACCGAAGGACTTAGAAAGGAGTTCTTAATCCAAAATTTAATGGAAGCAGACACCATCAATTTAGTCTACACCCATTTTGACAGATTTATAATTGGAGGGGCCGTACCCTTTAAGACCTCATTAAAATTACCCACCATAGATCCATTAAAATCGGATTATTTTTTGGAACGAAGGGAGATTGGTATCATCAATGTAGGCGGGGCTGGTTCTGTCACCGTCAATGGCCAGAAATATGATCTGGATTATAAGGAGGCCTTATATATAGGAAAAGAAAATGAAGAGGTGAGCTTCAGCAGTAACAGTGCGGATAAGCCTGCCAAATTCTATCTTAATTCAACCCCTGCCCACAAGGTATTCCCTATCAAAAAAATAAGTCGTGCCGATGCGGAGATCGTGGAAATGGGATCTATGGAAACCTCCAATGCCAGAACTATCAGGAAATTGATCGTAAACAGCTTGGTAGAGACCTGCCAGGTGCAAATGGGAATGACGGAATTAAAACCTGGAAGTGTTTGGAACACCATGCCGGCACATGTACATGACCGGAGAATGGAGGTTTATTTCTATTTTGAGGTCCCCGAAGAGCAGGCCGTTTGCCATTTTATGGGACAACCACAAGAAACTAGACATCTCTGGATGGCCAATAACGAAGCGGTAATTTCCCCGCCATGGTCCATACATGCTGGCTCAGGAACCAGCAATTATACTTTTATCTGGGGAATGGCCGGTGAAAACCTGGATTATGGAGATATGGACCACTGCAAGATAAAGGACTTAAAATAACCCTAAGAAAACTTAACTATGTCATTGAATCTATTTGATTTAACAGCTAAGACCGCTCTGATTACGGGAGCTACGCATGGCCTTGGAAAAGCCATGGCCATAGGGCTGGGAAAAGCAGGTGCCACCTTGGTCATTAACGGCGCCTCCTCCCAGGCCAAATTGGACAAGGCCGTTGCCGAATACAGGGACTTGGGGCTAAATGCCCATGGCTACCTCTTTGATGTTACCAATGAGACCAAGGTCAAGGAAAATATTTCAAAAATTGAAAAAGAGGTAGGAAATATAGATATCCTGGTTAACAATGCCGGAATCATCAAAAGAATTCCTTTGGAGGAAATGGAGGTTTCCGATTTTGAAGAAGTGGTAAAAGTAGATTTGGTGAGTCCGTTCATCGTCTCCAAACACGTGGTAAAGGGTATGATTGCCAGAAAGGAAGGCAAGATCATCAACATTTGTTCCATGATGAGCGAATTGGGTCGAAATACGGTAGGTGCCTATGCCGCGGCCAAAGGCGGTTTAAAAATGCTCACCCGTAATATGGCCACGGAATGGGCCAAGCACAATATTCAGGTCAATGGAATAGGACCGGGCTATTTTGCCACGGCACAGACCGCCCCTATTAGAGTTGATGGGCATCCGTTCAATGATTTTATAGTGGGCAGAACGCCAGCCGGTAAATGGGGAGATCCCGATGACCTACAAGGTGCTGCCATATTCCTAAGTTCCAAGGCCAGTGATTTTGTAAATGGACAAATAGTCTATGTAGACGGAGGTATCTTGGCCACCATTGGGAAACCTGCCAATGAAAGTTAAAAAACAATCATGAAAGCAATTTATAAAACAGTTCTTTTTTCCGTTATGGCGGTGCTGCCCGTTGGCTGTTCCGAAGAAGAAATGCCCACTACCATCACGGTAAAAAATGTTCTTGACCGGGAAAGGGCTACGGAGACCGTTGAACTCACCAAGGCTATGTTAAAAGTGGACAACTTAACTACGGTGGGCATTAAGAATCTGAAAACCAATACCCTCGAAATTATCCAAACGGTGGATAATGATGGGGATGGGACTATGGATATGATCCTATTTCAGCCCAGAATGAAGGCGAAAGGGGAAAGCAAGTTTGTAGTGGTCACAGTAGCACCAGGGGAAAACCCAACGGCGGAGGAGCTGTGTTACTCCCGGTTTGTTCCGGAACGTACGGATGATTACACCTGGGAGAACAATAAGGTTGCCTTTAGGGTGTACGGCCCCACCGCGCAGAAAATGATAGAAGAAAATATACCGGGCGGCACTTTATCCAGTGGTGTGGATGCCTGGTTGAAGCGTGTAGACTACCCCATAATTGACAAGTGGTATAAAAAGGAACTAAGTGGAACCGGCAGTTACCATAAGGATACGGGCGAAGGTCTGGATGATTTTCACGTAGGCGCAAGTCGTGGGGTTGGAGGAATTGCCGTCAAGGTAGACAGTACCTACTACTTTTCCAAAAACTATACGCAATGGCGTACCATTACCACCGGACCATTTAGAACCAGCTTTTATTTGGCATACGAGGCTTGGGATGCCAACGGAAAAACTATTAAGGAATCCAAAGTTATAAGCTTGGACCTAGGGCAAAATTTATCCAAATTCAAAATCAGCCTAGAGGGTGTAGACGATATTTATGCCGGACTCACCCTACATGAAAAGGACGGGGAAGTAAGCGGGAGTATGGAAAAGGGATGGGTTAGCTACTGGCAGCCACATGGGATTTCGGAATTGGGTACCGCCATCCTTGCCCCCACGGATACCTTCCTCGATTTTGAAAAGTATGATGTTTCCACAATTGACCTGAGCAATGCCTATGCCCATTTGAAAGTAAAAGACAAGGAAGTAACCTACTACGCCGGTTTCGGTTGGAAGAAAAGCGGGCAATTTAACAGCAAAGCGGATTGGGAGCAGTATTTGGACGCCTTTTCCGAACAGCTCCAACACCCCTTGGAAGTTACCGTAACTCCATAGGGATTCGCATTTAAAATACACTATATTGAGCCATACCTACATGCACATAACAATGTCTTGGGGGTATGGTTTTTTTTGATAAAATCCCAGCTTTCCCACTTCTAAAAACAAAAATATTCCGAATTCTAAGTCATTGGAGATTGTGATTTGATAAAAATTCAGAATTTTCTTACATTTTAATCTGTTCATTATACTTTTTTTAGAATAATAGAGTTAAGAACTAACTAGACAAGGTTTTATATATTTCCATTGGTCCGTTAAATGAAATGCGAAGGATAAAGCTCATCTAAAAAAGGAAAATAAAGCCCGCTATAATATAGCAGAAATACTAACCTCGAAAAATATGAAAACAAAACTCGATTCCATACTCTTAATTGATGACGATAATGCAACAAATTTCGTGCACAAATTCATTCTTAAAAAAACAGAATGCGCCAAGAACATAGTTATTACCGAAAATGGTCAGGAAGCATTGGAATATCTCCATTCCAAGGAAAATGAAACTGCGCCAAAACCCAATATCATATTTTTAGACATTAACATGCCTATTATGGATGGTTGGCAATTTTTAGAGGAATATGAAAAATTGAATGAGAACACACAAGGTGACGTTGTTTTGATAATGCTAACCACTTCTTTAAACCCTGATGACATAAAGAAAGCCGAAAACTACACTACAATTAATGGTTACAGGAACAAGCCTCTAACTGTAGAAATGATTGAAGAAATAGTTGAAGAATTTTTTGTGCCCTCGATATAAAAATAGTGTTGCCCTTTACAATACAAGAGTCCGCATTGATTTATAAGTTGTTACAATTTGATAATTATAGTAACATACAACAGTTATAGAATCATACATACAGCTTTCGATATTTTTCCGCTTACCTAACAGCTTGGAAAATCACAACTTCATTTTAATCTTCACTAAAAATATGGGAAGTTAAAAAGTTATTTTTAAAAAATTATATGACCATAACATTAAAGGCCATTAAGTCCAGAAACATTAAAAATACTAGTTTATTGGTATTGGCAATAAGTATAACCGTAATTGGTTTATGGCTGTTTAATATTCAAGCAATTCTAAATATTGTACCAGGGGTTCCTCCCATGGCATTTATTACTGCACTTTCCTTCTTTCTATTAAGTGCAGGGGTATTGGCCTCACAAAGAAAATCAACTCCTTTTTTAATTATAAACAGGGCCACTATTACTTGTGTTCTACTTTTTGCCCTACTAACAATTGGTCAACATTTTTTTGGCAATTACTTTGGCGATAACATCTCGTTTGTGAATGACACCAATGCTATAAAATTGCTGGGGACAATGTCCCTTGCTACTGCAGTTTGTTTATTTTTATTGGGAATTTCAACTTGGGGAATGGATTCGAAATCCGAAGGGCTAAGAAGATTTGCCAATTTCATTTATTTCGCAGTTATACTATTAAATTTTGTTATCATAATTAACTTCATATTAAATATTCCAAGAAATGCTGCCAGTTTTCTGATACCCATACCAATTCACACCTCTTTAATTATATTCTTGTATACTGGTTATTTATTCCACAAGAATGCCCCTGTAGGTTTGAACAAATTGATATTGGGAAAATATGCGGGCAGTAAGGTAATAAGAACGGTGGTTCCCTATAATTTTGCTGCAATTATGGGTATGGGTCTTTTATATTTATACCTAATCAACAATAATATAATTGATGTAAATACAGGTTTTATTATATATACCCTCATTGCTGTTTTTGCGGCCGGGGTATACCCTTTTGTAATAGCCATCCAATTGAACAAGTCACAATATGACAAGAATTTGTTTGAAAAAGCCTTTCGTACTTCAATGCAAGAAACGAAACTATATAAAGAAGCTTTGGATAATAGTTCCCTTGTAGATATCACAGATGCGAATGGCGTTATTATTTCGGTTAATGATAAATTTTGCAAGGTTTCCAATTATGACCGGGAAGAACTAATTGGAAAATCGCATAGAATCATTAATTCCGGTCACCATTCAAAGCAATTTTTCACGGATTTATGGTCGGAAATAAAAAAGGGGGAAATTTGGATAGGAGGTATTAAAAACAAAACCAAGAATGGTAAATTCTATTGGGTACATACGGTAATCATTCCTTTTAAAAATGAACTTGGGGAAATTTACCAATTTTTAACCATTAGGCAGGACATAACCAAACATACCCAATTGTCTTTGCAATATGAGAACCTTAAATTAAAGAATAAGGAAATTGAACAATTTACATATATTGCCTCCCATGATCTACAAGAACCACTGAGAACCGTAAAAAGCATGATCTACATTTTACAGGAACAATACTCCGATAAATTGGATGAAGATGCCCAATTTTCGTTAAATTTCATGACCGAGGCAACCGATAGAATGAGCGAACTTATAAAGGGGCTTTTGGACTATTCCAGAATTGGAAAAGGAAAAGAGCTGATGACTTTTGATAGTAATGAAACCATTCGCGAAATTACCACTGATCTTACTACTATAATAGATAGGGAAAATGCCCAAATTACCACTGATAAGTTACCCATTATAAAGGCTTACAAGACAGAGGTCCGACTTCTGTTTCAAAACTTGATAAGCAATGTTATAAAATTCCAAAAAAAAGGAAGTTCACCTAAAATTCACATAGGTGTACAAGAAGATAATGACTATTGGAAATTCTCCGTAACAGACAATGGTATAGGAATTCCTGAAAAAGACCATCGAAATGTTTTTGCAATTTTCCAACGACTCAATAAACGAAATGCTTATGAAGGAAGCGGAATTGGCCTTGCCCATTGTGAAAAGATAGTTCATTTGCATGGAGGCGTTATTTGGGTAGATACCAATCAAAATGAAGGAAGTATATTTTACTTTACGATTCCGAGAAATTTAAATTAAGGAACTATTCTGCTTTTTTCATCCCACCTTCGCTTTTGCCCCCATATAAGTATTTCACCCTAAATCATAAGAACCATTCAAAAAATAGGAAATAACTATCATGGACTTGAAGACATGGATACATATTAATCAAGAACGAACCAGTGGGATTTCATCGCTGGGGTCAGCCTAAATCATATATGCTTGGAAGTTTAAATTTGACAAACTTGCGCTTTCAGCAGGTCGGTATCCAATACCAAATAGGTTGCAGGGATGTCCATTAGCTTACCTCCATGATACCCCATAATGGCCCCTGGATTGATCAGCAGGGTGTCGCCAACCATTTCATCGTTGACTACGGTATGATTATGTCCATAGCACACTATGTTATACCCTCCATTCTCTGCCATTGCCCTTGCTTTTTCAGGGTAGTGGTTCATGGCCAAGGATTTACCACCCAAGTCGCCTCTAAAATATTCTCCGTGAATATGAATATTCGGATATTTCTTAGAATTCCCTATGATAGCCTCAACATCCCCATCGTTATTGCCCAATACCATATGGATGGGATTGGAATACGCACGCCCCAATAAATGTATGACAAAGGGCGAACAAAGGTCACCACAGAACAACATCGCTTCCGTAGCCTGTAATTCCGGCATGGACAAGGCCTTTTGTAGGTTCCAGATATGGTCGTGAATATCGGAAATTACGGTAATCTTCATTTGCAGTATCTATTAGTATCATTAGTGTTCTAAAAAAGCAGCTCTACTTTTAATCCATCCATTAACTAAACTAAGCTTATTTTTTAGACATTTTAGGATAGATTATAAGCATGTCTTTTTTTATTATTTTGCCTATGCCACACCGCGTACCTGAAAAACCATTAAATTCACTCTCGGGCGCGAGCCTTAGTTTCAGACACTTGGACAAGCATCTATCAAGGACAAACAAATGTAGTTAATTTTAATATGGGACCCTATAAGACTTTTGTGACCGAAAGGTTAACCCTAAAACCCACCTCCGCAGAGGACGCAGCTTTTATCTATGAACTGTTCAACACCCCCAAATGGCTTAAAAACATAGGTGACAGAAATATCAACTCGCCCGAAATGGCAAAAGAGTACATCCTAAGTAAGATGAAGCCTCAACTTGAAAGACTTGGATATTCCAATTATACCCTCATAAGAAAAACGGACAAGGTAAAAGTTGGATGTTGTGGATTATATGACAGGGAAGGATTGGAAGGCATCGATATTGGTTTTGCCTTTTTACCCCAATATGAAGGTCAAGGTTTTGCCTTTGAAGCCGCCGACAAATTAAAAAATATAGCCTTTGATGAATTCGGGCTCCATTCCCTTAGTGCCATAACCTCCAAACACAATGTGGCCTCCCAAAGATTGCTGGAAAAACTTGGTTTGGCATTGGCGGGAACAACAACGCTTCCTAATGGTAAGGAAGAATTGCTCTTATATAAAATTGAAAAATGAATTTTTACCATTCCAAAGAACACCGTATTCTGGGCCAATGATGGCATTCAACTAAATAGGTAGAGACCTTTTTTGGAAGCCTTTCCTTATGTTGGATTTCATTATGAGCTCCAGTCCCTATGGGTACAGGTAGATTATGAGATTGGGTATTGGCCAGATCAAGGAATCGATTCTTGAAAGAATTCTTGCCCTAAACAGATATTATTTACCAAAAATAGTTGAATTTAGAGCTTACCTAAAAAGGGTACATCAACGCGATGAAAGATTTTTTTGAACACTTCAGACATGAATTTGAATTGCCCTTGGAAAATCCGGTGCTCATATTTTCTTTGATCCTGTTTATTATTCTGTTATCGCCCATTCTGCTGAAAAAATTAAATATCCCCGGCATTATTGGTCTAATTATTTCCGGGGTGGCAATAGGGCCATTTGGACTCAATATTCTGGAAAAAAATTCGGCCATTGACCTTTTTTCAACTATTGGACTATTGTATATCATGTTCATAGCTGGTCTGGAATTGGACATGAACGAGTTTAAATCCAACAAAAACAAAAGTCTCGTATTCGGATTCTTTACTTTTATTTTTCCATTGGCCATTGGTTTCCCTGTTTGCTATTTCTTTTTGGAATATGACTTTAATGCCAGTTTTCTTACTTCCAGCATGTTTGCTACCCACACCCTGGTGGCATATCCAATAGTGAGCAAATTGGGAGTTTCAAAAAACCAGGCCGTAGCCGTTACCGTGGGCGGCACCATCTTAACGGACACGGCCGTACTTATTATTCTAGCTGTAATTATGGGTAACAGTCAGGGGAGTCTGAACATGGCCTTTTGGATTCAATTGGGAATTTCATTAACTATCTTTTCTGCTATTATGTTCCTTATAATTCCAAGGATAGCGAATTGGTTTTTTCGCAAATTGGAAAGTGAAAAACACTCCCATTATATCTTTGTCCTTTCCATTGTATTTTTTGCCGCATTTCTGGCCGAAATAGCAGGAGTAGAACCCATCATTGGTGCCTTTGTAGCAGGATTGGCCCTAAATAAACATATACCCCATTCTTCGGCCCTGATGAACAGAATACAATTTATAGGCAATTCCCTATTTATACCCTTTTTCCTGATAAGTGTAGGAATGTTGGTTGACATTAGTGTTATACTAAAGGGGGACACAGCACTTATTGTAGCGGGAACACTTTCGGTGGTTGCACTTTTTGGCAAATGGTTCGCGGCTTTGGTCACTCAACTAGCCTTTAAGTACTCCAAAACCCAACGACAACTTATTTTTGGATTGAGCAGTTCCCATGCCGCAGCTACCCTAGCGGTTATTTTAGTGGGATATAAAGCCAAAATTTTAGATGAAAACATTCTGAACGGAACCATAATACTTATTTTAATTACCTGTGTTGTTGCCTCTTTTGTCACGGAAAAAGCCGCCAAGAAACTCGTGGTCGGGACAGAAGACGATTCTACAGGACCCCTGAAGGTAAAGGGTTTGGATAGCGAGCATATTTTACTGCCAATTGCCAATATTGGAAATATGGATAAACTGCTCGAATTTTCCATTTTTATCAAAGGAAAAAAATCGGCCAATCCCTTATCGGTCCTCTCAGTAGTTTCCAATAATAATGAAGCCGAAAACAATATTCTAAAGGCTAGAAAAAAACTGGAGCAATTCGTGGAACAGGCATCCGCAACTGAAACAAAAGTAAGTATCATTGCTACCATAGATCACAATGCAGCTAGCGGAATTTCCCGTATTTCAAAAGAAATAATGGCGGATATTATTGTTTTGGGGTGGCCAGAACGGACTGGATTTATAGACAAACTTATTGGGGAAAAGGTGGACAGCATAATAAGCAACACCGATAAAACGACTATTATTTGTCATTTTGAAAAACCCTTGGCAACTCACCAAAGAATGGTAATTGCGGCCCCTCCCTTAACCGAACACGAGAAAGGTTTTGGTCTTTGGTTTGGCAAAATGGCAAAATTGGCTCAGGAATTGAGTATCCCCCTTCAGCTGTACTGCAATGAACCAACTTTAAAATCCATACAAAAAATGGTCAAGGATGCTAAAATATCGGCTGCAATAACAGCCAGTCACTTTAACGATTGGGATAATTTTCAGGACCTCTCCGGCAACGTACTTGAAAATGATTTGTTTGTTTTGGTTTCTGCCCGTGAGGGAGCTGCCTCTTATATGGCCATATTGGAAAATCTCCCGTCCAAAGTGGAAAAATATTTCCCGAATAATAGTCGGCTTATCATATACCCACAACAGTTCGTATATAATATTACGAATAAGCGTTATGATCAGATCAACCCAGATTCCCTCAACAAAGGAATTGAAACCATACAGAAGATCGGCAAGGGCATTGGCAGTATTTTTAAAAAGGATAACAAGGAATAATTTACAGTATGTGTCCTATAACCTAGCAATTAGCCTTAGTATTCTGGAGGTCCTAGAAAGCTCCGCTTTGAAAACCAAAAAAAGTTGCACTTCGCTATACTTCATATCCACCCAATCAACCTAAACCACACCAGGGAGTGGCTGCGCCCATCCCTCAAAGCTCCGCTTTGAAAACCACAAAAAGTTGCACTTCGCTATACTTCAAAAAAGAAGCGAGCTTCATTTTTGAAGCTCGCTTGCACAACCACTTTTTTGTGGTTTATCCGTGACCACGGAGGGATTCAAACCCCCGACCGCTGGAGCCGAAATCCAGTGCTCTATTCAGCTGAGCTACGTGGCCATTGGTTAGTTCTCGGTGGGAAGTAACAGTAAACAGTCCTACATTTAGAAACACTGTTCGCTTCCACTGCCTACATTTACATTAAATTCTTTTTTACAATAGTAGATATAGTCTTCCCATCTGCCTGTCCGGCCAATTCCTGGGATACGATCCCCATTACCTTGCCCATATCCTTCATCCCTGATGCCCCTATGGCATCAATGGTCTGCACCACTACCTTTTCTATCTCTTCCTCGGTCAATTGCTCTGGAAGAAATTTTTCGATGATCAGGGCCTGTGCCAATTCCGGCTCCGCCAGATCTTCGCGTCCCTGCTCTTTATAGATGGCCGCACTATCCTTGCGCTGCTTTACCAATTTCTGGACCAGCTTTACTTCTTCTTCTTCAGACAGTTCCGTACCTGGTCCAGTTTCTGTCTGTGCCAACAATAAGGCTGATTTTATAGCTCGTAACGACTCCAATGCCACACTGTCCTTGGCCCTCATTGCCGCCTTCATATCTTCCATTACCCTCTGCTGTAAACCCATATCTTTTTTTTAGCCCTGCGAAGATAAAAATAAACCCGAAAATAAAAGCTATTTTCGGGTCTAAACTTTAGTATTTATAGTTCTGCAAACAGTACTAGTCTACATTGTCATGCAAATACGAGTTGTTGGAACGCAATTGTATATCATCATTACTATCCTCACTTAGGCTTGTTCTTGAGACTTTGCTTTCCTTGGGATTCTCATTTAAGTTTATCCCTTGTCTCTTATATGCCGGCTGTTTGGATATTTCATCCAAATTGCTGAGACTATTCTGGAATTTATAATTAAAGTCCTTCAGTTTTCTTCTACGTTCGTCTGCGCGTTCCTTTAACAATATTTCAATGGGGGTATTAACAGGATCTTCGTCCTCCACATTCACCCTCTGTTGGTTCGATTCCTCTCTTGCAACGGTACGCTTTTCAAATATCAACTCGTCCTCGATAATGCGGGGCTCAAACTCCTCCGCCTTGGATTGGGCACCAGTAAGTTTCTTTTCCAACTCCATATAATCGTCCAAACTATAGCGCTTCTCCCCGTTCTTATTATATTCCAACACAGGTATTACCTCTACGTGGTCCTTTACCTCAAAATCCTTTACCTCTTCATCCAAATCGAATGTAATGATGTTCTGTGCCTCCTCTTCCTCTTCTACAGGCTTTTTGGCCAATGGCATATCAAAGCTAAATTCGAACTGATCTTCCTCCTCCAACTTGTTGGATACCACCCTTGGATCCACCACTTCCATATCCTTGATCTCATCAGAGGCATTTATAATGATAAAATCGTCCTGGACATTTTCCGCTACCACTTCTTCATAGAACACATTAAAATTCCTAATAAAATTAGTGGTTGGTATCAAATCCATTTTTGATTCCTCCTGTACCTGGCTGGCATTAACCGGAGTCGCTTTAATTTCCTCTTCTTCGACCAACTGGTGAACAACATTCTTTGGAGTAAGGTTGTGCTCCGCACGTTGTTCATCTTCTAACGTATGAATGATTTTCTTGGATTCCGTATTTACTATATCATCCTGTTGATCTATATTAAAACCCGTG
>TARA_R110002050_G_scaffold144363_2_pt1 | contig 19099 bp, 17 predicted proteins | sample TARA_R110002050 | Tara Oceans TARA_R110002050 (sample SAMEA4396988) | marine metagenome | biome: Polar Biome; feature: [DCM] deep chlorophyll maximum layer (ENVO:01000326); material: water (ENVO:00002006), including particulate matter (ENVO:01000060) such as... | depth 25 m
TTGTGTTTTTAAACCCTATAAAATACAATTAATGAAAAAAGCAGCTATTCTATGTAGCCTAGCTCTAGTCGGAATAGGCTATTCAAGCCAGGGGCAGAGCACTTCTAAAAAAGCGCCTCTCGCCATAAAACCTGGTTTTTATCAACCCGATCTTGTAAATGGCCAACAAGCCAGAAACCTAAACTCTCGCGCTAAAACAAATGGGATCGAGTCTACCACCGTTTTTTGGAGCGAAGATTTCTCGGCAGGGATTCCTGCAGATTGGGAACAAAATGGTTCGACCGTTAATTCACGTTGGGAATATCGCGGCCCAAGCACTGTTCCTAACAGCAATACTGGCAGCCGTGGTGCATTTGCCGCCGGAACTACTGCTATCCAAAGCGCTACACGTGCAAATGGATTCTTAATTTTTGATTCAGATTACCTAGACAATGGCGGTGTTGCAGCAAATGCGGGCAGTGGTTCTGCCCCTACTCCTCATATTGGCAGGATCAACACTGATACTATTGACCTAAGTACCCAAAGTGCCGTAGAACTAAAATTCACTTCCTACGCTCGTCAATTCTTCACCAATTATTATGTAGCCTTCAGTAAGGATGGCGGGGCAACTTTTAATGATACCATTGAATTATTTACCGAAGTTGAAGTTAACGGTGGCACTCCTGAGGATTTGGAACTGAGCTTTAACGTTTCAAACTATATTGGTGGAGAATCACAAGCTATGATACAATTTATATACGCTGGCAATAAGCCTGGTAATGTAAATGGTACCGGCTACTACTTTTGGATGTTAGATGATCTAGAGCTTCGTTCATTGCCTGATAATGAATTACGCCTAACCGAAGTAAATGGTGCGCCTCCTATTGATGTTACCTTTAATGGCGACCCTGCTTATTCTAAATATGGCTCGATTCAAATCGATCAATTAGTTCCAATTTCCTGCGACGCCAATGTCTATAACTACGGTTCTGTTACTCAAACCAATGTTAGTTTAGAAGTGGAGATTCTAGATGCAAATGGCGCCAATGTAACCACACTTACTTCGAGCGGATCTGCCGCTAGCGTACCCATGCTAGATTCTGTAGACTTTACCGTTTTAAATACCAATAGTTGGACACCAACAGCGGTTGGAAACTACCAATTGATTTACCGTGTTATTAGCGACAGTTTGGATGCCAACGCAACAGGCGCAGCCGATACCGTTGCTCTTAATGTAACCAATAATATTTACGCAGTAGACTGGGGCACCGCTGATAATTTCTTCGGAACAGAAAGTTCTGCTTCGGAAATGATAGCCGCTGGCACTCGTTATAGCCTTGAAAATGAAGACCCTGACAGTTCTGGAGCGGGACTAGTGTTTATTGACGGAGTAGATATTTTACTTAGCTCAAGATGCGACACTACAGCCGATATCGAAATTGCCATATACGATACCACTGGCTTCGCATTTGGAACTGGATTCCCCTCATCTGCTAACCCAATTATCAGACGTTCTTTCACTTTAAACGCCGACATCGTTGGGCAAAACACTCGTTTTCCATTAGGTATAGAAGACAGTATTTTCGATAACAATACCCAAACTTGGACACCTACTAATCGTCCTTTAGCTGTAAATACTGGGACCTATTTCGTTATTGTGAACTTCTTCCCTAATGCAACAGACGGGGTAATTCGTATCGGAAACAGTGCTCGCTATTTCCAACCCGCTGAAACGGCCGTTTTCCAAACTGCCGATGGCGATTGGTTCGGTGGATTTTTAAATAGCCAAACCTTCGAAGCTCCATTTATTCGACTAGCTGTAGCTGATGCGCCTCGTTTTGACATTGGCATTAGCGAAGAGACTGCTAATAAATTCAGCGTTTATCCCAATCCAACTAATGGTTTAGGAAAAATCAACTTCGAGCAAGGTGGTACTTATACTCTGAAACTATATGATATGGCAGGAAACCTACTTCTTGGTAAAGAAGTACGTGTAAATGCAAATGAAGATTATGCTCTTGATTTATCAAAGTACAAAGCAGGTGCATATTTGATAAACGTTCAAGGGGAAGGAATGATGAAAACCATTCAGTTGCAGAAGCAATAATTGTTGAACTATGTTTTTTTCTAAAGCCGCTTCTTAAGGAGCGGCTTTATTTTTTACAGCCTAAGTTCGGCGCAACTCAGGTTTACAGCTTTTCTCTAATCTTCTGAAATAAGCGCGAGCTATACACAAAATCTACAATCTCGGGATTATCAGTATTAAGAATTTCCTCACCCGTTCCCTGCCAAGCTTTCGTGCCATCTTTAATAAACATAATGTGGTCACCAATTTCAATTACCGAATTCATATCGTGGGTATTTATTACCGTGGTGATATCAAACTCTTGGGTAATTTCCTGCAGTAGGCGATCAATTACAATAGCCGTTTTAGGATCTAAACCAGAATTAGGCTCATCACAAAAAAGATATTTTGGATTCATGCTAATGGCTCGAGCAATAGCAACCCGTTTTTGCATCCCACCCGATAATTCCGAAGGAAACTGCTTGTGAACATTCGGTAAATTTACCCTTTGCAGACAAAAATCAGCTCGATCCCTTCTCTCCGAAAGTGACATATCGCTAAACATGCTTAATGCAAATGTTACATTATCCTCAATGGTTAAGGAATCGAATAAGGCATTACCTTGAAAAACCATTCCCATTTCCGTGCGAAGCGCCTTTCGCTCCTTGTTATTAAGGGTGCCAAGTGCACGGTCATCGTAAATAATTTCTCCCTGATCAATCTCGTGTAAACCCACCAAACTTTTCAGAAATACCGTTTTGCCCGAACCGCTTTTACCAATGATTAAATTGGTCTTTCCTTGGTAAAAAGTGGCGTCAATGCCCTTCAACACTTCCTGATCACCAAAGGCTTTGTGAATGAAGTTTACCTCTATCATTAAACCAGTAATAAATTCGTGAGCATATAATTTGAAACGATAATCGCTACCGAGCTACTTACCACTGCCTTGGTCGAATTAATACCCACTTCAATAGCGCCTCCTTTAACGAAAAAGCCATAATAGGCGGAGATGGTAACAATTAAAAAGGCAAACACAAAAGACTTTATTAAAGCATAGGTAACATGGTACGGAACAAAATCGACTGTTAAACCATATACGTAATCACTAACGGTCATTACCCCACCCATAGAAGCGAGATAACCACCCAGCACTCCTAAAAACATGCTGATGACAATTAATATGGGATTAAAAAACACTAGGGCGAAAACCTTAGGGGCAATTAGATAAGCAGCTGGGTTTACGCCCATAACTTCTAAAGCATCTATTTGCTCTGAAACCCGCATGCTTCCAATGGTAGAAGCAATGTTAGAGCCTACCTTTCCCGCTAAAATTAGACTAACAATGGTAGGTGAAAACTCCAAAATAATACTTTCTCTCGTTGCAATGGCCACGTAATAATCGGGCACTAAGGGATCATCGAGGTTAAAAGCAGTTTGAATGGTTACTACTGCTCCCACAAAGACGGAGATAACCGTTACTAGCGCTAAGCTGTTTAAACCTAAAAGGTCTAGATCGCTAATCAAGGCTTTATAGTACATGCTTCTACTCTCGGGTTTGCGAAAAGTTCGCCCGAGTAATAAAAAGTACCGACCTAAATCGTTTAACCACTTTAATAAATACATGTCGCGAAAATAAGAGTAATTTTGCGTTAAGCCTCAATAATGAAGAAGACGATTCCAATTATTAAAGTCATCCTTATCCTAGTGATGCTTAGTCTGGTTAGCAATGCGTGCCGCAGTTTCGAAAAATGCAACTGCCCGGGCAAGTCAAAGAGTATAAATTATTAATGCGGACTTACAAGTATCAGGGGCTGGAACCCTATCTACCGAAAGGTGCTTTAGATCTTTTAGAGCCATTATTAAATAAATACCCCTTGCGGGTTTTAGTAGCTAAGCCACGGACATCAAAATTTGGCGATTATCGCTTTCCACGGAAAGGTAGCTTCCACCGTATTAGTGTAAATGGCAATCTCAACTGCTACCATTTCTTAATTACGCTAATTCACGAATACGCGCACCTCGAAGCCTATATGCTTTTTGGTAAAAATATAAATCCCCATGGCGAAGAGTGGCAACAAACTTTCCGTTTAAATAGTGCAGCCTTTATTGAGCAAGGCCTATTTCCCCAAGATGTTGCCCAAGCCTTTATGGATAGCTTAGAAAAGGGGCATGCAAGCTCTGCACGCAGCTTAGAGCTGATGCGAGTACTGAAGAATTATGACTCCAAAGCGGCTAGTGAAGAACAACATTTGGAAGAACTAGCGGAAGGAGATCAATTTATTTTAAACCAAAAACTCTTCCGCAAAGGAGCCAAAAGCCGCAAGCGCTTTAAATGTCAAGAACTACGAAGCGGTCGCTATTATATGGTGCACCCTCTAGCAGAAGTTACTTTATATACTTTAAAAAATGATTGAATTGAACACCAATTACTACTCATCAGAATTTCGTTTGGGAATAGTGGGCGGCGGTCAACTAGGCAAAATGCTACTGACCGAAACACAGCGTTTAGATATCAAAACCAAAATCCTAGATCCTGCTGCTAATGCGCCTTCTCGCGTAGGCTCGAAAGAGTTTCAGCAAGGCTCTTTACAAGACTACGACACGGTTTATAATTTCGGCAAAGACTGCGATGTTATTACCATTGAAATTGAAAACGTAAATACCGAGGCGCTAGCCCAGCTGGAAAAGGAAGGTAAAAAGGTTTTTCCCCAAGCAGCCATTATTGATTTGATCAAAAATAAAATCACCCAAAAGGAATTTTATCTAGCACAAGGAATACCTACTGCCGCCTTTAAAACCTTTGCATCCAAAGCCAAGCTTATCAAGGCCTGCGAGGAATTCGCTTTAACTTATCCTTTTGTGTGGAAAGTAGCCACTGGTGGTTTTGATGGACGCGGAGTTTCTGTAATTCGCAGCAAAGAAGACCTGAACGACTTACCCGACGCCCCTTGTTTATCCGAAGATCTAGTGCCTTTCGAGAAAGAAATCGCGGTAATTGTGGCCCGCTCCGAGAATGGTGAGGTCAAGGCTTTCCCAACAGTAGAAATGGACTTCCACCCGACTGCTAACTTGGTTGAATTTGTTTTCAGTCCGGGAAATCTGAAAACCGAAATAAGCGATGCGGCGCAAGTCCTGGCCAAGCAAATTGCTGAGAAACTAGGCTTAGTGGGCATCCTTGCGGTAGAAATGTTTCTAACTGAAAACGGTGAATTATTAATCAACGAAGTGGCTCCACGTGTCCATAACAGTGGCCACCTTAGCATAGAAGGAAATATCTGCTCGCAGTTTGAGCAGCATTTACGCGCTATCTTAAATTTGCCATTGGGCGACACCCAAACCATTCAGCCTGCGGTTATGGTTAACTTGGTGGGCGAAGAAAACCACACTGGCCCCGTAAAATATCAAGGCATTGAAGACTTAATGGCCATGTCGGGCGTTTATGTTCACCTTTACGGCAAAGCAGAAACGCGGCCCTTTCGGAAGATGGGTCATGTAACCATTATCGCTCCGAATTTAGAAGAAGCGCGGAGTAAAGCAAAAGTTGTAAAAGAAACAATTAAGGTAATAAGTATATGAGTGCAATAGTAAGTATCATTATGGGTAGCAATTCTGACCTCCCGGTTATGCAAGACGCTATCGAAGTTTTAAGAGAATTAAAACTAGAGCCAGAAGTAAAAATTGTATCCGCTCATCGTACTCCAGAGCTTATGTTCGACTTCGCTAAAAATGCCCATTTACGCGGTATTAAAGTAATCATTGCTGGCGCAGGCGGAGCCGCTCACCTCCCTGGCATGGTGGCTTCACTTTCCCCTTTACCCGTTATTGGCGTACCGGTAAAAAGTCGCAACTCCATCGATGGTTGGGATTCTGTCCTATCCATTTTACAAATGCCCGGCGGTGTTCCAGTGGCCACGGTTGCCCTAGATGGGGCCAAAAATGCAGGAATTCTAGCCGCGCAAATTATCGGCTCCAACAATGCGGAAGTACTGGAAAGAATTATAGCCTACAAAAAAGGGCTAGAAGACAAAGTAATGTCAGCAGGTGAAAACCTAGAATATTAAGAAATTAATAGCCTAGTAAGAATGAATTACCTTCTACAAATTCTTTAAAAGCGACATTAAAGGTTCTTTTTTACGGTTAGCCACAGGAATGCGACTGCCATCTTCTAGAATCAAATAACCGCCATCGGTTTGCACGTACTTCTTCAAGAAGTTTACGTTAACCAAGTGCGATTTATGGATGCGAAAAAAGGAGTAACCCTCTAGCATGGAATCAAATTCTTTGAGGGTTTTAGAGGCTAGTAAATTCTTTTCACCATTAATAAAAAAGGTGGTGTAATTGCTACTGCTCTCCAAACGGATAATATCAGAAAGGCGAATTACATGCATACCCTCTGAGGTGGGAATCACAATTTTTTTCGGGCTATCAGAAGCTTGGCGAATATTCTCTACCAAAACATTAAAGCTCGCCGAACGCCTGGGTAAACCCTTATTATCTTCCACCTTACGCACGGCGCGCACCAATTCTTCCGGGTCAACCGGTTTTAATAAGTAATCGAGGGCGCTAAATTTAATCGCCTGAATTGCAAATTCATCGTGCGCGGTAATAAATACCACAGCTGGTTGTTGTACCCCTTCTGCCGAAAGGTGCTCCAATAAATCAAAACCGCTTTCGCCCGATAAGTCGATATCTAAAAACATCAAATCGGCTGGATTGGCGGCTAGTAAGCTTTTGCCCTCTGCCACACTAGAGCCTACACCAACAATTTCCACTTCTGGACAAAAGAGGTCTAGCTTGCCTTTTAAAGATTCTTGCGAATTCTTTTCATCGTCGATTATAATAGCTTTTAGCATTTTTATATATTTTGAATTGGTAGTTTAATAATTACTGTGGTGCCGCATGCTTTGCCGTTTTCATCCATTTTATCGATGATCTTCAAAGCCACTTCACCCTTTATAGAACGTTGTAATAAAGCAATCCTGTCTTTATTTATTTGGGTAGCCATACTGCGGTGACCCTTGGTACTAAGTTCCGATTTTTTCGCAGACCGTCCCACCCCATTATCATCAATGATACAGCATAAATTATCTCCATCCACCTTAAAACTAATCTTCAACAGACCCGGCTTAGTTAAAGGTTTAAGACCGTGTAAAATTGCGTTTTCAACATGGGGTTGGATCAACATTGGCGGAAGCCCAACATCGTAATCAATATCCTCATCTAGCTCGAGCTCGTACTCAAACTTATCATTAAATCGCAGCTTTTCAAGCTCAAGGTAGTTTTTAAGAATGGAAAGCTCGGTTTCAACAGGATGAACATGCTCCATTGATGATTCAAGGGTTAACCTCATTAATTTTGCGAAATTGTTAAGATAGCGCACGGCCTGCTTCGCATCCTTCACAAAAATAAAACTGCTTATACTATCCAAGGCATTAAAGATAAAATGGGGGTTCATTTGCAAGCGCAAAGCCTTCCTTTCCATCTCCAAAAGCTCATTTTCCAAACTTAAACGTTGCTGTGTTTTTAACCAGCGGTCGCGTATTATAAAAACGGTCAAAGCCAAGATGCCTAAAATGAAAGTACTAATAAACCACCAAGTACGCCAAAACGCTTCCTTAATCTCAAACTCATAAAGCTCTGAAGTATTGGGCCAAGCCTGCCATGCATAACGACTTTGCAATTCGAATTGGTACTTACCTGCTGCTAAATCGGGGTAAAAAGATTCACCAAAATTCCCCACGTAATTCCAGGCATTCGATAATCCCACTAAACGATATCGATACTGAATAAACTCTTGTCGGTAGAGATTTTTACTGCCGTAGTTAAGACGCAGGTAATTGTAATTATAGGGTAATTCCAATTGCAAGGGTAAAATATCAAAAGCCGCGGTATCCTCGCCAAATTGCAGAAGGCTTTCATTGGTGCTCTGCAATCGACTGATGGATTGTAACTCTGCCCTTTTCGAGAGCTCCGTCTGCTTGTTTAAGATTTCTAAATTAAGAATGAAAAGCCCCTTGCTACTAGCATAAACTATTCCTTCCTTATTACTGAAACTGCCATTTAGGCTAGCATTGGCTTTAATAAAATGCAAGCTAACGGGAGTCTGACTTTGCTTGGATAAAGCCAATTCACGATAATTAACAATGCCCTTATTGGTTCCCAACCAAATCTCGCCACGCCATTCTTGAATATCACGTATTTCAGCAAAATCCATATCTCGTAAACCAAAGTGTAAGGCTTTATCTCCCCGCAAATCGAAGATGCCATCACTGGGAGTGCCCACTAATAATCTATCACCCTTCAGGGGTAAAAAGGAACTAAAGTTTATGCTATCCAAGCGCAAGCCGCCCCATTGTCGGAAAGCTTCCCATTGCCCTTCTTTTAAACGCCATAACCCTTCAGTATAGGAGGCAAACCATAAGGAACCTGCTGCGTCTTTCTTGATGGAAAAAACGGTTGCTCGAGACAAGTTTTTCTCAAAGCTTATGTTGGTAAAGCGCCCATTTGCATAACGGTATATTCCATCACCCGCCCCTAGCCAGAGTTCATCGGCCTCGGCAAATAATGAAAACACAAAGCCATTTAAGCCGAGCTTTTCCATACTTGCTTTGGCAATATTGTAGCGGTAAAGTCCTGCCTCTGTGCCAATATAAATATCCCCCTCAAAAGCAGCTAGACTCAGAATAAAACCCAAGTCGAAACTTTTAAGCAACTGATAATCTGCGCTATAAACTTCTAAACCGCGCTCTGTTCCAGCGTAATACTGGTCACCAAATTGGTAGCTGCAAAAAACACCGAATTTAGAATCAAGCTTAAAACTCGCCAGATCTTCCAATTTCATCAAGCCCTCGCGCAGAATTAAATAGATTACGCCATTGGAGCTAATAAAAACATCCTTAATCTCGGAGGCCACCAGACGATCTTTGTAAGGAATCCTCACAGTACCTCCATCGAAAGTGAGTAACAAGCAACTTTCATCTAAGTAAAGTTGAAAAGAAGAATTTTGCGAATACGACTTAATAGAAACTGAATCTTGCCCCGAAAAATCACGCGATAACTTTCCACCTTTATAAACAGAATCATTAATGATTAAGCTTTGAGCATTCGCTTTCGCTAGAAAGGTTCCGACTGAGATTGGCGTTTTCAACCAATTTCCTTTTTCACCAAGCCACAATTCATTGCCGCTTTTCAGGTATAAGGCTCCCTTAAAAAAAGTAAAATCATCAATGATTGGAACGGGAACGGGACTCGAGACTGGTTCTACCGAATCATTTACTAAGGAGAACAATCCTGAATTAAGTAAGAGGTAATGTTGGTGAAATACTTTTAATTGTTTAATCACTGCGCCCTCTGGCAAGGGATATTCTTTCATAGAAAGACCATCATAAAACCATAATCTTCGGCCATTATGAAACCATAGCAGACCCTCAGCATCGCATTGCACATCTAGCAGTACGGGAAAATCTTCCAGCCCGTAATTTTCGTAGCTTCTGCCATCATAGCGCAATAAACCCGCTCCTTCCGATGCCATCCAAATATAACCATCTGGTCCTTCTGCAATAGCGTTAATAACCCTGCTCGGCAAACCTGCTTCCAAGTCCACCTTACTAAAATTATAGTCTTGGGAAAAGCATGGTGAAACGCTTATTAAAAGTATAAGTAAGAGAGCTGCTTTTTTGATAGTCTTAATTCTAATTAGCTTTAGTGCTGGAGGGGAGAAAAATACAGAATTTATCTCCCATGGAAAGAATAATCTTTTTAACGTTTTTAATTCCCTTTTGCTTGTGGAGTCAAAACCCTTTAGACCAAAAGCCTGATGCCCTTTCATTAGCTTTAGGAGGAACAGCGGTGGCACGAATCGACGCTTGGAGCGGCATTAATAATTCAGCCGCATTGGCTTTTTTGGAAACTAATTATCTCAGCAGCTCTCATCGTCAGGTGTTTGGAATAAAGGCTTTGCAGAAATCAAGTCTTAGCGCAAATTTTAGCAGCTTTGGGAAACAAGTCGCTTTTAGCCTCGAGTACTTCGGATTTGAATATTTCAACCAAAGTAAATTCATGCTAGCTTATGGCCAGAGAATTAGTAAAAGCATTGCCCTGGGACTTCGACTTGGCTCAGAGTTCTATCACATTGAAGCCGGCAGCAGCGGTTGGGTGCCTTCCACCGAGTTTTTTCTATTTGGAAAAAGTGGCCCAAAATTGCAATATGGTCTTGCTATTAAAAACCCCTTCTCGCGAAAGCTTTCACCAGAATACCATTTAAAACCAAGTAGCTACTCGATTGGTCTTTTGTATCATTTTAAAGCTGAACTCAACTTTACTTTCGAGGCAGAAAGCACTTGGAAGGAATCCCTTCTTTTAATGTCGGGTTTAGAGTATGAAATAAGGCAGGGACTTTTTCTGCGCTTTGGCAGCAATTATAGAGAGCAATTAAACTTTAGCGGCGGAGTAGGTTTACAATGGGAGAAGTTAAGAATTAGCCTTTCCTATTTGCAATCAAATGCTTGGGGTTCTGAAATGTGTATCGATTTAAACCTCCAGTTCTGATGCAAAATAAGCTAGTCTTTATTCTGCTTGTAGTCCTTTTTTCATTCGCCTTGAAAGCCCAAGGAGAACTTGAAACGAGTCAAGCGCTATGGGAAGAACAATTAAGCGAAAACCCCGATACCGAATTTGACCTATACCAATGGGCGGAAAGTTTTTCGCTATTTGACGAGAATAAAAGACCCCTTAATTTTAGCAGTCAAGAAGAATTGCTAATTCTGCCTTATCTAGATGTGTTTAAGGTTAACAACCTTCTTCAGCATATCCAACATACCGGCCCTATACTTAGCGCAAAGGAACTTAGTTCTATCAAAGGCTTTGACAGTCTAACGGTAGTTTTACTATTGCAGGATTTTAATTTAAAAGCGCGCAACTCCAAAGAGAAAATACACTGGCCATCCGCACTTAAGTATGGTCGTCAGCAATTATATTTAAGAACAACTAGCGGATTGGAGAAACGCGCGGCTTATACCAAAAATCCTGAAGACGGCGGATTCTTGGGCTCGGCGCAAGATTATCTGATTCGTTATCGCTTCAACTATCGCAACACTTTACAGGCTGCGTTTAATTTACAAAAAGATGCCGGTGAGGCCTGGCAGCCTAATGGCCGTAATTTAGGTTTCGACTTTTTTAGTGGACATGTCGCTCTCCGGAATTATGGCATTATTGAAGAATTAATCATCGGCGATTACAATGCTGAATTTGGGCAAGGCTTGGCACTTTGGTCGAGCATGAGCTTAGGCCGATCCTTTTCTTCTGCGGATATTAAACGCTATGGCCGCGGCATTGTGCCTTATGCGGGCAGTGATGAAAATCGCTTTTACCGGGGAATTGCGAGCAGCCTCAAATGGGAGAAACTTCGTATGGAACTTTTTCTTTCACATAAAAAAATAGACGCTAGGGTAGGTTCCAGTCTTGCTGGAGACAGCCTTTTTTCAGAAAGTTTTGGCGGTAATGGACTTTACCGCACTTATAGCGAAATGGAAAAGAAAGACCGCAATACTCTTACTAGTATGGGTGGTCGCGTTGAATTTCGTGGCTCAAGTATAGACCTTGGCATTAACTATCGCCATGAAAGCTTAGCAATTCCCCTCGCACCCTCTACTCGATTATACCAAATGAAAAACTTTAGCGGCACAAATCTGCAAAACCTCAGCCTCGACTGGAATTACATTTATCGTAGTTTCAATCTCTTTGGGGAATTCGCCCTCGACGGAGAAAGGGATCTAGCCTATGCTTGGGGTTTTCAAACTATTCTCCTAGATAATCTTCGTTGTAGTTATCATTATCGAAAACTTGGAATTGACTATCAAAGCATTTGGAATGCGCCCTTCGCCGCTAAGGGCACCGCGGGAGAAAAAGGCCACTATCTCGGTTTTGACTGGCAAATTAACCGCAAGCTGAGCTATAATGGCTTTTTTGATCAACAAGAATTTCGTTGGATCTCCTTTCGAGAGAGTAGTCCCAGTAAAGGCTTCGACTGGCAAAACAATTTTAAATATCGAGTCGAATATAATAAAGACCTCAGCCTAAGACTAAGCTATCGGACACAGGAATCAGCTGCCCTTAAAAATGGAAAACTGCAAGAAAATGAAGGGCAACAATTTCATATACGCTTGCAATTAGAAGATAAACAACTAAGAAAACTAGAAAGCAAAACGACACTGCAACTTAAAACTGTTGGAATGAGTGGGCAAGCCAAAAGCACTGGTTTTATGATTGCTCAAGATTTTAGACATGGGCTGAGAAATAATCAGCTTAAAATTAGCTATCGCCTGGCTTTAATAAACAGTCCCAACTATGCCAGCCGATTATACAGTTATGAACGAGATTTATACCTAAGTTTTTCCATTCCTGCCTATTACGGAGAAAGTCTAAGGTTTTTCATCTTAGGTGATTGGAAGGTAAACGAGCATCTTAAAGTACAGGCGAAATATGCGTTAAGCTATTTTCACGACACCGAAAGCATTAGCTCCGGCAGCAACGAGATTCAAGGACCAATCAGATCGGATATTCGCGCACAGATTGTGCTAAAACTATGAAAGCGTTCTTGTATAAGAGAGTATTTGGTTCTATGCAACGAAGTTTCGGACAGTAAAATACTAAATTAAATGCAATAGCTGTTCAATTTGAAACTTGAACCACTATTGCTATTATACTTTGCTGGCAGCTGGCATTTTATTTTTAAATGACTCTAAACCATTCCACCATTCGATTAACTCCATCCTGATAAGAAGAAACTTTGAAATTGGGAAATCTCTTTCTAAACTTATGATCAGACATAACATACTTCTGCTCAAACTGATACTCCATCTCTTTCGTTTCTCTTAATAGAGGTATAAAAATGCACAGTATTTTTTTTAATACTGCTGGCATCACACTCACTTTAAAATTGCTACCCAATTTTTCATTAAATATTGCAAGCATTTCATTTGTTGTTATTGGTTCTCCAACTGGCAAGTGCCATACCTCGCCGTAACAATTGTCATTCAAAGCTAATTCCACTAGAGCTCGTCCATTATCAAGTACATTAGCATAGGTGTGTTCTATATCAGCCGAAACGAGGATTTGTGGTCCTTTACCTTGTAGCATTCGTTCTAAAAAAGAAATATAAAAGGGACTGTTTACTGCACCTTCTCCGTAAAAATCAGCTGAGCGTCCAATTAGGCCTTTAATCTTTTTATGTCTTACCGCTTTTATCATTAAATCAGCTGTTTGTTTACGGGATTTTCCTTTTTTAGAATTAGGGTTTTGAGGGGTGCTTTCGTCAAATGGAACGGGTAAAGGCGAAGCATACATATACACATTGTCTAAAAATATCAGCTTAGCTTCAGCCTTTTCGCAGGCGTCAATCACATTTTGCATTATCTGTGGCCATTGAGTTCCCCAAACCTTAGCCTTGTATGGAAGACCTATACAGAGATATACATAACTACTGCCGGCAATGGCTTTTTCAGCATCTACTTTAGAAAGTAAATCTGCTTGAACCCAGATAGGTTTTGTACTAACTTTCCTTATTTGAAGTTGTCGAATTTCTAATTCCTTTATTACTGCTTTGCCCATTGCTCCATTTGCTCCAAGTACAGTATGAATCTGATTTTCCATTTGTTCCATTTTTAATTATGAGTGTTATCTTTAATAACACGGCAAAGATGGAGGGGATAAATGTTTAGCTACTGAACAAATGTTAAGAAATCACTTTACACTTTTTTTCCTTAATCTACTAAGATGTTGTGGAGTAACTCCAAGAAAACTAGCCGTGTATTGTAATGGCACTTTTAAAAGGATGTCGCCATTTTCTTTAATCATATTTTCATAACGCTCTTGTGCCGTTTTGGATTGAAGCATTGAAATGCGTCTTTCCAAAAGAATAAATAGGTTCTCAGCGATAACTCTTCTCCAGATTTGAACTTTTGGAACCTCTTTAGATAATTTCTCTAGATCTTCTCTGTTAATAACCAGCATTTCCACATCTTCAACGGCTTCAATGTTTTCCCTAGTTGGGGTTAGGGTTAAAAAGCTCGTATATGAAGAAATAAAGTTGTTTTCAGGCATAAAAAAACAACTGACTTCACTCCCTTTTTGGTCATTATAAAACATCCGGCAAATTCCTTTTTTAATAAAAGCTATATGGTTACAGTATTGACCTTCTTTAATCCACAACTCTCCTTTGGATAAAAGTTTAGCTTTGAAATACTTTTCGATAGATAATTTTTCATCCTTCGTTAGATCTACGATTTGATCTATTGTATCCGTAATTGCCATTATTGTTTTTTTTTTGCGCTTGATAACAACGTTTAGTATATGAAAAGTAGGCGATTTCGAAGAACAAAACTTTCGATTATGCACAAACTTTGATATGAGCCAAAAGGTCTGAATATATTAATACTTCGCCTATTTTTTATATACATTGTTGGCAAATAGGTTTTTTTACTTTTGCTTACATTTTCGTCAAATTATTTTCAGTTAATATTTGATGATGCTCAACGTGATAAATTGCATTATAGAGCATTTCTCGTAATGAAATATTTCCCAACAGTGGATGAGGAATACACAAAGTGTCAAGTTCATTTTCCGTGAAAGTATCAATTTCCGCATTCAATTTCTCTATCAACTTTGGCAAGGTCTTTAGCAGTTCGGATTTTTCATTTTCAGACACTATTTCTGGTACATACTGGCTTGGTGCTTTTCCACCTTTATTGAGTTTTTCTATATAGACCGCCAATAATTCGTCATAAGTTCGACTTTCGGTTTTAGTCGTTCCAAAATTCTGTTCAATAATAGTGTTAGGCATACCAAAGACCTGAACAAGGGGATTTACACAAAGTACAATATGTTTTAAGTGTTGTCCTGCTGTCCATTTGGATTCATAAGAAAATGTGAATTCTGCATTGCTCAATCCGTTTATATAATTCACTAAAGCTAAATATCGTCTTTCAAGTGAATTTTTTATTTCAGTTTTGTTCATATTAAATTCAAATTTTGATTGATATTCATCTGTTTATCAAATGTTTGCCAACGAAGATATAAAGTTAAGTAATCTCCAAAGAATCAAGCATCTAAATCCTTCAAAAACCATAGGTTACATCCAGGATGGCCAAATTGGGTTAGTGGCTTCTCAAGCGTTTCGAAACCAGCTTTCCCATAAAGACTCACGGCTTTATCAAACTCGGGTAAGCTTTCGATATAGATTTTAGAATACATCATTTGCTTGGCGCTTTCCAAACACTTATCTAACAAGGCTTGACCGATGCCCTGCCCTCTCGCATTTGCATGAAGATAGAACTTCACCAATTCGGCACAATCCTCTTGCAAACCTTGCGTGGGGTAAATCCCGCAACAGCCTTGCACCTCGCCATTCCATTCAGCTACCCAAAGTACCGAACGATCCCTTTGAAAGAGATTATATAAATTGTCTGTTGTGGGATCGGAATAAACAGTTCCTTCTTTTTGGGCATCAAACTCAATAAAAATGGCGCGAATTATTTGGGCCAATTTGAGATTATCCTCTTCCCTAATTAATCTCAGTTCAAGCTTCTCCATCTTTATTTTCGAGCCATTTTCACTTGATGTCAACTTTACTTACTCCATCTGGCAGTCCCCTAGGAAAACGAGCAAAAGGCAACAATTCATTTACAGCAAGTTCTAGTTCATCATTAAAACTGTTTCTACGAATAGTTTCATGTATGGTATTAACCGCGATGAAATTAAGGAACGCTGTTCCAGGTGCCAGTACACCATGCGTTAAGCTCCAAGCCATAAAGCCCGCAGTGGTCCAATGGCTTATCCGTGGTTTTACATGTTGTAGCTCAAAAGTTTTAACCGAGTCTCTTGAGATAGCCTCACAAGAATTTAGCTTATCTAAAATATAAATACTGTCATTTGAAACCGCAATAAGCTCGCCTTCTATTTGAATAAGACCTTTAGGGCCATCAGGGCTTTGGTAATACAACACAATATAAGAGCCTAAGGGACTTGTTTTAAATTCGTTCTGGGAAGGTAGATAATTATAATTTCTACAGGCAACTAGGATAAAGAAAAAGAGTACGATTAAATAAATCAGGCGCTTAATTTCCCGCATCTTAAAGCTTTTATCAATGAATGTCTTCTATTCTTATGCCGCTTGGCAGGCCATAGGGAAAACGGGCAAAAGCAGCTAGCTCATCAAAATTTATGTCACTCTCTTGGCTACGACTTTTCCTTGCAATATATGCTTGGGTAAAAGAAGTAGACATTAGATTTATTGGGGCTGTAAAAAACGCAAATATCCCATGAGAAGCTGAAATAGCAGTAAAAAGAGGGATAGTCCAAAAGGATGTATTGGGCTTGGCGTAGTACAAACTGAAGGATTCAATATTTACTTTACTTATTGCCTTGCAAATGCCATCAATCTCTGTTTCTACAGGGATGAGATATAATTGAGCACTATCAACCGCGATTAACTCTCCACGTAATTCGTTTAGGTCGGACGTATTTTTATCCAACTTCACCCATATTCTGATAAAAGAACCTTTAGGAGATTTCCCAAACTCAGACTCGTCTTCAATATGTTTATAGTAACTGCATCCTCCCAAGAGAAAACTTAGGAGCGCTAATGAAATGATTATTCTAGTTTTCATAGGAAGAAACTTTTTTAGATTCAATTTGTGAAGACCAAAAAACTTCTTCCATCACTAGCTCATATTCTTTATAGGCATCCGCCTCTCTTTTTAAGTAGCGTCGTGGATGATTCATCATCTGATTTAGCTTAAGAAGATCTTTATCGCCAAGCCACTCCTTTCTCATCCATTCCATGTAGTAGCCCTTACTGTAAAGGTGAAGTGCATACTTTCGATTCGCATCTGGCAGCTCATATTCCAATTCAAAAAAATCACCAGGGAGTGAGATCAAATGTTTTTCCGAGTCTAGTAATTGCTGCTTGGCAAAACTATGCTTGGAACCATTTTTTTTCAGCTGACTAGGCTGTAGCTTTAAGGGTTCAAGTTTTTTATCGAGACTAGCTAGTGCAGCATAGTCTAAGCGCCATAAACCCTTATTCATTAGCAGTTTCACTCGTACTGTTTCAGAAGTAGCTAGCTTTTGTAGAGGTACGATTTGCCGATTAACTGCGATTGGCCCTGTTTCATACAAAGCTCCTTGTAATTGCCATTCTTTCAACTCTTCGTTCCAAAGGTAAACCTCGAGCTCGCCCAACTCCGATTTTAGGCCATTATCCAGTTTGCTATAGAGATCTTTCTCACGTTCAATTTTCGCAAAAATGTCTGAAACCTCATCGCCCATATAAGCCATGGCGCTATAAATAAAGTAGGTGGTCATTAATGACTGACGGAAATCGAGCAATAATGCTTGCTCTTGCTTTAGTTCGCTCGCATCAAATTCTAGAATTAGCTCTTCTTTGGAAGCTAAATTATCCGCATCTGCGGCAGAGAAATACTCCTCTCTATCGCTTTGTAATAAAACACTTAGCACATCCTTCTCAGCAACAGTTGCGCTACTAGGTGAAACTTGCTGGGAACTACTATAGAAGCTTTTATCGCGTGTCATTAAAGCACTTTGCTCATTGCTAATAGGAAGCGCCCATAACTCCACTGCTTTTAAGCAATGGGTTTCTTGCGCTTCATTCTTCATTAAAATTTTAAAATTACTCGAGCGAGTACTTGTTTTTAAATCGTCAACGTCTCCATATTCTAGGGAGGGCGCAATGGCATTGGAAAAACCTTCGCCCTTGGCTTCGAAAACATTACCATCTTCGGTGTAAAAGGTTGGACATGAACCAAAACAAGCTTTGGGATTGGTAATGCAAGCAAGCGAAACAGCCACGTTTACGATGGCTAAAGGAATCAAAGCCATTACGCCATCCGCTAGCTCTAGGTCTTCATTCATTTCGTAAATTAAGACGCTATCCATAGAGAACTTTAAATCCCCTTCTTTAATAAGGTGCCGATTATAATCAAAACGTTGCCCTTCTCCAGATATAAAACCGGCAACTGTGTCTATTCGCCAATTATTAAAGAGAAAAACTAAATCACCCCCTTCGAGATGGGCTTTTAGATCTGGGTTTTCTTTAGCGAATTGAGCCTTTTTTAAAAAATCACCTGCCTTTTCATATTGAAAACGAGGTACTACTGGTCCTCTGCAGGATTGATTTAAGATACCGAGCAGCAGCAAGGATATTGTTATTACTTTTCGCATTTTAACGGCGTTAATGGTTTATGGCGTGAAACTATTAATATTTTGGCAGTGATTCATTAAATCTATAACTATTAAGCGTTTAAATGACTTTCAAAATTTTCCTTGCGATACTTTTATCGGCCTTCTTTGCGGAAGCGCAGAATAGTGACTCAACATTTCTGGCCAGCAATTTCAATTTTCGGATAGAGCTAAACCATGAGTTTGGCGATAGCCTCGATTCTCCGCTTAAGGAAGAAGATCGTTTGCAATTTGATCACCTCAATTTTTTCTCACTGAACTCTAAGTATGCGGTTATGGCTAAAATTGAGCGCATCGACACAGCCAAAGCCTTTGCCATGGCCACCACCACAGGGAGAAAAGCTATCTATCAAAAATATGCCTTATTACGCTTTCAGCTAGATGGCCAAGAACAGCAACTCTTTGTTTATCAAAGCCATCGCTTAAAGTTAATGGAGGGCTATGAAGACTACCTTTTCCTGCCCTTTAGCGACGAAAGTAACGGATTCGAGAGCTATGGCGGTGGCAGGTTTATAGATTTACGAATGGTGAAGAGCGACAGCCTTTTAATCGACTTTAACAAAGCTTACAACCCCTACTGCGCTTACAACGAAAAGTACTCTTGCCCTATACCTCCTAAAGAAAACCACCTGAAAATTAAAGTATTAGCGGGCGTAAAAGCCCCTGTCGGGCATTAAAATTAATCAATGCGTAAAGAATAAAAGCTTGTACTACAAATAATTAACCGACCTTTGCGGCGTAAATTTTTAATATATCTTTTTTGACCACATTTAAATCACTAGGTTTATCAGAACCTATCCT
>TARA_R110002050_G_scaffold23981_2_pt1 | contig 19054 bp, 18 predicted proteins | sample TARA_R110002050 | Tara Oceans TARA_R110002050 (sample SAMEA4396988) | marine metagenome | biome: Polar Biome; feature: [DCM] deep chlorophyll maximum layer (ENVO:01000326); material: water (ENVO:00002006), including particulate matter (ENVO:01000060) such as... | depth 25 m
AGTTGACGAAGTGGCATCTCGCCCGCCTATGAAATTCTTAATTGCGGGTGTGTGAAGGTAAGTGTCATTATTCCAAGAAACTGCTCCATTACCTGCTTCACCACCAACATCTTGAATAATTTTAACCATGACATTAGTTTCATCACTTAAGGTTGAATCGTGAACAGAAGCAGTAAATCTGCTACTTAAAGCATCACCATTCGCACTACTGTTGATTAAATTTGCTAAGTTTTGAGCGATTTCAGTCGTAGTATGCATACTTGAAGTGTCATGAATTGATACATGATATTTACCACTGCTTCCTAAATTATAACCGTGAACGGTGCTTGATTTAATAAAATGAATAACAAAAGAATTACCATCCGTTGCTGTTAATGTAAGTTTCTTTACTTGGTGACCACTAAAAGTATCAGCGGCGAGGTCGCCTACCAATGAGGTCATTTGGTTTACCCAAGAATAACTTTCGGTATCGGCTGTACCACCTCTTCTTGAAAAATCAATACTCGCAGAAGATGATAACGCTCCTTGACCATTGGAAAACTCATCATCAACAATATATCCCTTCAACAAAATAACCGCCTTTGGTCTGTTTAAATCAATCGCAAAACGCTTTGCGCCACCTGTTAATCCAGTACGAGCGTTCACACCACGGTCCACATCGAGTACCAGTTCGGTCACATCGAGTGGGATTAACTTGTTGTCTTTACGGACCAAACGGACAGGGATATTAACTACCATCAGTATCGCCCTCGCATGGTTGAGCCACCGATACTGCGAGCAAGTTCTTGTTGAATCATGTTGCCAATCTCCCTTGCTAATGCTCGCTTGTCTGTGCGGTCTGTAATACCTCCGGCATTGACGGTGATGTTGTATGTACCGCCACCCATGCCAGCCCCACCGGGGTTGTTGCGCTGGCTTAGGGGAACAACCGCCTCCGGCCCATCCTCACCAATCATAGCGAGTGTAGGCTTGTTGACGATACCACCCTTAGCAAGTGCTGGAATACTCCAAGAAGTCAAATCAAAACCTACAGTCATAGGGTCAAGACCCGGTAAATCAATTGTTTTACTGAAATTGATTGATGCAAACATAGAGTTGATTAAGGAAATAATACCGTTAATACCCGCTTTCATTCCTTCTATGAGGAAGTCACCGATACCACCTAATGCCGAACCAATATCAACAGCAAGGTTTTTCCAAAAATCAAGTGTAAAAAGTTCGGGGATGGAGGGTAAAGAGTCCCAAATGTTGCTTATTTTGGTGCTAAAGAAATCATAAATGCCCTGTACTTTTAATATGGCTTCGTCTTTCAAACCACCAAAGAAATCCTTAACAGTCTGCCATTTTTGAAGTGTAGGAATAATTACATTTTTAAGAATGTATATTTGTATTCCCCGCCACTTCTCAATGACCGTTTCTTTTAATCCAGTAAACCATTCTTTTAATGTACCCCATTTTTCTTTAATCGGGTCAACGACATTATCACTGATAAAATCCTTGATACCCTGCCATTTTTCTTTTACTGGGGTGACAACACTATCATTGATGAAGTCCTTGATACCCTGCCATTTTTCGATAACGGTTTCTTTGAACCCAGTCCACCACTCTTTGATTTCGCCAAGTTTTTCCATTACGGGTTTACCAAATTTATCAAACACAAATTGTTTAAGAGCGGAAAACATCTTCATTGCTGTTTTTCCTATTCGGATAAATCCCGATGGAATGTTGCTAACCATCGTCGTTATGGAGTTCAAAGCGGTGACCATGATACTGCTCATTCAGTACCCTCCCAATCTAAAAACGAGTAATCCAAACTTACCATTTCCCTGTCACCCGCCTTCGCCTGTTGTTTACTATGTTCGGTTTTCTTTTTCTCTTCTTCGGTTGCAACCATCGCCCATACGAGTGATTGCTTGAATAAGTGAGGTGGCATTGAGTACACTTCAAGCAAAGAAATTGAGTAGTGTTTAGCGATGGTATAAGCCCAAAGTTCAACTTGAGATGTTAAATCACTTTCACTGTCAATTTTATCTTTGCTTAGAAACTTCTGCACCCTCACTTTGTCGGCTTCGTAAACCCCCCCTGCAAAGCCTCCGCCATGTCGTTAGGTTGCGGTAGCACTTTCGAGAGTTGCTCACCGACATAGCCCTTGAGTGACAGCATTTCTTCTGTAGTCAAGGATGGATTGGTTTTAGTGACCCAATTGGTAAATGCAAATTTCCAGTAGCCTTTCAAGTTCAATGCTACATCCCCGTTTGCTACGAGGAACATTTCTTGAGCGGCGGCTTGAATGTCAAGGAAAGAGATTTCACGAACCCAAACTTCGATGATTGCACTCTCGTCATCGGGGTCAACCCGAATCTTGTGCTTGGTCACATCGTCATTCTTCAATAATAGGCTCTTGTTCATCACTACTTGTTGTTTGGTCATCTATTGCACTTCCATTGGCTACAGCCACCTCTTCGGTGGGGGCATCCGGCGTTTCTTCGGGGGCTACCTCTTCGGTAGGGCCGTCAGTCACACCCTCGTCGTTTTGCTTAAGTCGGAGAACTATCTCGGCTTTTGTACCATAAACGGGCAAGCCTCGTTCTTTGCATAGTTCTCGCAGTTCAGCGACAGTTAGGGAATCGTATTGTACTTCATCAACGATGAAAGGGGATGGCGCATCTTCTTGCACCAGCGGATTGATTTCTTCTTCGACCACTTCAACAGGGTTGTTGAGTATATCGGTAATAGCGGCGTGAATGGTGTGGTTTGAAGCACAGTCAATGTCTGTTTCCACTATGTCAAGACCGTTTGCCTTAATCACCCACTTGGCATAACCAACTGGTCCGAGGCGACGATACTTTTGTAGTGATTGCTTCATATTTTCACCTCAATACTTCGGTACTGCGTCACTTGCTAAAACCTTGATTGATTTTGGCATAATCTTGAGTGTTGATTTAACCACACCCTTGTCTTCGGGAATTTGAAGAGGTGCTTCAATAATATAGTAATCATCAATTAACATCACCATTTTCTCACCAGTAAGATTCTTTTCAAAGATAATACGAATTTGGTTAGTGGTTGAACCACCTTCACCATTGACACTAAACTCCGTTCCTGTACGCATTTTGTGATAAAACAATGGGTCATCAACACCAATTTCCATTGTCATTTCATAAGTGGTTTGACCTTCAATCATGAGGTTTGCGTTTCTTGCACCAGCAAATGGTACTTGGTCGGTGGAAGCGGAACTTGATTGATAGTGACCGTTAATGGTATGGAACGCTTGCATACCTGTTTGTCCAGTTAATGAAAAGTTCATGACTTGAGCAACTTGCTGTCCAGCCAATGTAATGCTACCGTTGTAAAACATAAACGGTTTCTGTGTTCCCAGTGCAATGCCGGAGTTAATACGACCTTGCGCTGTATTAGCGGTATCGTCAAACATACGGTGAGAAGCATAGCGAGTAATTGGTGTTCCCTCTAAACGACCAGTATCGGTGTAGCAAAGAGCCGCATTGAAGTTGACTGAAAGGCGTAGTGCCGCATCGTTGTCGGTTGTCATGGTAAAGTCTGTGACCTTACAGCCACGGAATACACGAGTCAACTCCTTTGTATCTCCAACTCCACCATCAACAGTGCTTTCATCCGAATCCATATCTCGTCGTCGTTGTGATACCTCAAGAGCGAATGATGGTTGAGTGCTTCGGGAGAAGAGTAGTTTTTCAACAGGGTTTGTAATAACCCCTGCTGATGTGACTATGACAGGTAAAGAAGCCGTAGTATCGGGGTCACGAATTTCTACATCGGTACTGTTTGCATGAGGGTAAAGCAACGGTTCATCCAAGTACAAGGTGTTGTCAACTGATGAAACACCAATGACTCTTCGTACTTCATGAGGTTTAGCGTTGTCAAACTCAAAGTCGGTGAGTGTACCATCCCATGTACCACCATCGGGTTCATGGTCGCTTACAATAGGTACGAGAGGTGCGTCATCACGGATTTCAATATAATCATCTACCGCAATGTTCGATTTACTTGTCACAATAATATGTGATTGTCCAGCGAGGGATGCCGAAGAAAGAGTAGTAGCCAAAGAGCCACTATCCGGTGAGTTAATCAATTCATGTCCAAGACAGTATTTGAGCCAGCGAGCAGAATGCATAGCGACTTCAAATGAGCCACTTTCGTTGGTAAGTTTGCCCGGAACTTGTATGCTTACATCACGACCAAGCCCTACAACATGGAATCGCTTCAAGTCCACCTTAGTTTCGGGTAGGGTAATAGCCGTAGCAATACCCAAAAACTGGTCTGTTTTGACCGCTTCACCTGCTGTTGCGTGAGTCATTGCTACATTCATTGGTGGAGTTTTGTAGGGTAGTATGATAATTGAGTCGTTATTGCTAAAATTAACACTACCACCAGCACTGGTGACCATAGCGGGTGTAATTTTCATAGTTGCACCATCATTTTCCACAATAGTGAATATACGACCACCGTTTGCAGTGTCCGGTAAATCTTTGGTATCTATGCTACTACTACCTGCTGGTTTAAACACCAATTGTGAACCCACAAGCATATTTTTTGGATATTTTAATTTAGCACTACCGTCAAAAAGAGTGGAATTGTTTTGACTTGTAAAAGTAATAGTAGTGATATTTCCGCTATTTGCAACAGCAATTGAAACATCAGTGTTATCACGAATTATCATACCCGTTTCCGGTGCAAATGATACTTCTGCTAAATCGCCCTTGTACACTGTGCTTGGCATGTTAATCAACTCATGGTATTGCTTCTGCGAGTATCACTACTTCAACTTGGAATGTCATACGGAATAATTGCTTGCTACGGTCGGAAAGGTCGGTGCGTGTTTTGAAAACTAAGCGGTCAAAACTTACTCCATCCCCCTTTCTTTTCGAGTGAATCAGCCTTCGCACTTCGTTCTCAAGTGCTTGCAGATGCTTCCTCCCCTTAACAGTTCGCATATCAACCGTGATATTGATACGAGAAGTGACAAAATCATAGAATAATTCCGGTGCTTCTTCGTTGTGCGCTGTTTCATAGCACATTATGTAGTCGTGGCGGGACAAATCAATACGCTTTCCTCTTTCCGGCGATGTGGAAGCAATATCAATTACTACGGGGCGTATATTGCTGGTATTCGCCCGATTCCAGTCAGTTTGAAACAGGTTGATGATAACATCAAGTGATTCAGTCCAAGTTGCAACCATCAAATACCACCTTCATTTTTCTCAATAATTTCTTTGAAGTTTAAAGGAATAATAAAACCATCTTTGAATTGCAAATTATGTTCCACCATATTCGGATTCTGCCGTAGCATAGCATCATCCGTGGCTTTCAAAAGTTTCTCCATCTCTTCATCGGTGGCTTGTTTTTTACTTGAAGTGTTAAAGTAAACTCCATCTTTTTGTTGTAAACCTTGAGCAGTAGCCTCAATGTACATCATTCGCTCACGAAAATCTTCGGGTTTTTGAGTAAACTCTTCACGCATTTGCTTTTGCAACTGCTTGTCCTTAACAAACATTTCAATAATTCCATTGTGAAAGTATTGGCCTGTGTCTTTGAACTCTCGCATACTCACTCAAACACCACCATCTCGACATACTTTGGTAGGGTTCGGTCGATTTCGGCTTGATACAACTGTACTTTGCTTGCAAGGTCGATGTTCTGTGTGCCTTCGGGGATAAGCACCGAGCGGTCGTCAGCCATCAATAATTCAATGGCAACCATCTTGGTACATACATCTTCAATGGCTTTCTCAAGGTATCTTTCACCGTAAATGTAACTGGTTTTGATAGCGTTCCATTCAAAGAACGGATAGGAGTTGTTGAAGTAAACAATCCCCATTTCGTGGTCAAGCCACCAATCACGGAGTCGGCCACTGTCACCACTGCTTGAGCCGCCTTGTAGGTCAACCAAGAGTGATTGTTGGGTGATAGCCCCTGTAATTGCTCCTAAACTGCCGGTGACAGCCACGCATCCTGTGAAGGAGGTAGCCGTCTTACCTGTGTATCGGAATACATCACCACTGGCATCAATAGCCACACCAGCGTTTACGAATCCTTCTGTCGATGCTACATTGACAGTTGTTGAATCAAGACTTGAAAATGTAGTGCTATTGGTTTGTGTTTGGTCAATAGCAATGCTTGATGAATTGGTGACCATACTACACACCTCACCAGCCTTTACACCCCTCATGCTGGTGACTTTGACCATACCTGTACCATAATCGGCGTTGGCAGTAGCCAAGAACTCATTATGAATAGCGATATTTGATGTGGAGCCTTCGAGTGTAAATGTTGGTGAAAACTCAACAGCCGCTTTGCTTACACGGTCTTCCTTGTTTATGAGGTCAGCAAAGTTTTGCGCCACTGTAGCGGCATCAAAATCATCACGCCATTGCCCTGTACCAGTTCCTTGAGCAAGAGTAGCAACACTTCCATTACCGGGTGAAAAATACACTGCGGCTGAACTAAGCGAAGACACATCTTCAAACTTTACACGGGCTTCTGCCGCACCAATTTCACGATAGTCAGCACCTTGCCATAGTTCAAGGCGAAGAATTTGCTGTACATTCCTAAAAAGGAGGGGTGCAGTACCGACATAATCCGTATAGTATCGTCGTCGGTATGGTTTGTAGGTATCGAAATTGATGTACTCGGCTGATACCAAATAAGGTCGCCAAGCGTTGCGAGTAAGATTGTCGATGCGGTCTTGCATTTTGAGAATAACATGGTCCACTTTGGCTTTCGTCATTCCACGAGTACGGCCATCGGTAAACGATGCTTGGTTTTGTACATAGGTGTTGTCAGCCACTTGATAATCAGCCGCCGTAATACTACCACTGAAAGCCAGTTTTACACCGCTGGCTGAACTGGTGATAGCAGTAATGACTTTTTCAAAACCCATAGGGTCTGCATCGGAGTAAATCAAAAGTGTGTCACCAACACTGTAGCCGTTGTTTCGATAGTCGCCACCAGTGATAAACACACCATCAGTAGCACTGTCGGCACTTACGAGGACAGCCTCGCTTGGTCCAATGTCGAGTAGGTCAGCGACTTTTTGGGCGGTGGTGTACACTACAGCAGACGGGTCAAGTGGGCGGGTTTCCGCCTCACCGGGACTGAACACTACTGGCATACATTACCCTCATTCATCGCTTTATCAATATGTGCCATCCCGATAGTATTCATTTTTAAAATCATCTTGCAAACAACTATCGCATTTCCCTGCCGTTCTTATTTTCATTTTATGGTCTTCGGAATCATCTTCAAAGCCACATCTTGGACATGCAACATACCCATTATTTTTCAATATACTCCAAGCATCACGCATAGGAACTTGGCGAGAGGTCATGATACGGCGGAGGTGTTCAGCCTCGGCATCGGGTTTGAAATCGCCTTCTTCTTCTTCGGGCGGCATACCATCACGGAGTTTACCTTCACTGTCAAACAAATCGGGTGTTTCGGGTTTTAGATTAGGAAAGTTTTCATAAAAACGCTTTTTGTCGGCATCCAACTCTTCTTGTTCCGTATCATGATACGGCTTACCCTCAAATCCATCAGTATGTCCTTGCTCACGAGAAAAGTCAATGTCGCTTTGACGGGCTTCCCAGTCGGCTAATGCCTCGTTATGAATATCTTCTTGCTCACCCTCAACATTGGGTTCACTCAACGAACTTTCCAAGTTTTGCCCCTCAAAGGGTACTCTTTCGTTGAGGAACTTGAGTCCGTGTTCCTCCGGGTTCGCTACAGCGTCCCTCATGAGTTTGTCACGGGCTTGAGTGAACTGTTCACCTGCGGCATCCCCACCTGCTCCACGAATTGTTTGAGCGGCTTGTTTATTCGCCCACCGTTGAATATGCATTTCTTCACCATCGCTGGTAAGAATTTTCTGTCGATGGGGTTTTATTGCTTTAATTAAAATCTTCATGTTATCACAGCCTGTTTTTTTCGTCACGACCTGCTAAGTTGTATTCCATTGGTTTGTCACAACTACCACAAGTGGCCCTCCACATAAAATGGAGGAAGCCGCAGTGTGTACAGCGTGTACCCGAACCTATGTTCAGCACATCACCGATATTACGATTACGGTTGCGTTGTGAAGATGTAATACCCTTAAGCGGGTCTTTTTCGTCAGTCACAGCGGCAATGCTGTATTCACTATCGTTCTTGACACCTTGCTTACTCGACCGCACCATATCGCTTAGGTCGAGGGTTCTTGCATCAAATCCCATACCTACTCACCTCAAGCGAGTTGGTATGTCACCATGACAAAAATGTTGCCCAATACAGGGAACACTTCGGTATCAATCACAGAACTCGTACTGCTTGAATCGGCCACCGCTTGAATGAGGTCTTCAACTGCCGCCGCCCATGTAGCCGCCGCATTTACCTCTTTAGGTGAGAAAGGGCCGAAGCACTTTACGCCAATCTTAGTTAGTGATGCCATCGTTAGTCACCGCCATCAGCGTTGACCGAGAATCCACCATCGACCGCCCGAATCGGAAGTACCATCGGGTGGCGTAGTATTTTGCGGTGCGTCGATAACGAGTACCTTTCGAGTTTCATCCACTGAAATGTCAAGACTCTTGCTGATAAGTGTGACTCCGGGCTTGTAGGCTCCGAACACACAAACAGGTGCATCGTCATCCATTTGTGCAATAAGACCCGGTGCTTCGAGAGTTAATTCAGTAGCGGCTACTCCCGCCAAAACACCTTGAAAAGTACCATCAACGGCGTAAATAGATTGGCCGGGGTAAAGTGCAAGGGTAGCGTTTGTACCATCGACTGTCAAAGTTGTTTGTCCAGCGGCTTCATTACCGGCTTGATTGATAAGTACGCCGGTTGTGACAATTCCCGATGTAATATGCCCACCGGATGCTATCACGCTGGTAAGATGGCTTGAGTAATCAACTTCTCTTCCACCTGCTACAAATGTACCGGACAACATCAAAAGGTCGCCTACTACATGCGTTCGTATATCTTGTGCTACAGTTCCCATTATTGTTCATCTCCTGTTGTTTCTTCGCTGGATTCAACTTCACTTAAAGATTCCTCAACTGGTGTAGGGTTCAAATGTTCCTCAACCAGTTTGAGTGCGGCTGTCTTTGTGAGATAACCAGCACCCGTAGGTACTCCTTGTGCTTTTAGCCAAGCAAGAATGTCTTTGCGACTCCAACCCGTGTCGGGCAAGCCGTCATCACCTGCGTCTGTGGTTACTTCCTCTTCACCTTCAATCAAGAAGCGTGATGCAGGTAGTGTGTGTCGCCACTCGTTGAGCCATTCTTGCTCAACTTCAACGACTTCTCCACGAGTCCACATACCCATTGTGTGTCGCATGGGGCGTTCAAAGAACGGTCCCAAAAAGGTCACAGTAGGCAATTAGCCCACCTCATCCAACGATTGCAGTTAGCAAGACAACATCGGTGTTTCCACCAGTGGTGTATGCGATTGTACCTGCTTCGTGTGCAACAACGGTAGCCGCCGCCAACAAAGATTCGTCGGTGTCGGTGTCGTTGACAAGGGAGAGCAAAGCGAAGACCTTGCTTAGTCCACTGTCGTATGCGTTCACATCGAAGGTGTGTGCTGTTCCTGTGTCACCGGTTAGGAGAACCGAAACAAGTCGGAGTCCCGAAACTGGTTTGTTGCTACTTGAGTTTACTGCTTGGAAACCAGTCAATGCGCCGGGGTAAGTCCCTGCGGCGGCTGTACCGGAAAGCCATGCTGTGTTGTCGCCAACTGTTCCATCTTCGTTAGGAACAAGTTGAGGTGCGCCCGGTGTGTTTCCACCGATTGCAATGTCCAAGTAGGTTGTCGTCACTGTCAAATTACTGTGTGCCATATTATGTCATCTCCATTTATTTTTTTTTCTCATCCACCATCACTTAAGGTCACGAATTGAAGCGTGTCCTCCGAAGAAAGTCGTCCATAGTTCTCCCATAGTTCGGTACATTCCTTCTTGTCCAAGACGGTTGATTGCGAATGGGTCACCAGTTTCAATACCACTCTCGAAGTATTGGGTTGGGATAGCGGTCGAGAAGTACAAGTAGTCCGTATCGAGGAAGTACATGCGGCTCAAGGTGTCTGCTTGAACATCCTTAGATGGGATGATTGGGACACCGTTGTAGGTAGCGACGATGAATCCGGCTTCGATACCGGGAACACCCTTGACTCCGTTGTAGGTAGGAGTAATTCGCTTTTCTTCCATGAATCGCTGTTGCGACTGTAGGAGTTGTTGAAGGCGCATCAAAGTGTCATATCCTGTGAGGATGACCTTTGGATTACCACCACGAGTCCAGCACTTTTGGAAGATGGTGTCCAAGTGGTCGAGAGAAAGAGTTCGGTCAGTACCGGAGTTCTCATCGTGTTCTGCAAGGGACCAAGATTCTGCACTTCGGTCGATTGAGTAAATGTCTTCGTTAGCGGAAGCAGATGCACCAGTGGTGATTCGGTCAAGTGACTCGAAATCATTGCCAGCGGCGGTAGCCTTGTCAACAAGAAGCATCTTGTTGATATGCTCGGCGTGGTGCTTACCCATTTCTTCCTTAAGGATTGAACGAATGTCGCCCAGTCCATCATCCTTGTCAGCAAGGAACATTGCGGTTTCGCTCATGTCGAAGGTGTGAACCACAGTCTTCGGCTTTGCGGCAATGTGTTGGAAGGTAGGCTTGGTGGTGTCCGGTAGGGTTGCGTTTTCTGCAACACCGCCGCCAACAGTGAACGAAGGTCGTGCAGTGATGACTCGCCATCCACTGCGTTCCCACGGTCGCTTTGGTAGGATTGAAAATGCATTGAACTCTTGGTTCAATTGGGACCAAACTTTGCGACCATAAATCGCTTGGTAAGTACCAGCAGTTGAAGACAGCATAGGGCTGTCAGCCTTGAGCAATTCACTACCGGAGTAGGAATAGCCCATTGCGTTCCCTGCGCCGTAGTAGTATCGTTCCATGTCAGTTACGCTTCGGATATAATCTCGTGCCATATATTTCACTCTCCATTATTTTTTTTGTTTTTTCAAGCCCCTCGTGTGACCGAAGCGGCGAGATTGTGTACTTCATCCCAAGACATGTTACCCAAGTCTTGTGTGGATGGGACTTCAACATTAGATGTGGAAGCCGACTTTTGAATTGATGTACCACTGATGGTCATGTTGTCGATTCGCTCACTTAGGGAGTTAATGGACTTCATGACTTCATTGAGTGGGGCACGAGCGTCAAATTCTGCTTTTTCTGTTTCGTGCTTTGCGATTGCCATCTCCTTGCTCAATCGGTTGGAGAATTGTGATTCAAGGTCACCACGGAATCCTTGTTCCAATGCGGCGGCTTTGTACACTTCGTATGCGGCTTCAATATCGGAAGAAGACACATTGGAAGCGTTGAGGTAACCTTTGCTCATCGAAACAGGTCCGAGTGCGCCGGATGGGGTCTTACCACCGGATGAGGTGATAGCGGAAATTGCGCCAGTGGAAGGAGAACCATTCTCTTGTCCACGGCCACGAACTTGACCACCGAAGTAGTCAGCACCGTCAACTGCATCGGGGTTGTCGAAGCCACCAAGTTGTGCCTTCTCCAAGTTGTCAAAATGTTGTCGTGCTTGTCCAGTGTTTACACCAGCGGATTTGAGGGTGTCCTCCATCCAATTCAAGTATTCTGCTGTGATTACATCGCTGTATTCACTCTTTGCGTAGTTCATCTTATCATCGTTCATAGGTTCATCATCCTTTTTGTCTTCGTCTTCGTCTTTGTCAGCGAATGGGTTTTTGGATTCTTTCTTTTCCTCTTTAGGTTCGGAATCATCCTTCTTTTCTTTCATAGACTCTTTGAGTGCGGGTGGTAGTTCTCCCTTTTCCATAGCGTCAAGTCGTGCTTCAAGTCTGCTCATAACATTGTTTAAGTCATTTTCTGTGGTCATATTGGTGTCCTCCTTTAAGATACGAAATTGTGCTTCGGGGTTGATACCCTTTTCACAAATTGTAATCTCATGTAGTTCCATTTTACTAATTTCTTGGTAATCTCCATGTTCTCCATCGGATTTACGCACTCTTTTGAATGCCTGTCCACCAATGGAAAATCCTTGCAGGTTTCCTTTACGGATTTCTGCGGCCACTTCACGAGCCTTTTCAATGTCGTTGCGAAGTGAAACAACAACAAACATACCAGCATCATCAACTTCGGATTTCCACATCCGACCATTTGAATCAACATAGGAGTCAATAACTTCTCCCACTTGAATGTTAGAATGAGCGAGTTGAACATTGCGGAACTTTTCACTCTTCATGAACCCGCCAAAAGCATCCTTTAGTGCTGAACGAGTAATGAGGTCACCCTGCTTATCCACCAGTTCAACTGATGCGTAGCCAGCGATAACCATGTCGGAACTGCCCTTGATGAGAGCAATGCCGGAGGTAGGTCGCTTAAGGGACAACATTACCCTCGGATTCACTGTCATGGTATATAGACTGTATTATTACACTGAAAGAGTTGGAGTGCCGTCTTCATCATCAAAAACGATAGACTCGTCTGCATCTGTCTTCATTTCAACATGAGTGATTGTTTTTTTCTCTTTTCCTCCCGAATGAGGTTTTCTTTCCTCTTCTTCGGGTCTTTTTTTGCCGTCATAATCGGGTAAGTTGCTTTCTTCCGTCAATTTTGTAGGACCACTTGGTGATTCTATAGGTGTAGCCATGTCAATCCCTAACCCCTTTGGGCCAGTCCAAGTGAGTTTTTCTTTAGCAAGTTGGTCTAAAGCCCTACTGATTACTTCAAGTGCTTTTTTTGTTGAAGGTTTGAGAAGGCGATTTTCATCATCTTCATCTAACACACCTGCTGATTGCCTGTCTTGTCTTTCTCGGCTTGGAGTTTTTTCTTCATCCATCATAGTTGATTTGATAAGGTGTCCTTCAAGCATCAAAGGAGCAACACTGTGCCAAAACGGATGAAGGCTTTCTGCCAATGTAATAGGGTAGTTTGATTTTTGTAAATCACCTATAGTTGATGTAGGTGAATGTAAGTACCAATTGTCATTATGTCGGTCAACTTGATACGATACAGTGTCAACATTCTTCAATATGACTTGCACCACACCGTTATTGTACTCAATATCATGAGGAATAAGTATAGGTGCAAACGATTTGGTCATTAAATCAAGTGATTCTGCACTGGCCGCACCCTCACCTTCACCTTCACTTTCTATTTTACCTACTTGAACATTGAATACATCACGGCTTTTTCTTCGTTTTTTAGTGACACCTGTGACAGTAGCCCGAATAATGTCACCCACTTTGAATAATTTTTGTTGATTGTGGGCTGTACCTACATCCATGTATGTATCATTTTTGTACTCTATAGCCCTGTTTCCTAATGAATCACCATCAAGAATTGGCCCTGCTCCTAACTGATAACTGTACGGACCCTTACCTCTTCGGTCGAGTACGATGAAGTTGAAATCACGGGTTTTACGCAATAGCAACCACTTTGGATGCCGACGCTCTCCCTTCATGTAAGTTGACTTGTTATCACGCAAAAGCACAATACTGTGTTCCTTCTGTAAAATCTGCACAGCATCTTCAAGCCCTTCATCATCGGTCATTTTTGTGTCATGTGGACCCGGAATAATGACATTTTCGTGGCTATCAAACTGCCCTCTTAGAATTTTTAAACGCTCGTGCATCAACATTTCTGCGACATTGGTATCATCATAATTGATAATGTCGATAATGTTCAAATCTTCTTCTCCAATAATACCATCAATGACAAAGTTGTTGTCATTTAATTCAGCAAGGCTTTCTTTGAAGGCTTTTTTCAGTCCCACCTTTCGACCATTTTCATTGTAGGTAGTAATTTCATTATCGTTTTGTACAATGATAACACGCTTTCCGTCATACCACTTGCTAACCACCCATGAACCACTAAAACCTCTTAGGTGTTCAAGGTCTTTCAAATCAAAAATACGATGCATAGGTCGTACTGGTGGAACCCATTCAGCATCATCGGCTTTAGTCAATAACACATCGGGATTCAATAAAGAAGTAATGTAGTCACCCATTTCCGATAAAGCAATGCGGTCTTCTGCTGTTTCATAAGTAGTGGGGTCCATTGCTAAAGCAGGGGATGTAGTATCTTCAAGAGGAATTTTTTGTAAATTATCAAGGACAGTAGTGCCTAATTGTTGTCCATGTAAACCCGTTATTGCATCTTGCCATGTATTTTGGTAAAGTTGAGGTTCAGTATGTGTACCAACTACTGGTTGACCATTTTGTGCATACTCAATTCCAAATGTTGATTGTGTAGGTTGAGCGACTGAATGTACAACTGTAGCATCGGTGTGTGTATTCATAATTCCGTTTATATCGGGATTGACACCACCAATAGGTACTGGTTCATCATTAAAACCATGTGTGAGAATATCCTTTGTTTCCGGTTCCATGTTTTCTTCATTAACTGCATCTTCATTCAATGCGATAATACTGTCAAGACGATTTTTGGTAGCACGAGTTTTGTATTTCTTTTCACCCGAACCTGTACCAAAACGATTGTGAATGTCAAGAGTTTGACCTTTGATATTTTTCAACCCACCATCAAAGAAGGAAAGGCCAGCGGGGGTCATAAGTGCTTCATCATTCAACACATGTCGAATACTTTGCACTATTGGATGAATGGGGTGTTGTTTCCATTTAGGACGATTTGGTTGAGCATTATCCATTGCGGTATGAAATCCATTTTCTATAGCGTCTTGTAAGAACTCATCATCACCACCTAAGTGATGAAGATTAAATTCATTGTCAAATTTACCACTTTCCATCAATTTACCAAGCGTGCTTACTTTGAGTGGTTGATTTGTGTTGTTAGATTCATCAATTAAGCGTTGTACATGGAGAGCCATACGGCTTCTTTGTTCGGTGGTTTTAGGCACAAGTCCAAGACCTTCTAACACTTCATCAGTGTTCATAGTACCATCAACGGAAAATACATCTTCCCCTCGTAAATGTTCTGTAATTGAAGGGTGTACACCCTTTTGTCGTGCAGGTACTTTTTGAGATTGCATACCAAAGCGAACTGTTGGTGCTGTAATACCGTGTACTTCGTGTGGAACTGTATTTAACATTCTTTCAGCATCATACATCAAACGATTATGGTTTGCAAGGAATTGTTGTGGATTAGTCATTGCTAATTCTTTGCTGAAATGATTTGGGTCATGTTCTAAAACACGAGGAAGTAAAAATTGTGCCGCTTTAAATGTTGCTTCACGACTTGAAGTAATTAGTTTGTTTAACAGTTTAGCATCGTAATCAACAGGATTACTTTTGCCACTTGCCCCTTGTATTGCTTTGTTTTGAATTTTGTTTAATTCAGCGGTTAATTGTCGCATTTGATTTCTAATGCTTTCTGCATATTCAAGAGTAAATTCTCCTTGTGAAGCAGGGTCGTATAGCATTGAATTTAATTGGTCTAATTCATCTCGAATTTCTTCTTCTCGTTGAACAGATGGCATCATACCACCCATGCTTAATGCCCTATGAATAGTATGAGCATCAAATGGAATCATCTCTTCCATTTTAATACCGCTATCATCAAACATTACTTTTCCTTCATCATCAAGTTTATCTTGCATTGTGGCTACTTTTGATTTACCAGCCAAACTACCTTTTGCCCCTTTTTCCTTTTTTTCTGTAGCAAGGTCATAACGATGTTGTGTCAACCATTCGTGTAAACCTTCAATGTCACCTTCATTCAATGTGCCTTTTTGTTTTTCAAGTATAGATTTAATTTGTTGAAACCCTATATCGTTTTCATCATCATCAATATCGTGTAAAAAGTTGTGAACTTGTTGTGGCGAATTGTTGTTTAATCTTGCAATTGCTGTTAAAATTCGCATATTTTTAGCACTGTTATCATTCTCAATGTGACTTTTTGTGTTTTTAAATGATGGTTGAGGCTGGCCTAAATTTTGGTAATCTAAAAAATCATCAGCATCGGCACCATAAGTGACAGGAACTTTACCGTCTTTGAGATTTTTTAACGAATGCATAGATTGTTTGATTGGTAGGTGTGGTGAATTACTACGACCAAGCATTGTTTTAAGATAATGTAAAACTCGTTGTTTTTCTTTTTGGGGCATGTCACCACTGTGTGCGCTATAGGCTTGTGTTGGATGAGTGGTTTTGAATGCATTGTGTGAATAAACATGGTGCATATAATTGGTTAAACCTTTTACATTTTGTTTTTCATCCGGTGTCATTGTTCGTAAGCGGTATTCTGCTTCGGGGGCAATGGTGTTTTTGTGCAAAGTCCAGTTGTGCTTGTCACCATCACGGGTTCTTGTAAAAACATTTGTTGGTGAAAATATGTTTTCCAACAACTCACGAGTACCAAAATACTCATATTTTTTCTTTGCTAAGTTAAAAGCACCTATGTTTCTTTGCTTCCCTGTACCAAAGTAAAATCCTAAAGACAAATTTTCATCATTTGGTGTAAGCGGAGAGTATTTGTTATTACCGTGTGCAATCGTTTGAAACATTGATGAAAACTCCGGCATAGAATCATCTTCTTCTATTGGTTTAGGTAGTATTTGAGTTCCTTCACCTGTAAATGGGTTAAATGGTTCATCTTGATTTGCGGAAAAACTCGCTGGTACTAAACTCTCTAATGCTTTTGCTTGTAAACCAGTATGAGGTGCCATGCTGTGCATGATTTCATTGTATGTACTTTGAAGCATACCAGCACCTCCATATTGACTAAATACACTATCCCAAAAATTACCCGGACCCACTGTGTAATTACCATTACCTCCAAGTTCCCATAAATTTGATTTTTCTTCATCGGGGTGCGGGCCAAAAGCGGCTTGTAAATAAGCAAGGTGTTCTCTCATTTCTTTTGCTCTTGAGTTAATGTCGGAATTTGCCAGCGCATCTTCTTCCATTGCTTCGAGGTCATGAAGTTGAATAAGCGGCCCATCCATTTCACCATAGATTGGGTGGTTTAACATCGGTTTACGAGTTTTAGGGTCATACCCTGCAAGAAACAATATGTCTTCTATCGGCATGTGTGTTTCCTTAATACCAGTCATAACTTTTTTTGACTTAGTGTGCCTTCTTGATGACTTCCATAACTCATTTTGATTGTAGGTATTTTGAATGTCTTTTTTATGAAGATTAAGTTTTGGTAAAAAGGAAAATGGTTTACCAACCCAGTTGCCTTCCCCGTCTTCTTCAATTCCAAAACGGTCATGAAGTGCGTCAATGATTACTTCGGAAGGGGTGACTGAAAGTTTTCCATCTCCAAGTGGGTACGAATGAGCGGCTTCACCAAACGCATATTGATTATGCCTGTTTGCTCCTTGACGATAATCAGTTTCATTATTTTCACTTCTGTGAAAACTCCTTCTTCCGCCATTCTTACCATGTCTTGTAGCCCAATTTAGTTCCGGTGTACGACGCAATAAGTTATTCCAAGCAATACGAGCAGAAGGTATTACTTCACCGTTAGGTAGTTTGATGAGTGGGTGTTTATCAAGACCGCCTTCTTCATGTATTCGACGCATAACTGCTGTTCGTTCAACAGGGTTAAGCCATTCAAGACCATACATGTAAGCCTCATGACCAAGAGCAATACCATGTTCGTCACCATTTTCATCTGCTACAACTCCTTCATCGGTCCACTGTTTTGCTCTTGCTTCAAAGTGGTCAACCCGTAGTCTGTTTTGTATTTCTTCGGGTGAATAGCCTTCTTTGATGTATTCTCCTTCTTTTTTATCATTGAGTTTTTTCCAACGATTAAAATCTCTTTGATACAAATCGTGTTGATGAGAAATGTTGCTTCCGTTTACTCGTATAGGTCCAAGAATTGTTTTACCTTTATGACCAAAAATTAGAGGGCTTTTTACCTTTTCAAGTTCATCATGTAGTAAACCTTCCATTCGAGCCTCTTCAACGGCATGACCATCAAAAATATGCCTTCGGAATTTTTCAACAAAGGCGGGGGTTTGTGTCACTGAATTTTTTCGCAGTAGTGGCTGAATAGATGAATGAAATGGGAAATGTGCATTGGTGTACTTTGAACCGGGTTTTCCTTCAAAACGAGGCCAAACAGAATGTGAAACACCAATATGTTTCGCTCCTTTTAATCCATCAGCCCATATATGATTGGTAGGCTCTCCGTAAATTTCTTCACGAGCAAGGAGATACCCCGGTCCTTCTTGGCTTGCTTGTATAGCATCCACACCACTTGCTTCCATCTGTTCTTTATCTTTCATGATGGTTTCAGCAGTGTACTTTAAAGTACGAAGCATATCATCAGTGGGTGCTTTTTCCAAAGATTCCCAAGCAATAATGTATTCAGCGGCATTGGATTCTAAATCATACCCATCTGCTAATGACAACATAAAGTCGTCTTTTACGATGTTGAAATTTTCTGCAACCATTATTTCACCGCCTCATTGTAGCGGTTGAAATTTAGGACAAGCAAACATAGCCATGCCTTGATGTAATTTACAGCCTTCACGAATGTTTCCACCGCAAGTTCGACATGCAATAGGGGCACCCTGTTCAGCATCTTCTCGAAGAGATGCTTTAGGATTGCCTTTTTTGATTGCAACACGAGTCATAAAATCACTCGCCTTGACTATCTTCTCGCTCAACGCCTGTTCCAGCGTGTGGATTCATTCGACCGCCGAGTTTGCTTAGGTCAACTTTTTTGTCATGCTTATCTCGCTTTGGTTTACCATCTTCGTATTCGATGGTATTACCGTTGGTAGTGTAGTAAGCAGTTTTAGTTTGCCCACCGGATTCAGTGACCAAGTGTGGGTTTACATCGGTAATTTTTTCCTTTGGTAGCGGCTTCGGGTCTTCGATTGCGGCTTTAGCCATCTTTCCACCACAATCCATCTTCATGCAACCGCCTTTATTCATTTTAGAACCGCAACTTGGACAGTCTTTACAATCACATTTTCCTTTAGGGCAATCACATTTTCCCTTTTCGATATTATCAATGCGTAGTGTCATAGATTCTGCTTTTTCAAGCATCTGTTTAACTTCATAACTTATTGCTTCA
>TARA_R110002050_G_scaffold48559_3_pt1 | contig 18998 bp, 15 predicted proteins | sample TARA_R110002050 | Tara Oceans TARA_R110002050 (sample SAMEA4396988) | marine metagenome | biome: Polar Biome; feature: [DCM] deep chlorophyll maximum layer (ENVO:01000326); material: water (ENVO:00002006), including particulate matter (ENVO:01000060) such as... | depth 25 m
CCCGATGATCATCGGAGGCCGGGAAGTAACCACGGACCGGCGGATTCGGATTGCTCCTCCGCACGAAATCAAACATACTTTAGGGTATTATTATCAGGGTGATGAATCGCACGTGCAAATGGCTATCGATTCGGCATTGGATGCACGCGAAAAGTGGGCGGCCATGAGCTGGCAACACCGGGCTTCCATTTTTTTGAAAGCCGCCGATTTGCTGGCCGGACCCTACCGTGATAAATTGAATGCAGCCACCATGTTGGGCCAGTCAAAGAATGCTTTTCAGGCTGAAATTGATGCGGCCTGCGAACTGGCTGATTTTTACCGGTTTGGTGTAAAATGTATGACGGACATTTACAAGATGCAACCTGAGTCGGCCCCCGGAATCTGGAATTACAACGAATTTCGACCATTGGAGGGCTTTGTCTTTGCGCTGACTCCGTTTAATTTCACTTCAATAGCGGGCAATTTACCTGTGGCTCCTGCAATGATGGGGAACGTGGCCGTCTGGAAACCTTCGAAAACGGCTATTTACTCAGCCGCTGTTATTATGGAGATTTTACAGGAAGCCGGATTGCCTGAAGGTGTTATCAATCTGGTTTATGTTTCAGGGCCGGTTGCTGCCAAAGTCGTTTTTGAGCATCCGGAGTTTGCCGGAATTCACTTTACAGGATCAACCGGTGTATTCCAGGGAATCTGGAAAACAATTGGCGAAAATATTTATAAATATAAATCGTACCCACGCATTGTCGGTGAAACCGGAGGTAAAGACTTTATTTTTGCAGACAATACCGTTAACCGGCAGGCGCTCGCCATTGCCATGGTTCGCGGTGCTTTCGAATATCAAGGTCAAAAATGTTCAGCGGCTTCGCGTTGCTATGTGCCCGAAAGTATTTGGGATGACGTGAAAGAGCGGGTTGGAAAAGCGCTTGCCACGGTTAAAATGGGACCACCTGAAGATTTCACCAACTTTGTTAACGCGGTAATTGATGAGTCGTCGTTTGATAAGTTGGCTGGTTTCATCGACCGTGCGAAGTCAGATGAAGATGCTGAGGTGATTTTCGGCGGAAACTGTGATAAGTCGGTTGGCTATTTTATTGAGCCAACGGTGATTGTTGCCAAAAGACCGGATTACGAAACGATGGTTGAAGAATTGTTTGGGCCGGTGCTGACTGTTTATGTGTATGACGATGAGAAAATGGATGAAACATTAACCATTTTGGATCAATCGTCAATTTATGCCTTAACCGGGGCTGTTATGTCGCAAAACCGCTACAATATCGAAAAAATCACTAAGCGATTGGAAAATGCTGCCGGTAATTTTTATATCAATGACAAACCAACAGGCGCAGTTGTTGGGCAGCAGCCCTTTGGTGGTGCTCGTGGGTCAGGTACGAATGATAAAGCGGGTTCAGTATTTAATTTTCTGCGATGGACTTCCATTCGGACAATCAAAGAGAACTTTGTGCCACCACTCGATTATATGTATCCAAGTTTCCAGCCGGATAACGAATAAAAAGCCCAGATGTAATAATTTAAGGAGATGATTTCGTTCATCTCCTTTTTTTTTGGATGAATATCCGCTACTTTTGTGAGAAGAGAAATTTGAAGCAATGAAAACAGTGTTGTCATTTATCTGGGCCCGGCTACGAACAAAATACGGAATCGTATTGGCCTTGTTCGTGTTGTGGGTTGGCTTCTTTGATGAAGAGAACAGCATGTTGCAGCATTTTAATAATAAGCGGAAACTGATTCAGCTCACGGAACAGGAGTCGTATTTGAGAAATAAAATTGTTTCAGATAAGCGCAAAATCCAAGAACTTCAAACCAACCTGACTAACCTGGAGAAATTTGCCCGAGAGGAGTTTTTGATGAGAAAGGAGAACGAAGACGTTTTCCTGATTGTAGAGCAGGATTAAACATCAATCGTTTTCCCGGATTAAATTCTGTCTGTCTTTTCACCAACGAGGTGCGAAATGGCTGTGAAAACTCGGCTTAATTTTTGCAAATACAAAAAACGTGTTTGATTACTGGTTGTTTTTTCATAAATTGAATCAGAATTTCGACAATTATGAACTTGGATACCAATCTGTTTAAAATTGAAAGCAATCACGTAGCACCCGAAAAAGGAAGAATCCTGATTGCTGAGCCATTCCTTCCAGGGAGCTATTTTAACCGCTCGATTGTGTTGTTGGTCGCTCATAGCGACAAGGGGGCGATTGGTTTTATTTTGAACAAGAAGATTGACTATCCGGTAAATGAAATTTTGGGTGATTTTCCTGATTTTGATGCTGAAGTTTATATCGGAGGTCCGGTGAGCACCGATACCATTTATTTTATCCATTCCCTTGGGCAATTAATCCCTGGAAGCATTCATGTAAAAGACAACATGTACTGGGGAGGCGACTTTGATGAAGTGAAAAGACTCATTCGTGACGGATTGATTTTGCCTGACCAAATTCGTTTTTTCCTGGGGTATTCGGGTTGGGACAATGGCCAACTGGAGGAGGAAATAAAAGAGAATTCCTGGTTGGTTTCTGAAATTAAAGAAAATCTGGTCATGGTCGACCGCAAACCTAAAAGTATGTGGGTGCAGGCTGTGCGCGATATAGGAGGCAAATATATTCTATGGGAAAATTTTCCGGAAAACCCCTCGCTAAATTAGCAGTAATCTATTCCATTCGTGATAGATTTTCTTGACTCCCTTGTTGAAGTATCGCTTAGTTCTGAACGCCTTGATCCAGCGAATCCCATCAATTGAATTTACCAAAAAAAGCTCATCAGCCTCTAAAAGTATTTTTTCATCCATATGAATGGCAAATTGCAGCTCAATCTTCAATCGTTCACTAATCTGTTGAATTTTTTGCTGGCTGATATCCATGTAGGCACCGGTTTCTGGGGCTGGAGTTAGCAATGTATTTTTTTTGAGGGCATAAATATTTTTTGATGGCGCTTCCACAATAGATGCCTGGTTATTCATGAGAAGCAGTTCGTCAAAGGGTGAGGTTTTCAATTCAGCATTCACAATCTTCCATAATGGTGCCGATCCCAGATCCAGCGAAGACAATGGCGATATCCCTTTTGAAATCTTATCGAACAGACCAACTTTTAGCCCCGTTTGGTTGAGCAGGTAGTTCACTGCGTCTATCGCATTGGTTTTGATGAGGCAAGAAATCCCGTTCTCGTTTTGAATAAAATAGATACACACCAAGGCGCTTCGAAACAATTTGTTTTTTACCAGGGTACGTTCAATTTGCCGTTTCAGTTCCTTTCCCCTGGACGCCAGAAATTGGGGGACTGGCTGGTTAAATAACTTCAACTTCAGCGCCATCAAATCCAGGTGTTGGTCCCAAAATGGCATCAGGTTGCGAACAGCACGAATGTGTTCCTCGAAAATCAGCCCTTCAAACAGGCTGACTGCAAATTGCTGCTCCGAATTGTGACAGAATTGGCCGTCAATTAAAAGAAAGCTGTCGGACATTTTATTCAATTATTTTCGATTAAGACGCATGGTGGCGAAGGAAATCTTCCTGACAGGCAAATTTTTCCTGAATCCTAAATCACCATAAATAGCTTGTCCATAAAGCGTTGAAACAGGCTGCTGTTGAGTAGAATGGGGAATATAAAGCCAAAAACCGCTCCCAGAAAATGGGCATCGTGAGCCACATTGTCGTTTTGTTTCCGGCCCATGTAGTATGAGTAGGCCAAGTATAGCCCGGCGAAAACAATTCCCGGAACAGGCAGAACGCCGAAAAAATAGATTTTATTCCAAGGCTCAAAAAAGATGGCTGCAAATAAAACGGCTGAAACGGCACCTGAAGCGCCCACAGCATTGTAATAGAAGTTATTCCGGTGTTTATACAAGGCATAAATGTTGGAAACGAGCATTCCTCCAAAATACAAAATGAGAAAATAGGCATTTGCCATTCGACCAAACCCATATTCAAAATACATTTCAATGGCACGTCCAAAAGAGAACAAAACAATCATGTTTACAATGAGGTGTTCCCAGTTAGCATGCACAAACCCGTGTGAGAAAAGGCGGTAATACTCTTGCTTATGAACTACTTTGCTGGCGTTAAACTGGAGTTTATCCATCAGGTCGGGCCGGCTAAAAGTAATGATGGAAACAAGTGCCGTAATGGCAATGATAATTATTGTCATGCTTATTTATTCTAGTGTAAAATTTTATAAATCATTTCCTTCTGAAGGTCGCCGGCTGAAGTAGACACATTGCCAAAACCCTTTGATTTCATGTCGTATTCGCGTAAAATTTCCATGATGGCAACCAGCTTTTTCGGATTGTACACTTTGGCTGCATCCATATATGATCGGACAAAAAATGGAGCGACCTGCAGTGCTGAAGCAACAGCATTGGGTGACTTGTCCGTTAGAAAGTGCAAAGTCAGGATTTTCATGAAATAGTAGTACAAGCTCGCAATGGTGCGTGTAATCGGGTTGGAAGAGGGGTTGGCTGCAAAATAATTGATAATCTGGTTGCTTTTCAAAACGTTTCGTTCCGACAATGCGTTCTGAAGCTCAAAAATGTTGTAATCTTTGCTGATTCCAATGTTCTTCTCAATATGTTCGGGAGCGATTTTTGTTCCTTCGGGCAAAGAGATAATAAGCTTGTTGAGCTCATTGGATACTTTGCTGAGATCGGTTCCCAAGTATTCGGCCAACATGGCTGCCGCCTGCGGTGCAATACTATAATTATGAGCCGAAAGATAACTGTTGATCCAGGCAGGGAGCTTGTTCTCGTAGATCTTCTTCGACTCAAAAAGCACACAACTCTTCGCCAGTTGTTTGGCAAAGCTCTTGCGCTTATCGATGGTTTTGTATTTGTAATTGATCACTAGTATGGTTGACGTCAGCGGCGCCTTGATGTAAGCTTCGAGATCTTCAATTTTTTTGATGTTTTGGGCCTCTTTCACCACCACAACCTGGTGGTTAGCCATCATCGGAAATCGCCGGGCGTGGGTAATAATCGTATTTACGTCCGTATCCTTTCCATACAAAACATGCTGGTTGAAGCTTTTCTCGGCATCCGTCAGCACATTTTTGCTAATATAATCTGTAATCTGATTGATGAAATAACTTTCTTCTCCCATCAAAAAGTAAACGGGATGGTAGATTTTCTTCTTCAGGTTAACTAATATATCTTGATAATCCATAGTCTTCTTGAACGTTTAAAATCGTAAATGTTTAACTGACCGTCCATTATTTTTAATTTCCATCAGGGCATCGATGCCAACTTTTACGTGGTTTTCAACAAAGTTCGTAGTCACGGTTTTGTCGCTGGCTTCTGTTTTTATCCCCGTCGAAATCATGGGTTGATCCGAAACCAAAAGTAACGCCCCCGTTGGTATTTGGTTGGCAAAACCAACCGTGAAAATAGTTGCCGTTTCCATGTCGATGGCCATAGCCCGGGTTTTATAAAGATACTTTTTAAATCGGGCATCATACTCCCAAACACGCTTATTGGTGGTATACACGACGCCTGTCCAGTAATCCATCCTGCTTTCCCGAATGGCGCTTGAAACGGCACGCTGCAAGCTGAAGGCCGGGAGCGCAGGAATTTCAGGCGGCAAATAATCGTCCGAGGTACCATCGCTGCGGATTGCGGCAATGGGAAGGATCAAATCACCCAATTTATTTTTCCGCTTGAGGCCTCCGCATTTCCCCAAAAACAAAACGGCTTCGGGTTTGATGGCACTTAGCAGATCCATGATTGTTGCAGCATTTGGGCTTCCCATGCCAAAGTTGATGATGGTAATGTCACCATTCGAGGCGTTGGGCATATTTTGGTTAATCCCCAAGATGGGCACAGTAAACTGCTTGGCAAACATTTCGACATAGAGTTGAAAGTTGGTTAGCAGAATGTAATCAGCAAAGTCTTCCAGTTTGCGTCCGGTATAGCGGGGCAGCCAATTATCAACAATTTCCTTTTTCGTTTTCATCGGGAGAAGATTTTTTTTTGCACTTTTGAACGAAAATCAGTCTGCGTGAACTTCGTTCCGTAGCAAGGTTTTACAAAAATACAATTTTGCGTCAGCTAAATATGTTTACCCAATTAAATTTACCAACATATCCGTTTCGTATCGACCAGCAAGATGGCAAAAATTTGATATTTGATGAAATCCGAAGGAAGCTGGTTGTCCTTACTCCGGAAGAGTGGGTGAGACAGAATTTTATTCAATATTTAATTGGTGAAAAACAATTTCCCGCCTCGCTGATGGCCATTGAAACGGGCCTGAAGATTAATCAAAATCAGTTTCGGGCCGATTTGCTGGTTTATGACCGGACCGGGAAACCATTAATTTTAGTAGAATTCAAAGCGCCATCGGTAAAAGTCACGCAGCGGACGTTTGATCAGATTACCCGCTACAATATGACTTTTCAGGTTCCGTACCTGATTGTTTCGAACGGATTAAACCACTACTGTTGTTTTATTGATCTGGAGAAACAATCGTACGTTTTTTTGAAGGAAATCCCGTTATTTAATCAGCTATTTTAGCATGAGTTGGAAAAGTTCCTCGTCGAGCCAGCCACCAGAAGTTTTAATCCAGTCTTTTTTCCTTCCCACGCATTCAAAACCAATTTTCTTGAACAAGTGAATACTAGTTTGATTGTCGACCGTGATGTTGGCATACAACTGGTGCAGTCCCAATACTTCAGTAGCATATAAAGACATCAGGCGTAAAGCGTCGGTTGCCAGTCCTTTCCCCTGATCGTCTTGATTGTGAATTAGGATGCCGATGCCGGCCCGCTGGTGAAACGGATCAAAGTCAAACAAGTCAATTGCGCCAACTGCGCGACCAGTCGAGTCTTCAATCATCAATCGGAGTTGTTTGGTGTCGAAAATATCGCGATGAGACGCTTCGATATATTGTTTCAAAATATAGCGTGAAAATGGAGTCAGCGTGTTGCTTACCTGCCAAATTTCAGGATCATTTTCCCAATGGTAAATAATTTCGAGATCTTCCGGCTCCAATGGCCGAAACTTGATTTGTCCGTGTGCCAGTTTCTTTAAAGTCATCGTCCCAGGTTTTTCCAGCCATGCAAAATAATGAGCGCATCCTGCGCGATGCTATAATTTTTTGCATAGACCATGTTAATCTTATTTATTTCTGATTCAGAAAGTTCACCTTTAAATTTATCGGCGGGCGTCAGTACTCCGACTTTTAGTTTCGGAAGTTCAACGTTTCTTTTGTTGTTTAGGGCGAGGCCAACCCAACTTTTTGAGCCGAAAAGCACTTTGAAAATATTGGTGAAAAATATCGCCTTGTCCCGAACCTTCCAGCAGATGAGTGGATAGGTCAATAGGAAAATCAGGCTACCAACCAAGTCGAACAGGCGTTTACGGCGCAGGTTGTTTCCATTTGTGATGGCATTCATCTCAACCAGGTAAAGGTCGCCGGTTGTATCGATCGAGTTGCTTCCAATGATGGATAAACTTTCCGGGGGTGCAATTTTATATTCGACGTTCAATTTGCTTAAATCGAGCATGGTTTTTATAATTTGCTGCGAGGGCAAATCATTTGCGCTAAAAATAAGTTCCTCAATCTTGTGGATTCGAATGATATCATCAAGCTGACCCAGGTTTCCCAGGAAATTGTCGCGGGTGCTGTTGTTATTGGGCTGAACAATTCCCACGATATCGATTTTCAGATGCGAGTGCTGTATTAGCTGGCTGATGCGCAACGCTTCATCTGGATTGGAAATGATAATGACCCGTTTCTCCCGGGTTCGGTCAAAGTGGGCTTGTTGCGGATGGCTGTGACTGAGCAGATAGCGATAGCTTAGCAGACTGATCATTACCCAGACGGAACCCAAAACGATGAGTGCCCTTGAAAATCGCAGGCTCTCGGGAGCCAGCGAATGGAAGATCAAAATGCCAATGGTTCCCCAAACGATCCCCTTAAAAAGCTGGAGGACTTTGATTGGTTTGTCGTATCCGCCCGCGACCCAAATGCTCGAAATCCAGATCAAAATATAAAAAGGCACAACCAGATGCAGAAAGGCTGAAGGATAATAATGCGGCGTGTAGTTCAGCTTTTCCCAGTAGGGCAACAACCACAGAAAGCCAATAAAAATTAGCAGGATGTCGACGATTGGAAACAAAGCTGCTTTGGCTATTCGGCTGAGTACGGCCAGTAAAGCCCGAAAATAGATGGCCAGGTTGATCAGCATGGCGAACAGATCAGCGCGACCCTCTGAAAAGTGTTTTCGGGCAAAAATGATCATCGCCTGATAAAAGATTTTCACATAGTTGATGCTGCCTTTTTTGGTGCTCTCGCCTTTGTAATGGATGATGGTGGTACCGGCAAAATAATAGTTTTTGAAGCCCGCCTGGGTCATTCGATACGAAAGGTCAATGTCTTCGCCATACATGAAAAAAGCTTCATCCAACAAGCCAACTTCGTTTAACACCGAGCGCCGCAGCATCATGAATGCCCCTGCTAAGACATCCACTTCGTGGGTTTGGTCTTTGTCCAGGTGTCCGAGGTAGTAGCGGGCAAAATGTTTAGAGCGGCTAAACAGGCTGGACAAACCAAAAATTTTGTAAAAGGCGACCCTTGGAGTTGGCAGGCCGCGTTTCGATTCAGGCAGGAAATGTCCCTTTCCATCGATCATTTTCACGCCCAGCCCACTCGCTTCCGGATGTTCGTCCATAAATCGGAGGCACTTCTCAAAGCTGTCTTCTTCAACAATGGTATCTGGATTGAGCAATAACACGTATTCGCCTTTGGCTTGCCGGATGGCTTGGTTATTGGCTTTTGAAAAGCCCTTATTTTCATGGTTTGTAATCAGTGTTACCTCGGGAAATTTTTCACGCACCAACTGACATGAGCCATCAACCGAATTGTTGTCAACCACAAAAATCTCCGCATCGAGCGAGGTGCAGGCTTTCTGGGCGGCATGCAGGCATTGCTCCAGAAAATATCTGACATTATAGTTGACAATGACAACGGAGAGTTTTATTGGCGGACGGTGATTGATCATTCGTTGATTAGGGATTGGTCATGGTTGAAATATTCCAGTTTTATTGCGTGATCAGGTAGCCAACAAATCAAGTATGAATTGCCTCACTGCGATAAGGTGCTTTCAAAGTCGAGCCGGTTTTTGATTGATCGCCCTAAAGTAATTTCATCGGCATATTCCAGTTCGTCGCCAATGGAAACTCCTCGGGCCAAGGTTGATATTTTAACGTTTAATTCTTTCAGCTTCTTGTAAATGAAAAAATTGGTGGTGTCGCCTTCCATGGTTGTACTCAGAGCCAATACCACTTCTTTCACTGTGCCGCTCTTTACCCGTTCAATCAGCGAGTTGACTTCCAGATCCGACGGTCCAACTCCATCCATTGGCGAGATGATTCCGCCAAGCACATGGTAAAGGCCCGAAAACTGTTGGGTGTTTTCGATAGCCATCACATCCTTGATGTTTTCAACCACACATACCTCTTCCGCGTGGCGATTCGGATTGCTGCAAATATTGCAGGTGTCAACATCCGAGATGTTGTGGCAAATCTGGCAGTGCTTGATTTCGTTTCGGAGTTGGATCAAACTGTTGCCAAACAGTTCAACTTCTGATTTTTCCTGTTTTAACAAGTGAAGGACCAGCCTGAGTGCTGTTTTCCGGCCAATACCCGGAAGTTTGGCAAATTCGTTGACTGCATTTTCCAACAAGCGTGAAGGAAATTTTTCCGTGATCATGTTGCATTTGTTTGATAGGCCTCAAATTTAATAAGAGCAGGATCAAATCCGGCAAAAAGCGTTGCTTTATTTTAAATAGTTGGACAGCGTATCCAGCAGTTCTTTCATTTTTATGGGTTTACTGAGTACTTCGTTGCAGCCGGCATCCAGACATTTTTGGTGCTCGTCGCTCATGGCGTAAGCTGTTTGGGCAATAATCGGAATATCGGCATCAGTTTGACGGATGGTTCTTGTGGCCTGATAGCCATCAATCTCAGGCATTTGAATATCCATCAATATCAGATCGACCTTGTTTTTTGAGTACAGATTTAAGGCGTCAATGCCATCTTTAGCCCAAAGCACAGTCGCTTTCGTGTCCCTCAGAATTTCAAACAAATACTCGTAGTTGTAGTCAACATCTTCGGCAATAAGGATGGTACAGTTCTCAAAATTGTAATCATGCGTTGTCTTCTTGGGCTCAGCTTTTTTGGGTGCACTTATTTTGTCGTAGGGGATGGTAAAGTAGAATATTGAACCTTTGTTTGGAACGGACTTGACATTCATTGAGCCGCCAAGCAGTTTGACCAAGCCGTCGGAGATGGCCAAGCCAAGTCCGGCACCACCTTCGCGGTCTTTTAAGCTGTGCGCATGCTGAAGTGTCCGGTTGAAAATTGTTTTCAAATGGTCTTTGGGAATTCCCTGACCGGTATCTTCGACATAAAATTGCAGCTTGTTTTTGTTGAGCAGTTGGTAACCAATTTCGATGTATCCACTCTCGGTAAATTTCAGCGCGTTATCAAACAGATTGACCAGAATCTGCTTTAAACGTTTGGTGTCGGTAAAAATGAAATCGTGATGCTTGAGCTTGGGTTTGCGAAAGCGAATTTCAATTTGCTCTTTTTGTTTTCGAACCATCATTTGCTGAAATTGATCAGAAAGTTCTGTGAAGGTGTTTTTCAGCGAGCAAGCATCTTTTTTTACCTTTAGCTCATTGGCTTCGATCTTTGAAATGTCGATAATGTCGTCAATTAGCAAAAGCAAGTACCGACTGCTTTCTTCAATAATATCAGCATATCGCAACTGTTGATCCGGCGTTAAATCGCCTGATTGCAATAACTCAGAAAAACCAATGATTCCGTTGATTGGGGTTCGGATTTCGTGGCTCATGTTGGCCATGAAATTGGTTCGCGACTGGTTTTCAATTCGGGTTCGCTTTTGCGATCTGCGCAGGTCTTCTTCCAGCCGTTTAAATGAAGTGATTTCTTCAGAAATCTTCAGGTAATTGGTGATGATTCCATGTTCATCTTTCAGGCTTGAAATGGATGCGAGCTCCCAGTAAACTTTTCCGTTTTTATTCCGGTTTTTAAATTCGCCCACCCATTCGTTGCCCGAGGTGATGGTGCCCCAAAGTTCTTGATAAAAACTCGTTGGATGATAGCCCGACTTCTGAATGTTGGTTTTTTTGCCGACCAATTCTTCTTTTCGGTAGCCGGTTATTTTGCAATAGGCCGGGTTGAAAAATTCGATGTATCCTTCCAGATCCGTAATGACGATCGGCACCGGACTTTGCATGATTGCCTGGTGAAGCATGCGTAATTCCTCCTGGTGTTTTTTTTCGGTGGTGATATCGAGGTTGGTTCCTAAAACACGGATAGCATTTCCCGCGGAATCGCGCAGGGCAGCGGCCCGGGATTTAAACCAGCGGTAGAGCCCGTCTTTGTGCTTTAACCGAAATTCGGACTCGAAAATCAAAGCGCTGCTTTTCAGAAAATTTTCGAACGTTCGTTTCACCCGATTATAGTCATCCGGGTGGATCAGATCTGTCCATGTAGAAAACTTATCTTCAAGCTCATCCGGATAATAACCTAGCAATGCTTTCCATTTGCGTGAAAGGTGCATGGCTTCATCTGCAACGATCCAATCCCATACTCCGTAATCCGAAGCTTCGGCCGTTAACTTATAGCGTTGTTTTTTATAGATGTAGTCTTTTTCAATTCTCTTTTGTGTATTGATGTCGCGAATGACTCCGTTGACTGCAATTACCTCATTTTTCTCATTTCGCTCAGGGGCTAATCCAATGCTGATCCAAAAGGGTTTGCTGTGAAGTAAAAATGAAAATTCGTTGAAAAACGGCTTTCTGCTTAATAAAACCAAGTCAATTAAGTGATCAATTTCTTCCGAAAGTTCTCTTAAATAGCCGGCTTCAGCGAGTCTTTCTCCAATTATTTTTGTTGGCTCAGCCTGAAGTAGGGATAGTAAATTTTCAGAATAGTAAGTGTGTCGACGGTCGCTGTCAAAGCGGATAAAGGCCTCCGGATTATTTTCCAGTTCAAAACCATCAGGGAGGACATTGCCTTGGAATAATTTCCTTTCAGTGGTCTTCCCGGGGTGAGATTCCGAATGTTTTTTATCTGAATATTTCATGGGGCTGTTTCTTTTTTCAAACAGTTTAAATTTAGTGAATTAATATCAATAACTATTCGAACTGTTAATTGTTTGGTGCTACTAGTGGAATCAGTTTTGATTTTTCACGTTATATGCAATAATCATTGGTGTTTCTGGGTGTTATGTTTTGTGCCGACCCGGTTTTCATTCAGGCTCACTCTTGATTAAATTTGAACTACCGGATTGCAAAAATACTCAAAAGTTTTTTGTGTGATTGTTTCCGGAAAATTGGGGGTTGCCCGATTCAGTCGGTTTAATTTGCAAATGTTTCAAAATAAGCATTATTTTGCTCCGGTCGCGTGTGCGATAAGGGAGGGGGAAAATGGACACTTCTAATAATTATAGGAATAGGAAGTACAGACCGGATTTAGCTATCGGGATGTTATTTTTATTGCTGATTCTTACCGGTATTGGATTCATTGGTTTTGCGGCCCAAAATGAAATGAGTTTCGATTCTTTTTCACAAGAAGATGGTCTGCCAAATAATCAAATCCAAAATATTTATCAGGATCAGAAAGGATGGATGTGGTTTGGAACAAGCCAGGGGTTGAGTCGTTTTGATGGCTACCAGTTTGTAAATTTTCTGCATTCGGAAGATGACAGCCTGAGTCTGAACGGCACGCTCGTGCGGGTGATTTGTGAAGACAGGCATGGAAATTTGCTCATAGGAACCGAAAATGGTGGTTTGAATGTGTTTGATCGTGCCTTGGAAGTTTTTTATCATCCGTACGAAAATCATCCGTTGTTCAAGGGTAAAGAAGTATCGGTCAATGATATCGAGGAAGATGCTGAAGGAAATCTTTGGCTGGGAACGAATAATAATGTTTTGCTTGTTGATACCCTGGGAAATGTTTCAGCCGTGTCGCAGCCTGGTGCCCCTGTGAATTTGGCAGGTGAATTTGTACGCGTGTTAGAATTTGATGAGTCTGGAAAATTGTGGGTTGGAACAAATGCGGGTGTTTTTGTCATCAACCCTAAAGACCAGTCTGTTGAGCAGGTTCAGTTGCCCTTAAAAGAACAACGCGATGAGATATGGGAGATTTTTCTGGATCCCGATGGCAGCATTTGGATCGGGACTTATTCCAACGGAGCCTTTATTGTCGATCCTATTTCGAAAGAGGTGGAATCCGTAAGGCTGGAGCCGGAATATGAACGGACTGAAACCGTTCGGTCTATTTCAGTGGGTGCCTTTGGTAACTATTGGATTGGAACCCGAGGAGGGCTGTACGTTTTCCACAAAGATGAAGGGATGACGGCCTTTTACAAGCACGACGGACGAGAGCAAAGCTCGTTGATAAACAACTCGGTATTGGATATTTTGCATGATCGGCGTGGCGAAACCTGGATTGGCACGCGCGGAGGACTGAACTTGCTGGCAAAAAGCAAGCAGGCCTTTCATAACTTCAGCTCTCATCCGTCAGACGAAAGCGATAAATACCTGAATAGTGCGATCGTTTATGCTTTTTGGATTGATGACGAAAATAGAATCTGGATTGGAACAGAAGATGGCGGTGTGAATATTTATGATCCGAAAACCGAATCATACAGCTACCTGATGGCCAATCCCAGCGATCCTAATTCGATTTCACGCAATTGCGTCAAGGCTTTTCAGGATGATCGCCGGGGGAATTTATGGATTGGAACGTTCCTTGGAGGAATTGATGTCTTGAATCTGAACACGAAGCAAATGAAGCACTACAAGGCTGATCCGTCCACAGTGGGAACACTGGCTGATAACCGTGTTTGGGATTTCTTGCTTGATAATGAAGGGGATATATGGGTGGCAACGTCGGCTGGTGTTGACCGTTTTGATTGGCAGACAGAGCAGTTCGTCCATTATGATGAATTGGCAGGAGACGAACAGGTGAACTGGATTGAACAAGACTCGTACAACAACATTTGGCTGGGTACAACCGACGAGGTTATTGTTTATCATCATGAAAGTAAAAAGATGGCCCGTTTTAACGAGCATTCCCGCTCGTTTCTGGAAGACTCAGGCGGTCGTTTCTGGATAACAACGCTCGATCGTGGAATTGCACAATACTCAAGTATTAGCGGGGCGATCCGTTATTACAATACCGACGATGGCTTGTCGAATAACCAAGCCTTGTGCATGCTTGAAGATAATCAACAAAAGCTATGGGTCAGTACCTCAAACGGCTTATCAAAGTTTGACCCCATTAGTGAGACTTTTCAGAATTATACCAGTAAAGATGGTTTGCGTAATAATCAGTTCTCGTATGGAGCTGCCTACAGAAAAACTGATGGAAGCCTTTTGTTTGGAGGTGTTTCAGGCTTTAATATCTTCAACCCTTCTGAAGTTAAAAGTGAGAACAATGATGTTCCACTTGTGCTGACTGATTTTCGGATTTTCAATAAAAAGGTTGATATTGGAGCAGGCAAAAATCCAATTTTGAAGAAGAGCATTTCTGAAACCAACCACTTGGTTTTACTCTACGACCAGAATGTATTTACCCTCGAATTCGCGGCTTTGAATTTTATAAACAGCGATAATAACCTGTATAGCTATTATCTTGAAGGATTTGATAAAGAGTGGAACGAGCCCAGCACAAGCAGGACGGCTACCTACACCAACCTGAATCCGGATGATTACATGTTGCATATTAAACGCGTCGTTCCCGGTGACGAACAAGCCGGAAGTGAGCTGCAACTGCTGATAACCGTTCTTCCGCCATTTTGGAAAACCGTTTGGTTTCGTGCGCTTATTCTGATGGTTATTGGGGTTTTAATTTACTTTCTGGTTCAGTTTTTTCTTTATCGGGAGAAAATAAAAAACGAATTGATTTTAGAACGGATGAAAGCGCGCAAATTGCACGAGCTGGATATGCTAAAGCTGAAATTCTTTACGAATATTTCGCACGAAATTCGAACACCTCTGACCTTGATTCTGGCACCGCTTGAAAAGTTGATCGCTCAAAAACTGCCTCATGAAGATGTTCAGGCCCATTTGGATATCATGTACCGAAATACCAGACATCTGGATCGCCTGATTAGCCAGTTGCTGGATTTTCGAAAGCTCGAATCTGGCAACCTGAAACTGGAGCTCAGACAGGGTGATATTGTCGTTTTTGTTTCAGATATTGTTGCGTCGTTTCAGGGATATGCCGAAGATAAAGGGATCCAACTCAAATTCAACACCCTTAAAAAACACTTGACCGCGCAATTTGATGCCGATAAAATTGAAAAGATACTGAATAATTTATTGAACAACGCGTTCAAGTTCACTGAAAAAGGCGGACGGATTTCGGTTAACCTGTCGTTGGTTTTTGACCCGAGTGAAGAAGATTTGTCCCGTGAAAATCCAGATCGCGAATACATCGAAATTACTGTTCGCGACACCGGTCAGGGTATTTCTCAAACCAATGCCTCGAAAATCTTCAATCGCTTTTTTCAGGCCAACGAAAAGAAAGAGCAAACCGGGGCGGGTATCGGCTTGTCATTTGTTAAAGAATTGGTTAAGCTGCACCGAGGGGAGATTTTTGTTGTAAGCAAACCCGGCAAAGGAAGCAAATTTACCTTCCGGATTCCGTACGAAAAGGAAAGTAGTGACGCGACTGCTGTTCATGGTGTTGAGCCAGACTTGTCTGAAACCGAAAAGACTGCCATCATTGCCAACAACCAAACTGCCGGCGCGTTGAATTCGCGCATTATGCTGGTGGTGGAGGACAATCCGGATGTCAGGACTTTGATCCGAAGCCATTTTGCGTCGAAATACGAGGTCCTCGAAGCCGGCGATGGACGTGAAGGCTGGAATTTAGCCTTGGGAGCTGTGCCTGATGTGATTGTTAGTGATGTTTTGATGCCTGATGTGGATGGTTATGAGTTTTGTAAGAAAGTAAAGAAGGACGAGCGCACCTCACACATTCCGGTTTTGTTGCTCACTGCTCTTCATTCCAAGGAACACGAAATTAAAGGCCTGTCGAGTGGGGCCGACGATTACATCACCAAACCATTTGATTTGTCGATCCTGCAGACTAAAATCGAAAACATGCTGTCGATTCGCGATTCGCTAAAGCAGAAATACTCCGGAGAAATTACACTTCAACCCCGGAATATCATCATTTCGTCGCCTGAAGAGAAATTTCTTCACAAGGCAGTTGAGGTTGTTGAAAATAATATTGCTGATACTGAATTGGATATCGAGCGTTTTGCACAAGAAGTGGGAGTTAGCCGGATGCAGCTTTACCGCAAGCTCAATGCATTGACGGATATGACAGTAAAAGAATTTATCCGGAGTATACGTCTAAAGCGGGCTACCCAACTAATCGAGCAAGACAAAATGACGGTCAGTGAAATTGCTTATGCTGTTGGGTTCAAGGATTTGTCGCACTTCCGGAAATGCTTTCGCCAAATGTATGGCATGACCGCCACGGAATACAAGCAGAAAAATCGTAAGGAAAACCTGGAGATTTGAAGATAAGGGTTAATAGCATTTTGTTTCCGGGCGAGCAACAGAATGGTGAATTTGTTGTTGATCAGGCTCCGGCTTTTAATACTTTATCTGTATTGCTCTGAATTGAGTCCGTCTCCAGAGCCTGAATTTCGTTGGTGATTTGGGGTTTTTGAGTTTCTTCCAAGCTGATTTTATCTGCTTTATTGTTCCATGTCCGATACAGCGTGGCATAAATAATCAGGCAAAATAGAAGGGCTAAAAAGTAATAATCTCTCTTTTTCATGCTTGTTTTTCTCTTGTTGTACTACCCGCTCTTATTTTAGTGCGTGCAAAAGTAGAAAATAGCTTTAGTCGCGTTTCGCAAGTCTGAAAAATGATTGCCGAAAGCATGCGAATTAACAATGAGGTAATATTTGCATTGGCCCGTTTTGTACTTTTAGCATTTAGTAGAAACCAGTTCAGAATTCCAATATGGGACGCAACAACTTTTTTCAGTTTAAGCAATTCCGAGTAATTCAGGAGAAATCGGCCATGAAGGTAGGGATAGACGGCGTGTTGCTTGGCGCCTGGGCCGGATTGAATGGAGCCGGCAGGGTATTGGATGTTGGCACCGGAACCGGATTGGTAGCACTCATGGCAGCTCAGTGTTCCAGTGCAATCATTGACGCAGTGGAGCTGGAACCGGAAGCGGCAAGTGAAGCGGCATTAAATTTTCAGAATTCAAAATGGGCTTCCCGGATTTCGCTGTCGCTTGGAGCTTTTCAGGATTTTCAGGCCAAAACCAAATACGATCACATTCTTTCCAATCCGCCATTTTTCGAAAATTCACCAAAATCGAATGACAGGAAGCGAACCCAGGCCCGCCATTCAGATAGCTTAAGTTTAAAAGAATTGCTGGAAAAAGCAGAGCAGCTACTTTCGGAAAGTGGCAAGATTAGTTTGATTTTGCCAGCAGATAAAGAGGAACGATTGTTGAAGCTGGCTTCTGCCTTAAATCTACACGTGGTTCGCATGGTCAGAGTGGCGTCTGATGAAACAAAAAGCGCTCACCGCATATTGGCAGAGCTTTCCAGGGTGCAGGCCGAATTGCACGAAACTACGTTTTTCATTCGCGATAGATCAACGGGAGAATATTCTGGCGTATACCGCGAACTTACCAAGGAGTTTTACCTGGCTTTTTAATTTTTGCTAAATCAGGGTAACAAATGGAGAAAAAGTCTTATCCATTTTTTTTGCGAAGTTTTTGATGGCTTCGTGGTCGATTTTGCTCACGGATTGTTCAACTTTGGCGATTTTACGAACAATCAGTTTTTCGAAGAAGCGCATCTTTTCAAAGTTGAATTCACCTCCTAGAATAGCCTCTGATTTAGCATATTGGTGCAGCTTCTCGGGAAAAGCATTTTCGAGTTGCTGAAAGGCTTGATCGCCTTCATACATGCAGCATATAAAGAGTCCGAGCTGCTTCCGCCCAAGGTTCTCCAGATGTGCCTCGCAATACTCACGAATTTTTCGCTGAATTTGTCCTGCATGAATGGATCCGCCGATGATAACACGATCATAATTCTGGAAATCAGGATTTTTATCTTCTTTGAGGTTTTTGATTGTCACCTCTCCATTGAGCTGTTCGGCTAATTCAGTTACAACCTGTTTTGTACAGCCGTGGGTTGACATATAAATGATGAGTGTTTTCATGAATGCAGATTTTCTATCAAAAATAGGACAATTGCCAGAAACAAACGGCTTTTTTATCGGTTAAGTTAAGATTATAATCGGTTAGCAAAGATAAATACAGATTTGGATGTCTTTTTTAGATGAAATAATTACCTTTGCAGCCCAAAATAGAGATGCTATGTCGATAGAAGTTATGCAAGCAATTAAGATTGATGAAAGTTTTTACAAAGTGAAAGAGGTCAGGAGACTAACAGATGAAACTTTCTCCCTACGTCTGCCAAAAAGCCGTTTTACATTTAAGGCCGGGCAACACATTTCACTCGGAATTCAGGGCGACTACCAGAGCCGGGAATATTCCATTTACAGCGGCGAAAATGATGAGCATTTGGAAGTGTTGGTAAAAGAAGTCAAGGAAGGTTATTTTTCACCAAAGCTGAGCCATTTAAAGCCAAGTGATTTGGTAGAGGTTAACGGCCCGTTTGGGAAATTCCGCATTGATGAGAAAAAAATTAACGACCATAAATTTGTGTTTATTGCCAGTGGAACAGGGATCGCTCCGTTTCGCAGCATGGTGCGCACCTATCCACAACTGGATTATCAGATTGTTCATGGCGTGCGTTACGGACACGAGGCTTACGATAAAGATGAGTATGAACCCGAACGTCACATTTTGTGTACTACCGGCGATAGAAGTGGGCAAGTGCACGGGCGTTTGACCAAGTATTTAAAGAAGACAACGTTTGATAAAACCACGCAATTTTATTTGTGCGGAAATAGCA